>JADDYB010000084.1_pt1 | contig 28016 bp, 30 predicted proteins | sample 8641941 | NCBI WGS metagenome assembly JADDYB01 (sample SAMN16275377, study PRJNA637457) | freshwater sediment metagenome | isolation source: Lake Kineret sediment | place: Israel: Lake Kineret | collected 2013
AACCAATTTAACACTTTTTCTCACTATATTAATCAAAAATTGCCAGGATCTTCCCAATGTAATCTCCTGGTACCCACCATTTTATGAGCGAGCTTACAGAATTATCTTTCTTTTTATATCTACAATACACATAAAATTAGAATTTACCAGCGTGTTACAACCTTGCAACACTTTGCCAACATCTGCCCAGACAGCAATATTTATATACTATTGCTGCGAACAAAATCACACATGAAAAATACTCTGGACTCATTACAATGCGTGTCATGAGAAAAAAAGGAGGAAAGAAAAGCAAATCTAATGAGAGACTGCGAATAGCTGCAGATTTCCATAATGGGAAGGAATGAATGTGCCTCACTACAAAGGTTCCATGAATCAAAGCAAACCGTATATTTCCCACTATGTGGGTGATCTCCTGCAGGTTGCTCAGCACGTATCAGGTGTTAAAATGAGCAAGCTAGATGAAACGTGCCAGATCCTGCTTCATCGACCTCCAGACGGGGCAGGTGAGCTGAAGGGACAGTCTGGTCTCAACTGGAATGGATCTCCCCTCCAATTTTTAATCTCTGCAAGAAATAAGGACTGTATCTTTCGGTTCATTGGCGATCCTGTATTTTTCCACTCTGATCCAATCACACGGTTTGAAGAGAGCATTGCGGCGCTCCAGTCAACCTTGGATGCAGGTAATGCTGCAGCCTTACGAGATGTGTGTATGAGGAGTTTTCACCACGCATTCCCGAGGGACCCTGAAGCTCTTCGAGATTTTTCTCACGGCATAATCTGGCTCGCACTGACCCTCGATCAGCCCGGAGCAGCAGCCTACTTTCTCAGTGCCCCAGATAAGTCAGCAGGCTGGCGCAAGGCATACGACTGGTTATACACACTTCTTCCCCATCCAGAGGAAGCGCACCGTGTAATTGCTCAGTTGAAATCGCGTTGTCATCTTGTTTTTGGAGGAATAGAAGGTCGGAATGTAGAGACTGGTCGTGCCAAATTATACTGGCGGCTGTCTGAACCAACCACTCCCTCACAATTTGGGATCACCATGTACAATGATCCCACTATTGCCCGATTCCTCGGTACAATCATGAAGGACCATCCTTATTCACTTTATGCACTCACTTTTTCTGCCGGTTTTAGCCTCGCAACAGGTGAGTTGACAGATATCAAGGTCGATTTGTCCAACAGAAGTGCGAATTTGAGCGTTATCGAAGCTATTGAACATGCAGAACTACAAGCAGAAACTCTTGGACTTCAGCGTCCACCTACTCGTGGCAGCTTCCCCATACTGTCCGGGGGTTCTGTCTCTGTTGGCTTTATTGGGCTCGGACTCGATTGCCAGGGGCGCCACAGACTCAATACCTACTTATATCAGTCTCATGCTGAACACGTGAAAGAAAAATGAAGGAAAAGTCCAAAATACTGTCCATGACAGAATGGTGAATGAATATGAGTGTAAAGATCAGACCCTACGACAAACAAAAAGACTTCACGTCAGTGGGAGATTTTCTGATTGATATATACCGACCAGGTGAACCCCCGGCGAATTGGCTGCAGCCTCGTTGGGAATACATGCACTATTTGGGTATTCCTGCCTACACAGCCAGGGAATCTGATCTCGCAAAAATTGGCATTTTTGAAGAGTCCAGAAATATTGTTGGAGTAGTGCATATTGAAAGTAGATTGGGTGAAGTCTACTTCGAAATCCATCCCGATTTTACCTATTTAAAGGCTGATATGCTCAAATATGCTGAAAATCATCTTTATGCTGAATTGGGAAACGGAAGGCGATACATCACCGCTTTTATCAACGACTTTGACTCAGAGTTTGAATCTATTGCTCAGTCACGAGGATACAAGAAAGATACAGATTCTCCAATACATGTATCACAATTTACTATCCCTGATCCATTTCCCCCCATCACCCTACCAGACGGGTTTTGTCTCAAGAGTCTCGAAGATGATAATGATCTTCACAAGATTAACAGAGTCTTACATCGCGGGTTTAACCATCCAGGAGAGCCACTTGAAGAGGATGTTCGGTTGAGAAAGAATGTTCAATCAGCACCACATTTTAGGAAGGATTTGACCATTGTTGTAGAAGCACCTGACAGAAATTTTGTGTCTTTCTGTGGAACGTGGTACGAAAAAACACACAAGATTGCCTATGTTGAACCTGTTGCCACAGACCCAGATTACCGATTCATGGGACTGGGAAAAGCAGCAGTACTGGAAAGTATAAGGCGCTGCGGAGAATTAGGAGCCACTGTAGCATTTGTTTGTTCAGGACAGACATTTTATGAGGCTATCGGTTTTCGCAAGCTGTTTGCCTACTACCCGTGGATACGGTATTTCTAGATAGACGATCCAGTTATCACGTAAGAAAACAGGTCTCATTCATCTTTTACCTCTGCAAAAGCCTTTCAACTCAAAAAATACATTAAATATAATTCTGGACAAGAATTAAAGAAAAAAAGAAGATTAAGCAGTAGTCTTCACCTTCAGGGTGCCTTTTTGCCTCGCGTACTCTCGTTCGAATTCTTTCCTGTGCACTGTGTTGAAGGGACAGAAAGGTACAATTCTCCCATCAGGTAGTGCATAATGTACAGCACACCTACTTACTCTCTCCAGATCAAAGTTGTACCCATCCTGGAAGTGCATGCACCCGATCAACACTGCCTCGTACGAGAACTCGTCCATGTACGTTCGACCAAGGAAGATGTCCTGAAGCATTCTCCGAATGTTCAGATATTTTGGTTTTTTCTCCTCATCTATGCACTGTCTCAACTTCCTGTACACTTTCGCTGCTAGAATGGGTTTTTTCCACGCACTGATAGGCTCTTGAGACTGCTCCTCCAGAAACTCGAGCAATCCTTTCACATCGATGAACTGGGTGATAGGTATTAACTTATCCCCGTCTTTGAACGCGTAGGTCGCTGTCCCGCACGTGAAGTGGCAGGTAAACTCGATCTCAGGTTGCCCCGTCAAAGCTTCCAGGAATCGAGAAACAGACACCACACTGGGGACTGTGTAGAAATCTTCCCGTCCAATCTGGCCGTCAGTCTGCTCCTCCACCAGTCGCACAAAGTCAGGGATCGTAATTCGCATTTTCTTCAAATCCTCATACTTCAGCCTCCCCGCAAAGCTGATGGGCTGGAAATTCACCGACCTGACAACCCTTCTGTGCTCGAAAGCGTACCTGATGATGTCACCCACCTGGTGGTCATTGACACCCTTTACGAGTGTCGGCACCAAACACACGCTGGTTGCTCCTGCTTCCTCGCAGTTTTTGATCGCCTTTTCCTTGATGGGCCAGGCATTGAATCCGCGCGTCTTCTCGTACACATCGGACGTGACACCATCGAACTGTAAGTACACGGTGTTCAGCCCAGCCTCCCTCAATTCTTTGCAGAATTCCACTGATTCTGCCATTTTTATTCCGTTCGTGGCAATCTGTATCTGTGCAAACTTGAGTTCCTTGGCCTTTCGGATAATATCCAGGATATCATTTCTGAGCGTAGGTTCTCCGCCTGAAAACTGCACCGCCTTACACGGTACAGGCAGTTCATTCCGCAAATTGGTTAGCATGGCTGATATTTCCTCGTACGAGGGCTCATACAGGTATTCGGACGTCGTGTCAGCAAAGCAAATGGGACAGTGCATGTTGCATCTGTTGGTCAGATCAATGTTGGCCAGAACAGTCATGGTCTTGTGCTCGTTACAGATGCCGCAGTCGAAAGGACATCCCTTCGCCCTGTGCGTCGTGGGGTTTGAGATACCTTTTCCATCGTGGGCGAACTTCTCAGCCTTCTTGTAATCTTCTGCATCTCCCCAGTAGATGTCTTTGAAAAATCCATGCTTTTGACACGTCTTTTCCATTAAAATCTTCCCATCTTCCTCAGTTATGTCAGCCTCGATCACTTCAAGACACACTGGGCACAGAGATTTCGTCTTCTTCAGCAACATGAGCTTCACCTTTTAATCCAACAATTTTCGTGAGATAGTCGATCAACTTTTCCATCTCTTCTTCCAGCAAGGAGAAGTGCTGGTACAGGGCTTCATCTTCTGCAGGTTTGAGCTCAGCCACCCTTTTGTAGAGCGGTTGGATGTTCCTCTCCAGTAATTCCCTCGAGAGCAGCTTGAAGATCTCTTCAAAGTGTATTTCAGCCTTATACACGTAGACGCCCTCTTTTTTCTTCTTGGTTACCAAATACTTGTCCGTCAAACTCCTCAAATTGGTAGACACCGACGACAAGCTGTACCCTGTTGACTCCTGCAGCTCAGGCATGGTCAAAGCCTTCCCTGACAGAGCTAATGAAGCGTAGATGGCAGCACTCCCTTCTGATAATCCCCAGTACCTCGCCATGGAAACGAGTTCCTGTACCAGTTCGACCCATTTATCGTTCATGATACTCCTCCGAATTTTTCAGTAATTTCTGAAATTTCAGGAATTTATAAAGGTTTCGGTAGGGGTGAGACAGGTGAGGTGGGAATCTTTATAAATCTGGGCACTACTACGTGCACATGAATAGAAAATGTCTCCAAAATTTCACCTGGGGTGTTCTCCTCATAGCAGTTGCTGTGGCTCTCATCTACATTGGCGTTTCGGGTGTTCCCATTCTGTTCGTAGTCCCTTTGATTCTGATAGCCATGGGAGTGTGGATAATTGTCAGTGGCGGCTCTTACCATGATCGAGCATGGGGGATTGTACTGGCTGCGGCTGGCGTGCTGTGGCTTTCACAGTGGGTTTACCCGGTGTCTTGGTACAGTCTGGCAGGTGTTTTCTTGCTGGTCGTCGGGGTGCTGGTGATTATTGGTTCGCGGAAGGAATATGGAATTTGTACGGAAAAACGTACTTGAAAATTCTAAAAAATGTACTTGCAGAGGTACTGTCTTTAGAAAGATGGAAGTACCCTTCAGGGTCAATTACCTTCACCTTCTAAACCTCATTGCAGGTGCTGATTCCATACAGCAACTACTATGTATTCAGCAATGGCATCAGATTCTGGAATTGACACATTGTCTTCGCGAAGTCCGCGCAAGTGCATTTCAATTGCTTCATACATGTTCTGCTCGACTTCCTCACGAGTTTCACCAGTAGCTACGCATCCGGGTAGATCTGGGGAGTATGCTGAGTAATTTTCGTTTGCCTTCTCAATCACAACAAGAAATCGGTACATGGCTATTCCTCCTCCTTTTTCTCTCATTGTGCTTGTTTCAAGATACTGCTAAGTGCCAGGAGCTAAATTATGATGAAGATGGATTCTTCTTCAATCATTTTGATGACCTTACGCACTTTCATTATGGTTCACCTTTAAAACATTTTCCTCTTTGATGTGTTGGGCTTACCCTCGATATAACCTTTCTCCCCTGCAGCTCTTCATATCGAAAGGGTCTACATCACTGTATAAGGGTTCAATGCTTCTATGTCGGGGATTTTATTCCTTTTCTTCTCTACTACTCAACTTCTCTGGCTCTGAAAAGGTCTCTGGCCACTTTCCTGAACACGTGGTACGTCTCCCCGTGTTTCCTCTCTCTGCCTTTTCCACTCTGATTTCTTTGATGAACGGGAGACCTTGTACATGCTGGCTGAGGGGGCGTTGTACGCCTTTGCGAGCTGGAGAATGTCATAAGCTGCAGAGAAGTTGTCTACGAGAATAACGCTCTGGCTGCTCTTAGTCCAGGTGCAGTCTTTTAAAATCCTGTTCAAATGCCTGTAGAACTGTCTCCTCCCCTTATCCGGGGGTAAATCGTAGTCTATGACGTAGAGTTCTTTCATCACTATCACCCATGTCACAGGTGAGACAGGTTCCTTATATACTTTTGCCGAGAGCGGGGGTTGTCAAATTATGTGGTGCTGGAAATGGTGTAACCTCTTAAATTGTCAGTTTTTCTCTTAATTGAATCAATCATAGGAGCAACTTCTTCTATTCTGCGCTGCAATGTGAGGAGCACCATAAGACTTGACAACCCCCCGAGAGCACGGGAAAAATAATCAAGGAGGGACAACACAATGTGATAATATAGAAGTTAACGAAGGAGTGATCTGATATGTTCGGCTAATGTGAGGGCCATGATGTCTATTTCATTTTTTTGGTTCGAAGTGGAATTTTTTTCCTTTGAAGGTTTCTATGATGGCCTTTCCTCTTGGTGAGTGGCTGATTTCTGGAATTTTGATTTCCTTTTGTGGGTTTGAGAGTTTTTCTATGGTTTTTTTCATGAGGGTGGCATCTTCTTTGAATTGGTCATCAGCGAGTTCAATGACTTTATCCAGACAGTATACTACATGATCCAGGCAGGGGACACCTTGGTTGAATAGAATGAAATAATTGGCAGATGCTAGGAAATAGGAGAGGGGTGCTTTCTCATCTTTGAGGGTTTCATAAGCATTTCCTAAATGTAAAAAACAGATTGCTCGATAATCTGATGATAAATCTCTTTCTTGCACGACATTTTCGAGAATTCTTATCCCTTCTGTAGGGTTGTTTATGGTTATGCAGAGGATTCCTATGTTTGCCTGAGTTTGAAGGAGATCAATTAAGTAAGCACCAGGATTCTTTTCTGCCAGTTCTTTGCGGATTTCTAAAGCTTCTTTGTATGCTTTTTCAGCTTCTTCAAATCTTCAAATCTGTGAGTTCTCTCAGTTTCTCTCTTCGTCCGCAGAAATCATGCAATGTTATCTTCTTTTCTCCATACCATCTCACGATGTTCTGGGCCAGGTTATTGATGACAAGGTCTATGTCGTGGGAGGTTCTCACTATTTCCGGGCAGAATTCTTTCTTCACTTCTTTCTCGAATTTTTCAAATTTTTTCCTTGCCTTTTCAATGTTTTCTCTGGTTTCTTCATCTATTTCTGGTGGCAATTCAACTCTATAGGTTTGATGCGGCTATTTCACACTCGGATATGGATCGTTAAACGCTTCTATTGGTGTTTCTCCTCTTTTTAGATCTAGAGCTCCGTGAATTCTTCTGTTGTACCAGGTTCCAAATTCTTCTGCCGATTGAAACATATGCCTGTGTTTTTTATATTCTTTGACCCATCTGGTAAACTTGCCACTGCGCAAATCTGTAGAAGGTAGGGACTTGATTCCTTTTGTGGCGAGGTATGACTGAAATTCAGATTTTTCCTCCTTTTTTAAGAAATGTGGGGACACTCTATCGATTATGACTATGGTGCTGTTGACTGAAGAGGCTTGAGACTCTGCTTCTTTCAGGGTGCTGATTGCATTCTCTGGTGTTATAGTATTGAATTCACGGATGGCGAGAATGTAGCGGGATGCATCATCGAGGAAAGCAACCACTTTTCTGCCCTGGAATTCAAACCAGCCTGCATGAACGAAGAGGGTGCGAGAGCTTTCTTCCATGGTGAGGTGTTGGTGGGGGTCATTATAAGGGTTGCTACACAGTAACATCGAAAGTCGGTGGATAATTCCAGACCAAGGATGAATGGTGTGATTGATTTTTTTGGGTTAAAGTTTTAGAGAATGGGAGATATACTGGCATTGGATGTGGATTCATCCAGGCAGGAGGAGTGCAGGTGTGATGGTGGGAGGATAGGTTGAGTGTTGAGTAGAAAGCTTTTTATAACGTGAAGTGTAGGTTGTATGAAGCGGAGGTTGCCGAGCTTGGAAAAGGCGCAAGGTTGAGGGCCTTGTTCCGCAGGGATACGAGGGTTCAAATCCCTTCCTCCGCACTTTTTCTGTGTTGTTTTGGAAATCAAAGCACAAATGTTGCTTCTTTATCAAGGTCAGAGAATTCATCTAATGAAACAAGGTTTACACTTGCCGCCATTATTCTCAAGGTTCGTTGTCCACTAAATGAAACAAGGGTGATGAGTTGATATCGACATTAGACGATGTATTGGAAGATTTCTCAATGATCCTTATCTCTTTATGTTCGAAACGGATTATGAGGATTTTATCATTGAGCTTTTTTCTGAGTTACCAACCTCTCCTTTTTTCTTCAGGGTTTCGGATAGGCTTTTCATGTACACTAACGTTAGCAGATACTCCTTGAGAAGGATGGTACGTGGGCTCTGTACCTGAATTACCAGGATGCCATACACAAGCCAAGACTCTTGATGGATTAATGGAACGGATCAAAGAAGCTATTGAATTATATTTGGAAGTGGAGCCTGATATTCTCCAGAAAGAAATATCCCAATTTGTGGGCATCCACCATGTCGAGGTTTCTTATGGCGAGACTAAGGCCGCTGCCCCCTAGAAAAGTTATCGAGATATTGGAAAAACTTGGATTCCAACGTGTACGGCAGAAAGGAAGTCATCTTTTTCTACGTCATCCCGATGGGCGTACAACTCTTGTTCCTACTCATAAAAAGGACGCCTCTTGGAAACAAAAACCTTCATGTACAGTTTGGTTTGGCGCACCCTTTCGCTGGAACAGAATTGGACAGACAGATTCATGATCCCGACTTCGTAAAAGAGCACGGCAGTAGAATAATTGCTGAGAATGACTGGGAAAAAGCCTACATCCCCCGGTACAGCATGCTGTTCGATCCCTCACGGGAGCTGTCAGCTTCTAAGATGGTAGACATTTTCCTGACTACTACGAGCAGAACTCAAGGTATTCCGACTGCATTCTTACAGATTTTCTCTGCTGAGGAGAGAGTACGTATAGTAGAATCGGTGAATAGATTGATAACTCTTCCTCAACAGTAGGGTGATTGTCTCCTTGGGTGCATCTCTGATCACTTCGTCAGTAAGGAAGCAGATAATTAGAGCCCTACCCTTCTTTCTCCTGGTTTTCTCTGAACCTCTATGAGAGTGTTAATGCCCATCAGGAGTCCTGAGTGTCTGGTGACGTGACAAGAAAAACCTATAAGAAGGGAACTGGAAAGGTCATATCATGAAAAGTGACATGAAAAGGGGAACACTGGCACTCTTCATAGTGGTTTTCAGTCTGAGTGGCACCAGTGGAGAGCACCCTTTTACAGCTCAAAAGACAGACAAGGTGATAGTGTATGGAGAGCGTGGGATTGAAATGCAGGGTAATGAAATGACCCCAGAGTTTCTGAAAGAATTCGTCCAGAAATCACAGCAATGGCCCTACATACAACGTCTGTACAAGGAGAACTACTTTGATTCTGTTATCACGAATGATGACCAGGTAATTTTGCTTTTCAAAGACCCACAAGGTGTAGGTGATATGTATTTTGTATGGGGGAGGTCTTCAACTCCGCACAGTATACAAGGAGTTACTGGGTTATTCTGGGTATCATACTCTGGCGATAGACTGTATACCGACATTAAAGATGCTCGTGACATCTATGTTTCAGAAAAAGCTCTCGTTATGGTACCTTTACCTGAAAGTCCCGTGATATCCTCCGTCTACGTGGAGGGCAGCCCGGTACAATCCATGAGAACGCAGGGAGATTTGTGGTTCACCACCTGGGCAGATGACGATAACCTGTACTGCAGCTGGGGTGATGGTACAGGAATTGGCAAAGGACCCTTTACCGATATGGGTATAGGGTGTCTTACAGGTACTCTTCCTGACATTACGGGAGTAACACGGTATCGTGATCCATGTACTGAAAAAGATGATCTTTCACAGAACAATAAACCCTCCAGCCTTCTATTTTTTGATGGTCGTTTGTATGCGCACGTTCACTCACCTTTAGGAGATCCTGCACTAGGGTATTTAGCTTATTCTGATGATTATGGAGCAACCTGGAAGAAGGCTCCAGGTGATTCCCCCTGGACCAGGGAGGTGGATTCCAATTTCAGGTGTCTGTTCTTCATTAACATGGGGAAAAACTACGAGTTGAATACAGATAGTTATGTGTATGCGTTGGGAATGGGAAAGGAATGGGGGTGGGAAAAAGGGATGCACATGGCGAGGGTTTCAAGAAAGGAGATACTGGACTACACTGCATACGAGTACTTGATTACTGTTGAGGACGGCATTCCGTGCTGGTCTTCGTCGCAATTTGATGCAAGACCCATTCCAGGTATCTTCACTAGGGATCAGGCTTCTGCAATGTATCACCCTGGAATTGAACGCTTTCTGTTGTTGACCGCTCAGGACGTGTTTGATGCCCCGAACCCCTGGGGTCCCTGGACGTACGCAGGAAGCTGGGCAAGACCGCCACCACAAGGATGGGTAGGTGGTTATCAACCGGGAATTATCAGCAAAGATACGGGGAAGGATTATTTCTGGTTCACCATAGCAGGGCAGCCACAAAACCCGTGGAGTAGAACAGAGGTCAAGTACTGTCTCAATGTAGGGAAGATCGTTCTGCAGTTCGAAGGTGAAAGTGATATTACAGATTTTAGAGCAGATACGCACAGAAAGAGCATGGGGTTAATCCTCATCGTAGCTCTGATAACAGGTGTCATACTTATCTACGCTCTGACTCGCAGAGGAAAAGCACAATCTGGGGGAGTTTAATCTGATCAACAGGTTCAGCAGGGTATAACAGTGAAGTACACCTTCCTCTGTCTTGGTCCATCAAATTCGCAGAAAAATAGTCTCTGCCATGTCCCCAGACGAAGTCTCCCGTTCTCCACAGGGATAGTGGCAGAGTTTCCCACGAGGATAGCCTTCAAATGTGAATCTGCATTATTGTCTATCCTGTTGTGGTGGTATGACCTTTGAGGAACCAACTGCTCCAGCATGTTCAGAACATCCTCTCTCAACCCAGGTTCGTTCTCATTCACGTATATACCGGCTGTCGTATGGGTGACAAACGCTATGAGTACACCTGAACCTTTTCCAGCCATTTTCTGAGCTTCCTCTGTGACATCAATAAGTTCAACCCTCTTGTTCGTTTTTATCTGGATTTCCATACACTCAATAAGGGTTGTTCCTTTAAAATACTTGTGTTGAAAGGCGCCCAGAGTGCTGGAGAAACAACCACAGCAGTTCATTTCTCAAATTATCCACCGACTTCTGATGTCACAGGTATGACGAACATTTGTGCATCTGACATAACCCATAAAATCTGCAGTACTCTTTGCTACCACTTCTCGAATTATCCACCGACTTTCGTACAGTGAGAAGAATTCGCGTGCTGTTACTGAATGGATCTCACGATGATAGTTCCATTTCCCGTGACTGTAATAGTTCCTATCACCTGCTTTTCCTGGGCAATACCCTTGTTGGTGCTGTACATTTCCTTTGCTTTGTCGCAGGTGTACTGTGTTGTTCCACAGTAGATCAGGTCATATGTTCCCGGGGCTGACGGGACAGTCATGGAAAAGGTTGCAGTCCCCCTGTGTCCAGGGTACACGCCAGGTATCCCATTATATATACAGATAAATGCAGTGTCATCTATTCCCACAACAACCTGGCCTCTACAACTCGGACAACCATCTCTATTCCAGAGTTGGAAGTCAAAGACAATGGCTATGGTAGAATTGGGAGAAACTGTTATAGCATTCCCTTCTCCATTCATGCTGACATTTGATGCTGTGATCTGGAAATGGCGTTCTTCTTCTACTTTTCTGCTTTCACTTTCATTTTCTTTCCCTGTAAAGAACTGGTGGTTTTTATTTTCGTGTGCAATTACATAAAGTACCAGAACCAAAATCACTGTCGCTTCTATTACTATCCTCCGTTGCATTCAATCACCTTCCTTTTCGTGCGAATCCTCACACGATGTCAGCTCTCGTATACTCACTTAGATTCTTAGAGGTTTGCAGTTTCAGTATCAACACAACATGGTTTTTCACTTTGACGGCTTGTTGCAGATTGTGTGAATTTCTGGAAATTCCCCCAATGAGTGAAAACTCCTAAAGAAGTTTTATAGATACAGTGCCCCATTTATTAGTCTGTCCAACCCTGCAGTCAGGGTGGTAAGCTTCTCACCCTGATTTTGTTTTCGCCTCTTTATTTATCCACCGAGTTTCGTATGGCAAGAAGCAAGAAGAGAGGTAAAAAGCTAATCGAAAATGTGAAAGGAAACCTTTATACTTGTACAACCTCACGTAGAACAATGATTCAAGTAAAGGTCGTCAAAATCCTGGAAAAGGGTGTCTGTCCCTTCGGATACAAAAGAGGAGACACCTTCACCTACGAGGAGAAGACTCCTCAGATCTGTCACTGGGCAAATCTCGTCATCCTCCCTTTTGCTACCGCCCTTCGATTTGGAGGAAACATTCCCTGGGAAGAAAAAGGAGTCTGCAGAGTCTGCTGCCCTGACCCTAAAAACCCTGTTGTCTTTGAGATCCGGAGGTTAGAATGAACCTGGACGAGATTAGGGCCCTCTTTGAAAACACGGTAGGAGATAACCACGGCATTCTGGGAGTGGCCCCCTTCGAGAAAGTGTACGAAAGGTTAATGCCTGTCCAGCAGAAAAAGCTTCTGAAAACAGGGAAAGGAAAGTCCCTGATCGTTTTTGGAATCTTCCACTCCCCGCAGGCTATTGACGCCATCGATAGAAAGGAAAATGGAAGAACAGATTTCAAGGCCTGGAATACCTATGCAAGGGAATACCACCAGTTGAATGCTATCTTAAACAGAACAGCACGAGCCATTGCAGAATATGTCAGTGGATTCCCCATCCCAGCCACTCTCGAAGGAATTGCTTCCCGCATCAACAAAGTGGAAGATTACTATGGTTTGACGATCTCGCAGAGAGTGGGGGCCGAACTGGCAGGAATAGGGTGGAGAGGAAAAAATGAGCTCATCGTCACCAGAGAAAGAGGATGCGCCCTTCGACTAGCCTCTGTCATCTGCCCTGAAGAACTTCCCTTCAGTAAAGAAATGGACAACTCTTGCGGCACCTGCACTGCCTGCCAGAACGTGTGCTCCTTCTTGCGGAAGAAACATGTCCTCAAAAACTACAGAGAACAGTGCAGGCGGTTCATTGTAACCCTGCATTTGGAGGGCAATGTCTGCGGAAAGTGCGTAAAAGCGTGCTACCTTCACTGGACGAAACAGTAAAGACTGAGAAGTAACCTACATTCATAAAAAAATTTAAAAAGGAGGCCGGGGAAATCCCCCAGGCCGTCCAAAGAAGGGGGGGTGAAAGATCGCATTCCGGACACAAGTGCACTCTTCACTTGTACATTCTCCTATATAAGCTTTGGGCTTTTCAAAAGCCCATACTCTCCATATAAAGAGATTTTCCCATTAACTCACAATTTTCTTTACAAAGGCGCATCTAAGTACACTGTTGACGTCCCTTTCCTGCTGATTAATCTTCCACAATACTCTTCATTACCTTTAATTTGTACGTTTTCCCATACTTATCCCGCGAAACAATCTGCTTTGATTCCAAATCCGAAATGATACGAGTCACCTTCGGCCTTGAAAATCCTGTCAGCTCGGGGAGCCTTTCCTGCTTGACACCCTCTCCAATAGCTTCCACCACCTTCCTTTCATCTTCCGTTAACACAAACATGGGGATTTCCCGTTTCTTCACCTTCTTGAAAACTCTTGAGAGAATATAGCCAATTACTAACCCTGCTGTCCCTCCCAGGACGAGAGGGACTGGCTCAGTGAGCTTTTCGAAAAAGGATTCATTTCTTCTTATAAGGGGGATATCCTGTATCTTTATGTCTTTTCCTGTTCTCTGGATTTCGAATCCTCTCTTCGTGAGATCTTCCTCTACAGCAGCAGAAATCCGCGGACCCACCAGAAAGACTTTTTTCACCTTCAGGGCCATCAGGGCCTGTATCGTCGTATCTGGAAGGTCACTCTCCAGGGTGAGCAGTATGGGAGCTTCCAGATTAATGGAAATACTGGAAGCAACCAAATATGATTCAGACACATCTGCATTGGCAATTACTGCGTATTCTGAGGAACTCCACAGCTCTATAGCCACCCTGGCTGCAGTACCAATCCTGTCCCAATCCCACAACCGGGTCACCTGGTACCCCATTCTCTTTAAATCTTCTTCAATTCCCGCAGAAATAGCTGTGTCTGCGCCACCAATGATGAGGGCTGTCTGAGCTCCTTCCTCCTTGTAGCCCATTAACTCTCTCCGTACATCTTCATCGAGATACTGCGGATTCGTGGCAATAATGGGAATTCCCTCCTTGTGCGCGTATGCCTGTGCAACGACATAATCAATGGGGAGGTCTGCTCTCACAATGATGACGTCATAAGACTGGTTTTGAGCCTCTGTAAAGAGGACAAGAGAGAAGCATAGAAAGACCAGTAAAACTGCATTCAGCCGAGTGGTTTTCATGAGAGAATATAGATTCCACACCATTTAAATTTTTTGCACCACTGCTGCTTGAAGTGTTGGGTCACCTGTTCGTATGAGAAATAGGTTATACTCCTCGATGCTTTCCATCACAGTTCAGTCTATCCATGTACCTGTTGCAGCTCCAGGAAGTCTCCTTTAGAACCACAAACCATATATAGTAAATTACGCAAAAATCATCGATGAACGTGAAAAGGTTAGTACTCATTGCCCTCATGATCCCCTCGTTCTTCTTCGTTCCTACTCAGGAAAAGATCTCCATAAAGCAGTTCGACCAGTACTACACGCTCTATACCACGGGGAACCTGAAAGCAGTGTGGGATATCACCATAGTCCCGGGGGAGGGTACAGAAAGCATGTTCCTGCACGTCTTCTTTTCCAAGAAAGCCTACGTCAAAGATGCTGTCGTCACTGACAGTGAGGGCAGCCTGAACTCCAAGATGCTCTCACGAGAAGGGGTCCCCATTCTTGAGATTACGTTCCGAAAAAGGCTTTCTGCTGGTGCAGAATACCACTTCAAGTGCACCTTAGACGTGTGGAAGGCGGTGGATGTGGGAGAGACAGAGGGGAGCTTCACCCTGTTGACGGGATACAATTTCCCTGTAGAAACCCTGAATATTACCGCTGTCATCCCAGAAGGGACGAAATTGAGGAGCTTTTTTCCCGCAGACGGCAAAGTGTCTGCAGAGAAATCTATTTCCTGGTCCATGGAATCTTTGCCTGCAGGGTACACCATCCAGGTCAGCCTCTCCTTTGATGTCTTATCTGAGAAGTTTGCAGACACCCTGTTCACTGATGGGGTGAACCTCTACCACTTGCAGGACTTTGAGGGTGCTCGCCAGAAGTTCGAGCAGGCCCGCCTCATATATGAGTCACTGCATCTACAGGAGAAGGTTGATCAGTGCGACACGTACTTTACCCGTATCGAGGGACTCAAAAAAGGATTACCGCTCTTCAAGGAGGCGGTACAGCTCTACACTGACAGTAACTACAGTGAGGCAGGGGCAAAGTTCAGGGAGGTAAAATCAATCTATGATGAGCATCAGCTCCCCACTGATGAGGTTGAAAGCTACATTGTGAAGTGTGATACGTATGTGAGTGCTTTTTCTGAGCTGCAGACAGCTGAGACGCTTCTGGGTGAAAACAAAGGAACAGAGGCCAGAGAGCACCTGGTGAAGGCCCGAGAACTCTTTCTAGCAGTAAATGACACCACCATGGTAGAGCAGATTGATGGGAAAATTGCGCAGATCAGTTCAAGGACTGAAGCCCCTCAGACTAGAACGGGGAGAAAACTTCTCCTCTTCATCGTCGTGGTCGTCATCATTGTGGTGGCTGCTGCTCTTTTCGTCGTGTCGAGGCGTTCGAAGCCTGCCCTTGTACAGAGTCAGGAAGAAATCCGAGAAGAGATGAGGAAAGTGAAGGCTCGCTTTGTCTATGGTGAGATCAACAAAAAAGAGTACGAGGAGAAACTGGCAGAGCTGGAAAAGCAGTTGAGAGAGAGAAAATCATAGATGTGCTGGTCACATACCCAAGATGGCACCACAGTTCTGTTTTGCAGCTCCACAGTAGAGACATTTCCGAGAACTGCTTTTAGGTTTTGCACAGGATTTTCTCTATTTCTACATTCTCCCGTAAGAATCCCTTATCCGTACTGAATCTTCAGGGTTTGGTGTAGAATACTCGTTCAGGACCAGGTTCTCAACTGCATGAATGCAGTGGGGGGTCTGTGGGCGAATCCTTGCTGTTTCATTTTTCCTCAAAAGCATTACCCTGTCTTCAAGCTCCACGTATCCTTCCCCGTTGAAGACATGGAGGGTCTCGTCCTTCTTCTCATGATAGTGGAAAGAGGTGCAGTCCCCCCCCTTAATGTACAGTTCCTTGGTCAAGTACTTCTCCGTGGACACGATAACTTTTTCATACCCCCAGGGTTTGTCCTCTTTGTTGTGATACTCTGATTGGACAGCTTCTAAATCTTTCAGAGATTCCACAGACTGCCAGAAGACACCATCCTCTTTGTAGCATCTCAAGAGCCCGTCTTTTGCTATTGAGGGGAAGGCCAGCTTCTCAGCATCCCCCTCGTGATGGCGGGTGTAGTACCTTTGTAACGAATGCGGTATAATGTAGATGCCGCCATTGATGTAGTAGGGGAGGGACGGTTTTTCCTTGAAGGAGATCACCTTATTATCCACTAATTCCACAATCCCAAAAGGAGAGACCAGAGGAGTCACATACATGACCATTTCCTCTTTCCTGTAGCATGAGAGCATCTCTTTCAAGTTAAAATCTGAGACAATATCACCGTTCATCACTACTGCATCACTGTCAGTATTCTCTAGTAGGTTCCTCAAAGCAAACAAGGTACCCCGCGGCCTCTCTTCCACCAGATACTCTATGGTGAGGTCATTCCACGATTTTCCATACCGGTCATAGATTTTTTCGTAAAGGTAACCCACCAGCAAGTAGATTTTTCCAATGTCTGCTACCTTGAAATGCAGTAACTGCTTGTCCAGTATAGTGTAATCTTTTTTCAGTTCAAGGAGAGGTTTCGGCAGCTCTTCTGTCAGAGGTCTCAGGCGTGTGCCGTATCCTCCACAGAGTACGGCACCTACATAATGCATGACATGACCTTTAAAGGCGGGTTTATATAGTTTGCTTTACATTTCTCTTTTTTTGAGATACCTGTATTTTCTGTATTTTCTCCATCATTGCACCTTGACCCAGTACCTGTGTGAATTGAAGGCCATGAGTTAAGTTTATAACTGAGTGGGTTGAGGTGGAGAGAGTGGTGAACATGGTCACAAGGCAGCTCTACTATGTCTTGAAGGCGCTCAGGACACAGTGGAAAAAACGAGAAGAGTTGAGGGAATTCCAGGAAAAATCCCTCAAGAAGCTCATTACCTATGCGTACGAAAATACAGAACTGTACCACAGAAAATTTAGAGAAGCAAACGTTAACCCCTCAGATTTTAACACGCTCGAGGATATGAAAAAGTTTCCTCTCATCACAAAAGCTGATTTGAGAGAATCTTACCCGGACGGTGTTGTTTCAAAGAAATATGACACAGCACAGTGCTACAAAGCTTCGACCTCAGGGTCCACCGGTCAGGTACTCTCCATCATTTACTCTCCAGAAGCCTATGAATACTACATGGCTGTATCCTACCGGAACTTTGCAGCTTTAGGGTTCAAGCCGTGGCATAGGTTTGCCTACACACGGTATGAGCCCATAAAAGGAGGGGCTCCCTTCTATGAAAAGCTAGGGATAGTGCAGAAAATGTTCATATCAGTATTCGAGGAACCTGAAGGGCAGCTAGCTATGCTGAAGGAGTTCAACCCTCACGCTATAACTGCATACCCCTCAATGCTCATAGAGTGGGCCAAGCTCTTGAAGGATCAGGGGAATTCCATCCATCCTCTGTTCATACGGGCTGAAGCTGAAATCATAACAGCAGAAGCAAAGGCATTCATAAAGGATGTTTTCGGGTGTGATCTCTACGAGGAGTACGGCTCTTCTGAATTTGTTCACCTCGCTTTTGAATGCAGACAAAGAGGGTACCACATGGCCAGTGACAACGTCTTCATGGAGTTCCTGGAGGACGGAGAACCCGTGTCCCCGGGAGAGGAAGGAGAGATATATGCGACCTCTCTGGTAAACTATGCCATGCCTTTCATACGGTACAAGATGGACGACAGGGGCATACCTCTTGACGACACGTGTTCATGTGGGAGGGGGTTCCCCTTGATGAAACTGGTGGTGGGGAGAGACGATGACTATCTGTACCTCCCGAGTGGAGCCCGGGTGAACCCGCGGACTGTTATCCCTTTTTTTGAACTAGCCCCGGGAGTGAAAGAGTTCAGAATTGTCCAGGAAAAAAAAGAATCCATAACAGTGGATATCGTTCCTGGCCCAGCTTTTACGGAGGAAGAAAAGGATAGACTGCGAAATTCTCTCCTCAAGGTGATAAAAGAACCTTTGGAGATCACTTTTAATCTCTGTGATGAGATACCGCGGGGAAGACACAACAGGCCCAGACCCATACGCTCCACCGTGAATACCTAGGTTGCAGACGATAGGGTGAACTGCTTTAGGGAGAAAACGGTGTCAGTGGGTGTGAGGACAACCTTTTTAAACTTTCTCTAAGAGATTTTTCTATGGATGAGAACCCACCGAAAAAGATCCAACGTGTCCTCGAACATTATTCTGCTTGCGAGATGTGTCAGAGAGACAAGACAAAAATCTGTGAGGACAAAGTCCCTGAAAAGGTAAGACAGACCTATTTCATGACCATATACCCCCGGTGGGAAGACGATATTACGAAGAGGTGCAAGTACTTCAGACTGCACAAGGGAAAACTGGAAAAACTGCTCAGAGAGATTGAATCAGAAGAGTGGTAGGTGAGAATCCAGAGGGCAGCCTGCATCTGCATGGCCATTAATAGCGAATTCTAAAAGATGAATCTACCTTATCACCATGTTGAAGAACTGTCTTAGTTAAATTTTGATTCTGAACCTGGTTAATTCACAAAACTTCAACATCACAGACAATGTGCCACACTCCAGGAGAGAACTTCTTAACTTTGCGGATTTCACTCACCAAAATGTGCGTTCCCGCCTTTCGAGCGGCCTCCCTCAGCCTGGCTTCAGCTCTTTCAAACTTTCCTTCAGGTGCAAACTCATGGTAGTGGATGAACCCTTTCTCAACAATTTCAAAAGCCTTTCCCAGGTACTCGTGAGCCCGGGGGTGCCCCATGATGACCCTCTCTGCTTTCCCCTCAAAGTCTTTACAGTCTGTGAGGCAGGGCGTCACCCATTGGTTGACCTTGTTCAAGGTAATGTTTTCGCACAGAAAAGTGTAGGCATCCTCACTTTTCTCTAAAGCACAAACGTGAGAGTGGCAGAATTTGGCAATGGGGAGGGTGAAATACCCGATTCCAGCAAACATGTCCACCACTTTCTCATGGTGAGGCAAGGTAGACATGCGAGTTCTCTCATGGATGTTCCCTGCCGAAAACATGACTTTAGCAAGGTCTAACCTGTACAAGATCGTGTTTTCCTTGTGAATAGTCGTGGTTTCAAACCCTGCTATGACTTCAAAGTCAGGGATACGGTATTCACCTCTTATTCTCCCCTTTCGCAGGACTGTTTTTACATTCAAAGCTCTCTTGTAGGCTTCTCCAATATCCTTTTTGTAGGGGACTAAATGAGGGTTCAGGTAAATGATGAGGATGTCCCCTATCTTCTCATATTTTTCGGGAAGGTCACTCAGCACCTCTTCAGGGAGGGACTGCAATGACTTGCGAAGTGCCTTTCTGGTGTGAGGCTCCATACGTACGGTAGGTCCTGGAAATTAAAAATGTTGTCACCTGGAGGGGTAAACCTATTTAAAGAGAAACCCATTAACTATAAGTGCGTCACCACGAACGAAAAGTCGAGGGCCTGTAGCTTAGCTTGGTAGAGCGCCTGGCTCATAACCAGGCGGTCAGGGGTTCAAATCCCCCCAGGCCCACTGAATTTTACCGTGATTATTATTTGAGCAATGATCTCTGCCCACGTGTCTTTGTACCTGGTCGTGGCCTTCGTCCTGAGATCTTCATACAATCTGAGAGCCCTCTCCTTCACAATGAGATAGACACTGTTACATGAGTTGGGTTCGCCTCAGCCACTGAACGTAATGTGAAATGCAGTTCCTCCACCCCTCATAAGCTTAATTTCACCCTCAAGCTGATCTTCAGCCAAAATAGTCACTAGATATAATCCCAGAGTCTCTGTATTTCTGAAATCTACCTCTTCTGGTATGCCCACGCCATTATCACTGACCACCAACTCAATAGCTCCATCAGTTGGATGGAGAGCAATGACAATCTCGCCCTGTCTTCCATCAACAAAGGCATGTTTCAAAGAGTTTGCAACTAACTCGTTGATGATCAGCCCGCAAGGTATGGCGATATTAATATCCAGGGGGACATTCTCCACCTCTATTCGGGGTGTAATGTGGTTGTTAGTAACTCCAAAAGATCGAAACAACCCATATACCAGGTTTTCGACATATTTTCTGAAATCCACATTCGCCACGTCTTCAGAGTGGTATAAATTCTCATGGATGAGGGCCATGGATCTTATTCTGTTCTGGCTTTCTTTGAACATCTCACCAACCTTTGTATCTTCTACGTACTTAGACTGAAGGTTGAGCAGGCTGCATATGACTTGCATGTTGTTCTTGACCCTATGATGAACCTCCCGCAGTAATACCTCCTTTTCTTTGAGTGATGCTTTAATCTTCTCCTCTGCCTGCTTGCGTTCAGTGATGTCTCTCACAATGGCTAAAACACCTTCTACTTTTCCACCCTTTCTGATGACTCTGACACTCCCCTCTATGAAGACCTTATTGCCGTTCTTGTGCCTGAGTTCGAGTTCTGTCAGGGGCACAAGTTGAAGTTCATCCTCGAGGATCATGTTCCTGAAAAAGTCAGCCAGCTCCCCCATTTCCTTTATGTCAAAGAAATCTAGTGAAGTGAAGTTCTTTCCTATGATTTCTTCCGGTCTATATCCAAGGAGTTCTTCTACTTTTTGGTTTATGTTATCTACTTTTCCATTTTTGTCTATGTATACCATTAAGTCATTGGCATTTTCAAAAATTGTCCTGAATTTATCTTCACTTTCATACAGCAGTTTCTCCGCCTCCTTTCGCTCAGTAATGTCACGCAGTATGGCTACCTGACTGACGAGATCGCCACGCCAGTCAACGAGGGGAGAAACCCGCACGTCATAGATGCGCCTTCCATCTCCCAGGTTCAGTTCTACTTCTTTTCCCACAGCACCATTCACATCAGGTTTTATCAGATTGACCCACGCAGGCCACACCTGTTCCACTGGCTGGCCTATTACCTTTGAACCAGTAGTACCTATCAGCTGCTGTGCATGGGGATTCAGGTCGACAATACAGTTCTCCTCGTCCAGTACGATAATACTGTCAGTCATGCTATCCAAAACAGCCCCACGCGCCAAAGGCACGATGTCTGCCAGCCGCCAGCGTATGATGCCCCAAACCATTATCAAGCCGGCCACCGCTATTCCCAGGGGCCCTATATCAATGTTTTTGAAGGGTCTCAGGTGCAACAGGTCAACCACCCCAAAGAGCAACGCAATGGAGATGGCAACCAAGGGCCCACTTGCCTGCCAACGATAGAGTCGACGTCCTCGAATGAGCATGCGGATGAGGAGAAAGCAGGCAAAAAAGGACAGCACAAAGGTGTAGGTTATGTAAATCCAGTAACCTACACCAAAACTTCTGACCAACTCAGAGTACATGCTTCCAGTGTCCAGCTCGACACTCCTCCATATGAGATGATGATATTCGTTGGTGAAGGTGAGCACTAACATGGTGGTGGGTGCAATGCTCAGCAGAAGCAGATTGTAAGGCGTGAACCATTTCTTTTGTCTTGTGTGCTGGAGCGTAAAAATCAGAAGCGCAGTCGGTACTGTGGCTATGCCCACGTACTTAATTTTAACCCAGAACAGCTTCGAAGGTAAATCAGTACTCACCATTTCCAACACAAACCCCAGTGCCCATACAGCACCCATTAGGAAGATTAAAACTCCAACGCTGGCCTTAGGCACTCTACGGAGCCGCCAAATCACGTAGGCTGCCGACATAATGAGGGTAAGTACTATGCCTATCATAAGAATGGTGTAGTAGGTTTCTTTCCAGATCATAGGCTCCATGAGCACACCTTCTCTGACGCAGTCAGGGTTATATTGATAATTCAACCTCTTTTCTTTGCAGTTCTCTACATATCTTTGGAGTGACAAACTTTATAAGGTTTTCTTCTCTCTGGGATTGTTATCTCTTGAGGTGATTGATTGAATATTTTTCCTCCGCTCTCGGTAAAAGTGTTTAAGGAACCTGTCTCCCCTGTGAGAGGGGTGATAGTGATGGAAGAAATGAAGGAAATAGATCTGACCTAAGCTGTAGTATTCATAAGACACATCGATGTCTTGATTGAAAGCAGAGGTGAACCTACGAGCAGCTAACCATTTTCTCAAATTAGGCCGGACCACTTCATGCAGTTACCGCGAAAAGTATGCACTCATTCTTTTACGTGCAGAAGTACTCACTGGTGAATAACCTTATATAATCCCAGTCCTACACAGGCTGATGGAAAAAGAAATAGAGAAGAAAGAAAAAGAAGAACTGCGTAAAGTCCCCTGGATAGATACACTTGCTGCCATTATCGCAGTTTATGAAACTTTGTTAGTGCCTTTTGCCCTTCTCATCATCGCTTTAATCATCTTTCTCATTCTCTTCAGGATTTTCCTTGTCTAAATTATAAAGCTGCGATGAGCTGCACCCTGATTCGCTTCTTACCGACTGCTCATTGCTGACTTCTCCCTTTTGATCTGCTGTTGGTGTTGACCAAAACCTTTAAAATACTGGACCCTATTACACTCCATGGTTGATGTCTTCAAAACCCTTTTGGGCTCAAAGGACCTGCAACCCAAAAAGAAGGTGTACATGATCCAGCCTTCCATCCTCTACCATACACGAACAGAGGGAAACTGCAGGACCTACCTCAAGGGCTACTTCAAAGTGGATTCAGTTCATACACCCTTGGATTTCAGGAGCAAGTCCCGCACCTTTTTTGAGCAGTTGATGAAAGAGTCAGAAGCTGTCATAGGGGTTACTATCGAAGACATGTATGTTTACCCCGTGTGGCAGGACCTGGAATTTGCACGAAAAGTGGACAAACCCCTCTTCACCCTGAGGGTAGTCAAGGAATTGGGTGGAAAGAGCACTAATTTTCAATTATTAGAGGGGATGGTAGACTTTGAAAGGCTGGACTGGGAAGAAACTCGACTACTTTACATGGAAATACAGAAAAAGCAGCTGGGTATCCCTCTACTCTTTGGCAGGATGCCTGAGTACTGAGCATTTTGGGATAAGGGTTCTTCTTCAGATTGTTTCAGAGTCTTCTCCTGTTTTTCATCTTTTTCCATAACCTGAGGGTGAAACCTGAACCACCAAAACCGAAAGCTATATAAAGTATAACACTGTTATATTTGCAGGAGATCATCATGTACTCGCAAAATGTCATTGATCATTTCACTCATCCCCGCAATCAGGGACACATGGACAACCCTGATGGGGTGGGGAAGGTTGGAAACCCTGTGTGTGGGGATGTCATGTACATCTACATCAAGGTAAAAGAGAATGTCATTGAGGACATAAAATGGGAGACCATGGGCTGTGCAGCAGCTATTGCCACCTCTTCCATGATAACGGAACTGGCAAAGGGGAAAACTTTAGAGGAAGCTGAGAAGATCACGAGGGGTGATGTAGCAGAGGCTTTAGATGGGTTACCTCCGGTGAAGATGCACTGTTCCAACCTGGCAGCTGATGGGTTGAGACTGGCTATTGAAGACTACAAGAAAAAGAGGGGATTACTATGAGAAGGGTTTATTTGGATCATTCTGCCACGAGCTCGGTGGACCCCCGGGTTCTGGAGGTAATGCTCCCCTTTTTTAACGAGAAGTACGGGAATGCATCCTCACTCCACACACCAGGACAGGAGGCAGCTTTTGCCCTGGATGAGGCGAGGGGAAAGGTAGCCAGGGTTTTACACTGTGAGAAGGAAGAAGTCATATTCACGTCAGGCGGGACAGAGTCGAACAATGCAGCCTTGAAGGGTGTAGCTTTCACAGCATTCACCCAGAATGTGAAGAAGAGACACATCATTACCTCACGTATTGAGCACGACTGCGTGTTGAACACGTGCAAGTGGCTGGAAAAGATCGGGTTTACAGTGACGTACTTGCCGGTGGACAAATACGGGCTCGTCCACGTAGAGACGGTGGAGGAGGCTATTAAAAAGGACACGTTGTTGCTCTCCATCATGCACGCGAACAACGAGATTGGCACTGTCCAGGACATTAAAGAGATCGGGAAGATTGCTCACGAGCATGAAGTCTACTTCCACACAGATGCAGTGCAGAGTGTGACGAAACTGCCTATGGATGTGAAAGAGATGAACGTCGACATGCTGTCAGTGTCCTCTCACAAGATCCATGGACCCAAGGGCGTGGGGTGCTTGTACGTGAAGAAAGGCACGAAGATCGATCCCTTACTACACGGTGGTGGTCACGAACGGGGGTTCAGGTCGGGAACGGAGAACGTCTCTGGGATTGTGGGATTTGCTGAAGCTGTGAGAATTGGTGAGGAGGAAAGACCGCGGGAGATGCCGAGGGTCGAGAAGCTGCGGGACCTGTTGATAGAAGGCGCATTGAAGATTGAAAACACCTGGTTGAATGGGCATCCTGAAAAGAGGCTTCCCATTAATGCTCACTTCTGTTTCAGGTTCATAGAGGGAGAAAGTTTAGTGTTGCGTCTGGACATGAAGGGTATCTCTGCATCCACTGGTTCTGCGTGTTCTTCGAAGTCATTAGAGCCCAGTCATGTTTTGTTGGCTATTGGGCTCCCTCCAGAAGATGCGCACAGTTCACTGCGGTTAACACTGGGCAGGGACAACACGGAAGAGGACATCAACTACACGTTAGAGGTCCTGCCTCAAGTTGTCAGTGACCTGCGGAGGATGTCACCTTTCAAGGACTCGTACACATGAGTGCTTTCATAAAAGAAATTAGCGAATATCACTATTTCTATTGTAAATGTTACAATTTAATTGTAAAAAAATGATTTTGACCGAAAAGTTTATATAGGGGTACGAAGTCTAGGAGTGTGAAGCACAGCCAACACTGCAAGCAGGAGAAACATTTCCTCCTTGATCGCCAAGGCTTTCACCACCTGAGTACTGGCTGAGGAAAGAAGAAGATTTGAAAGTTCGTAAGGTGAAATCCAGCCGGTCTCACGGAAAGGGTGGTGAAAGCCTAAATGTCGTGGTTCGGACTTTATCCGAATCACGACAATCTTCTTTTTAGATTGATTGGAGGGGTTGTACAAGGAGTGAGGTATCATGATCACAGGATTCATGTGAGCATTCGAAGAGAGGTGAAATCTAAGCCGGTCGCGAAGGGTGGTGAAATCCAAACGTCGTGGTTCGGGCTCTTCCGAATCACGACAACTCCCTTTTTTTGAATTTGAGTGAAAAAAATGATTTTTTTTAGCTGAATTTTGAGGCCATTAAAACTAATAGTTCAGGGATTGGTGACCACGAGGTAGATCCCTCCCATGACCAGGACACCACCCGTGATAATGAGGGGGGTTGGGATCTCACTGAAGAAGAGCACTGCTAAAAGCGTGGCGCCCACCGGTTCTCCAAGAATGGCCACGCTGACCACTGCAGCCTTTAGATACCGCAGACAGTAGTTGTAGAGGGTGTGGCCCAGGCAGGAGGGTACCAGGGCCAGTAAGAAGAAAATAAAGTATTGTTCTCGGGCGTAACCGGAAAAAGGTTGGTTCAAAATTAGTGCAGTAAAGAATAAGAAAACGAAAGATACAGAATAAGCACCAGAAACGTACGAGAAAGTGTCTAATTTTTTTCTCAGGGTTCTCCCCACAACCAGGTAGCCAGCCAATCCCAGAGCACCTAAAAATGCCAAAAAAATGCCAATCAAGTTTTTCTCCACAGGGTTACTCGTTCCAATGAAAAAAGCGCCCACAACAGAAAGGACAATACCTGAAATAGCTCTTAGTTTGAGAGTTTCCTTCAAAAACACGTAAGAGATTAAAGCCACAAAAAGAGGGGATGAGTCAACGATAATGACGCTGGTAGCCACTGTTGTGTAGAAGAGGGAGGTTATCCAGGTGGCAAAATGGACATAAAGAAAGAACCCAGACAAAACCAAAGCTGCAGCCTCCTTTCGGGTCACTTCAAAGAGTTGAGGGATTTCATGGGTGAAATATGCTGTCATAATCATGATGAGGCTTGCAATCCCTAATCGGTAGGAAGCAATGACGAGAGAGGGTGCCTCACTCAACCGGATCAAAATGGAAGAGAAGGACACTGAGCCAATAGCTATGACGAGTGCCAGACGGGGTGACAGCATTGTGAGAGAGTGTCAACTGACCATAAAAAGCTGTCGCCTCCAACGTGTGAAAGTAAATGACATGATCAGCCTCTTTCAGGTTCCCTTTTCTCAATGGCTGTGTGAGTGTAAAATCAATACGATGAAAGGTATACAAGGGGCATTTGCTAGATTATAAGATGGTCCGAGCCAGGTCATGACCTTTTGTTGATGGGTGATGAATACGAATCTATTCGTAATTTCTTTCTATCTTTAAAAGGTTAAAAACCTTTTTAACTTGTGATGACGAATTGTTAGGTAAGACAAAATGTATCGAGAAATATCACCTAAAAACTGTTAATCCAGTAGAATATGTGAGGAGAAGAAGATGAACATGGAAACAAAACATGCCGAGATCATGAAAAAAGCGACAAAAATCCTGAGAGAGCATCTGACGAGAGAGGAGTATTTGACATATTTGGAATTGATTACAGGACAAACTGGAAATTCCGTAACTGAATTGAGAGAAAAGACAAAGAATTTAACTATTGATGAGATCATGAATGAAATTTCATGAAAAAACAGAAATCAAAGGGGTGAAGCAAAGGAGGAATCAGATCTAGATGTCATCTTCGTAGCCGAGATCTTCGGGGAAATCCCCTTTTTAGGTTAACCTCTGACCTGCTGAATTGTTCTATCGCTCTATAAATTCAGATTATCCACCTTTAGATAGTGCATTGAAGATGAGATTACACAAGAAATCCTGAATTGACTAATGAGATAATCCTTGAGTGACCTTATGAATATATGCAGAACATTCAAAGGTTAATTTCTGTAGGTTTCAAGAATGGATTTGTAGGGTTCTTTCAACTCTTTCAATTTTCCGGTTGTATCTTTTCTGTTAACAATGTCTAGAAGGAGCTGTAAGAATTGTTTTTCGTCTGATTCACTCTCTTCTATGAGTTTTGTTAGCATTTCTGTAGCTTTTTTGATTTCTTCTTGATCATTGTTGTCAACGACATACATTACATAGTGAACAAGAGCTTCTATCATTTCTTCATAGGTGGGTTCCAGAAAATCGGGGACTTCTTGGTTGGTCATGGTTTTCCAGTAACTATCGAATTGTTCACCAATGATTTCTCTTACGCGTTTTAAACTTTCAATGACAATTTCTGCATCAGGGGAACCTAATTCCAAAAGGATTGCCAAGGAGGTGATGTAGTATTCTACAGCTTTTTCATACTCTTTTTGATCTTCTTGAAGCATGCCTAACTGGTGAAGTGATGAAGCTATTCCCTGTTTATCTCCCAGACTTTCTTTAAGATTCAATGACTGTTTATAGTAGTTTTCAGCCTCTTTGTAGTTTCCCTGTCGATACTGAAGATTTCCTAACTGGTGAAGTGATGAAGCTATTCCCTCTTTATCTCCCAGACTTTCTTTAAGATTCAATGACTGTTTATAGTAGTTTTCAGCCTCTTTGTAGTTTCCCTGTCGATACTGAAGATTTCCTAACTGGTGAAGTGATCGAGCTATTCCCTGTTTATCTCCCAGACTTTCTGCAAGATTCAATGACTGTTTATAGTAGTTTTCAGCCTCTTTGTAGTTTCCCTGTTTTTCTTGAAGCATGCCTAACTGGTGAAGTGATGAAGCTATTCCCTGTTTATCTCCCAGACTTTCTGCAAGATTCAATGACTGCTTATAGTAGTTTTCAGCCTCTTTGTAGTTTCCCTGTCGATACTGAAGATTTCCTAACTGGCCAAGTGATCGAGCTATTCCCTGTTTATCTCCCAGACTTTCTGCAAGATTCAATGACTGTTTATAGTAGTTTTCAGCCTCTTTGTAGTTTCCCTGTTTTTCTTGAAGCATGCCTAACTGGTGAAGTGAT
>JADDYB010000085.1_pt1 | contig 27968 bp, 23 predicted proteins | sample 8641941 | NCBI WGS metagenome assembly JADDYB01 (sample SAMN16275377, study PRJNA637457) | freshwater sediment metagenome | isolation source: Lake Kineret sediment | place: Israel: Lake Kineret | collected 2013
AAAACGGATTTAAGAAGAAAGAGTAAAGTTCTTCGCTGCTCAAGGAGGAGAGATACCGATACCCGAAGAAAGAAACGGCCCCAACCGTGAAGATGATAAGAAACAAAGAGACCCATCTCCCCGTTTTATTTTTTCCAGAAAAGAATTTTGTTCTCACCTTATCCAATTATTATTGACGCAAAGATGACAAAATGTCAAGAAAAAGGCCTTCTTGATATTGAGGCTATGAGAGGGTGGAATAGTTGACCGTCACTTCTGGAGAGATAGTTTATACTTGTAAGCGATGGACAAAGGCAAGGTTTTGACCACGGTTATTTTGGGAACCGTTCTTGTTCTCGGCGCTTTGGGAAGACACGGGCCGCAAGTGCCGATTATCGAGGCGGTTGGCATTACTCTGCTGGTCATCTTGACAGTCATTCTTAAAAAGAGAAAATTGTTAGTTCCTTCTGGCTTTTTTCTATTCATTCTTTTTTTAGGGACTGTCGCCGCGGGAACACTCGCCAGTCCTGACAAAAAAGTGAGCCTGAGCTACCTATTATTGTTTCTTGGTGGGGGAGCTTTGTGGCTTGTTGCTTTTAACCTGAAGGACAAAATTGGCAAAATTTTTGAGAATTTGATTATCTTTTTGGGGATCTTGATGGCTATTTTATATTCTGTAAGCTTAATTTTTGGCGGAGAGCTTTACCCTCAAAGTTTGTATACATTTTCTTCAGTTTATAAAAATCACAATCACATAGGAGATCTTTGGACGATACTGCTTTTGATAATTTCTTATCGGCTTATTGCCAGAAAATCTCAGGTGGACTGGACGTTGGTCCTTCTTGGAATCTATTTGGTTATCTTTTCCTATTCCCGGTCAGCCGTTCTGAGCTTGTTTGCGGGATTGGCCTACCTTTTTGGTAAGACGGATCTCTTCAAAAAGAACAAACTTCTCTTCCCCATATTGGTTTCAGTAAGTGCCCTTGTTTTTATTTTGATGGGCTTGTCCAAAACAACCATTTTCTCCAGGCCATATTTTGCTGCGGCCATTATCGGATTTCTACAGAATCCGTTGGGGATAGGTATGGGGAATTTCCAAACACTTTCGTTAAAATATCCATTCTTTTCGGCCGCGACCCACAACATTATTTTGGAAGTGCTGGTGGGACTGGGTTGGATTGGTACGATTTTTGTGATATGGTTAGCCCTGGTTCTTTGGAGGATTTTTAAAGACGAGGGTCGCCGGCATCTTATTTTTAAAGCGATTTTTCTAGCGCTTACGGTAAACTTTTTCTTTGATTCAACTTATGCTATCTCGACAATGATATGGGTTTGGTTTTTGAGTTTGGGTTTAAGTTATAGCCGCATTCAAGAAAAATCCCGACTTTGAATCGGGAAAAGATTTAGTAAGATATACTTTGAGTATAAATGAAACAGATTGATAAGATGAGAAATATTTTGATAACAGGTGGCGCTGGTTTTATCGGCTCCAATCTTACCGATTTGCTTTTGAAAAGAGGGTATCAGGTTACCTGTTTTGACAATCTTTCTTCGGGTTCCCTCGAAAACATCTCAAGACACTTCAAAAATAAAAGGTTTTCTTTTGTCGAGGGAAATTTGGAAGACACCAAGCTTCTTGAAAAAGTCGTAAGCGGTAAGGATATCGTTTTTCATCTGGCCGCGATTTTGGGGGTGAGCGAAGTTGTCAAAAGACCGCTTGACGTTTTCCGAGTAGATTACGCCAGCACCCACTCGGTTCTTGAAGCAGCGAGAAAAGCTAAGGTTGGAAAAGTTTACCTTGCATCCTCGTCCGAAGTTTACGGGAAAAACCCCAAAATGCCCCTGAGAGAAGATTCTGAAAGGGTCTATGGACCAACCGATGTTTCCCGCTGGTCCTATGCAACCGCCAAATCCATGGCCGAGCATTTATTTTTTTCCTATAAAGAGAAGTATGGATTACCGGTGGCGATAGGAAGATATTTTAATATCTACGGGCCAGGTTGTTATAACAAACTTTATCGGCATGTGATTACAAAATTTACCCTCCAAGCTCTCGGCGGGGATGACATCACCATTTATGGTAACGGTCTTCAGAAAAGAAGCTTTTTCTACATCGACGATGCGATCCGCGCGACTTACCAGATTGTTTTTCAAACTTCGGGGGAAGCCTTTAATATCGGAAGCCGGAACGTGGTTTCTATGATTAAGCTTGCGCGAATGATTAAAAGATTAACCAAGTCAAACTCAAAAATCGTTCATCAGGACCCAAAAGATATTTTGGGAAAAGGATACGAAGATGCTCTTGTTCGAGTTCCGGATACAACCAAAGTTGAGAAATGGCTGCATTTTTATCCGAAAGTTGATTTAGAAGCGGGATTAAAAAAGACCATAAGATATTTAAGCAGTCTTCGTGGTTAAGGGGGTTTATCTCTGCTATTATAATTAGCTAATGTGCGGCATCTTTGGATTTGTCATCAGAGGGAAGACCGATGGGCGCTTCAAGGCTTGGACCGACAGACTTTTTATACTTTCGGAATCGCGCGGCAAGGAGGCTTCTGGACTGGCCTGTCTCTCGGGGAAAAGCCTTAATCTCTATAAAAGAGCAACTCGAGGCTCGGATTTAATTAAGACCTCAATTTATAAGAGATTGTTTGATTCCGAAAAGGAATCTCCCTTGGCCATCATCGGGCATTCGCGTCTCGCCACAAACGGTATTCAGTGCAACAATCTCAATAACCAGCCAGTCTTTAATAACTTCGGGGTTATTGTTCATAACGGAATTATTACCAACGACAAGATTCTCTGGTCGAAGGAACTCAAGCGTGTTCCCCGAAGTGCCATTGACACCGAAGCGATCTTGTCCCTGATTGAAAAATATTACCAGGAAGGAGATCCTCTGCCGAGGGCAACGGCTAGAACTTTCGCGAAAATCGAAGGGTCGGCTTCAATTGCCTTCCTTGTCAAGTCCGAACCTTATCTTATGCTTGCCACCAATACCGGTTCACTTTACTTCACCCAGGACAAAAAGACAAAAACGGCAATTTTTGCCTCGGAATTCTATATTTTAGATAAGTTTACAAAGGAATATTTTTCAAACAAACTCGAAATTAGCCAGGTAAAAGCAGGAACGGGGAAGCGCATCAATCTTCAATCTTTAGCCACTGATTCCTTCAAATTTGGAGAAAATCCAAAGAAACGGGCTATAAAAGAGACTGGCAAAAAAGAGTTATTTACCATTAGCGACTTATCCAAAGAAAGCAGTTTAGATAGGGAACAGATGAAATTTCTTTCCCAAGACAATAATTTGGCGAAACTTAAAAAACACGATTTTGACTATGGAGCAATTCGTAAAATAAGGCGTTGTACGCGCTGCATCTTGCCGGAAACAATGCCCCTGATAAGTTTTGACGAAAACGGAGTCTGTAATTATTGCTTGAATTATAAAAAAATCGTCTACTACGGTGAGCCCAAATTAGAAAAAATTCTAAAAAAATATAGGAGCAATAACGGCGACCCAGACTGCATTCTTGCCTTTAGCGGCGGAAGAGATAGTTCGTATGGGCTCCACTATCTTAAAAAGAAGATGGGCATGAACCCGATTGCCTATACATATGATTGGGGGATGATTACGGATTTAGGTAGAAGGAATCAGGCAAGGATGGTAGGAAAACTGGGGATAGAACACGTAATCGTCTCGGCAGATATTGCGATGAAGAGAAATCACATCAAGAAAAACATTCTTGCTTGGATGAAAAAACCCGATTTGGGGATGGTCCCGATATTTATGCAGGGCGATAAGCAGAATGAATACTATATCAATCAACTTGCCAAACGAAATGGAATCAAGTTAATTATTTATTGTCGGGGAAATGAATTGGAAACGGAAGAATTCAAGTTCGGCTACACCGGAATACAAAATTCAACACCCAAAGGCGTCATTCACAATCTTTCCCCGGGAGGCAAACTCCGGCTTCTTTCTTATTATGCGAAGAATTATCTGTTAAATCCGGCCTATATTAATTCATCTTTGCTGGACACGATGTTTGGTTTTTTCTCAACCTACATTATTAACCACGATTATCTTTACCTTTGGCACTATCTGCCGTGGAATGAAGAGAAGATTATTGCCACCCTTGTTGATGAATACGGTTGGGAGGTGGATTCTGAAACAAAAACAACCTGGAGGATTGATGACGGCACTCCAGCTTTTTATAACTACCTCTATTACCAATGCCAGGGTTTTACCGAGAACGACGCCTTTCGGAGCAATCAGATAAGGGAAGGCATTATCTCTCGCCCCGAAGCTCTCAGGTTGGCAAATGGGGAAAATAAGCCCAGGTATGAATCCCTTAAATGGTATTTTGACAGAGTTGGTCTAAACGGGAATAAAGTTTTAGGCGCTATCGACAAAGCGCCCAGGCTTTATTAATTGCTTATTCCCGTTTCTTGGACAATTTATTCTTAAGAAGTGCGATTTCCTGGGCCATTGTTTTAATTCTTCGTTCGTGGCGCGAAATAACGACCGAGAAGTGAATTGAAATTAATATCAAGATGAGCAGGAGGACGGCAAAGATAGCCGCAGGCGCGTAATAAACTCCCAAAATGTTGGAAAGGATAAATAAGGCAGGAGAAAAGAGCGAAAGGACAAGTATCGCCGTCGCCATCAAAAACCAAAGCAGAGAATAACCGGCCTTAAGAAAACCCTTGCGGACGAGTCCGACGACCACTAGGGCCAGGATAATCGAGCCCAATATAGCTATTAATCTGGCCTGGTTACTTACCGGACCCAAAAAATAATCATTCATAAGCTCTCCTTTTTGTATCGACGGATTTAAGTAGGATCGCGATTGAGACGGAAAGCATAAAATAAACCGCCTTAAAAGTGTTGATGGAGGAGGCCCCTCCCTGTCTTTTTTTCATTTCGAGGCCGACCTCACCTATTTTATAACCGTTTTTTAAAAAGGTGACAATAGATCCAGGCTCCGGGAAATCGATAGGGTAGTAATCCGAAAAAAAGTCTATCGCCTTTTTGCCGAATCCGCGAAATCCTGAGGTTGAATCAGAAATTCTTTTCTTACAGGTTAGCCTGATAAAAAAAGAGAAAATTTTATTGCCAAACAATCTTAAAAAGGAAGATTGATAATTGGTTTTTTTCAAAAAGCGGCTGCCGATGACCATATCGAATCCGTTGAGGTGACCGAGGAGTTTTTTCAGTTCTTGGGGGTCGTGCTGGCCGTCGGCGTCGATTTGGATGGCGGTATTAAATCCTTTATCCCGGGCGTATTTCAATCCTGTCTGTACCGCTCCGCCGATACCGAGGTTAAAAGGGAGGTCAATAACCTCGACTCCCTGTTTTCTGGCAACTTCGGAGGTCTTGTCCCTTGAGCCGTCGTTAATAACGATAATCTTGAAGGTTTGGAGACTTTTAATTTGTTCGATGACGCTTCCGATTGTACCTTCCTCATTATAGGCGGGAATAATGATCAGGATGTTTTTACTGTTCAACTGGTTCATAATTTTTGATTTTGTAAATTCGGGCACTTCCGCTTGAATAGACCGGTTCGTAATTGGGATTATTCTCCACGTTTTCTTGGGTATAGAAGATGGCGGAGTCATAAACGGCTTTACTTCCCAAAAAAAGATAATTTGGCCTAAGTTTTCTTGTATTCTCACGAAATTCCACGATATCGTAAGGCGTGGCATCATAATAGATTATTTTGCGAGTAGCCAGTGACGGTATCCAAATTCCAGCATCGCCAGAATTATTAAGAAAGACGTCATTCTCCGAAGTATTTCTTGAAATCCATTCAAAGGCGATTAAATCATCTTGGGTGACGAGGGTCAGGTTCTGAGCCTCTTGATAAAACTCTCGATAATACCTGACTTCTTTATTAAGAAAGACGCCAAGCAAAAAAATCAAAGCCATACCCATGGAGATTACGCCCAAAAGAGTTTTCGGACTTTTAATGAATTGATAAGTCGTTTCTGAAATTAATCTATAAGTCTCGGCCACAAAATATGAAAAAGGTATTACCGCCAAGGTGACGACTCTATCTGGATAAAGAAGGGGAGATAAAGGAAGGACCCAATATTTGCTGTTGACAATGAGAACAGACGTTGCAAAAAGAGTCAAAACATACCGAAGTGTATCAACACTTTTCTTTTTGAGAGAGATAAAAATACCCACGATGCCAAGTAAATAAAATTCCTCTCCCAGCCTGCCCTGAAAGTATAGTGGGATGGAAAAAAGGATGTTTTTGATATTCCCTTCCCAGCTTGAGTATTCAATACGCCTCTGCCATTCTTTAATTATTTCCAGGGTTTCGGGGGAGGGTAACTTGACGATAGACAAGAATGGTATGACAAAAATAATGAGAAAAAAGGTTAAGCAACTCAGGAAGTAAAGATGTTTAATACGAAGGTTCTTTCTGAGTTTATTAAATTCGAAAACTATCACCGTGAACAGGAAATATGACAAGACGACTGGGGGTATATGGTGAGAAGTAAAGCCTCCATAGATAAGAACGGCCAAGAAGAAAGCGTTTTTCTTTGAAAATTGACCCAAGTCAATAATTTTTAAAGCAAAGGTAACGGCAAAAACGAGCAGGGCAATTGAAAGTATGGTGGGGATTCCTCCGAAATAGAGATAATTTTTCAAATCTTCGGCCAACCAGATTGCGGAAAGAACTGCGAGAAAACTGATGGTTTGCGAAAAGTACTTTACCAAAAAAAGATATAAAGATGCCCCGAACAAAAAATAAGTAAAAATAGTTATAATTAGGGCCGATTGATTGATGGCTAAATTACTTAATTTTGTCAGCGCGGCCATCAATATCGGCATTCCGATAGGGGACATTCCCCAGTGATTGGAGGGAGCGAGCGGCTCATAGCTTTTGGGAAAACCGTTAACCTCGGCAATCAGTCTGGCAATATAAGAGTGGGTCGACATATCTACGCCCGATGGAACAAGCTGGTTTTGATAAAGCGGGACGAGAAGTAAAGGAACGATGAGTGTTAAGGCAACGGAAAGACAGTCTTTTTTGCTGACGTGCGGGAGATTGGCACCCCCTTTATGTTTAAGAAGAACAAGGACAATGGAGGCCAAGAAAGAAATGAAAATAAAGTCTGAAAAAGAGACTGGAATGTATTTGAGAAGCCAGAACCCGGCCGCCCAATAAGAAATCGAAAAGGCTACCGAGTAGATGAGACTCTCGAAAAAATTGGTTTTAAGTTCGTTATAGAAAAGAAACAGAAGTCCCGGGAATAGGCAAAGGATGAGGGGTTTAAAAAAGAAATAAGACAGCAAAGCCAATAAAACGACCGCTATTTTGTAGACCGTGAGGTTGTCTCTGTAAAAAATTGGTTTTGGCATGGGATAGGTTTGAAAGAATTTTAATCCATTTGGGTTAAGAATATTTTCCCGATTTTAGCCAAGATAGGCGTATTGGGAAATTCTATCAACAAACTTTTTAATTTCGTGCCTCCGGGAAGAAGAGTGAAAGAATAAGCTCTCTCTTTCCCGTCCAGGTAGATTTGGTTTTTGGCAGGCGGCGACTGGCTTCTATACAAATATTTATCCGTAATAGGGTAAACGGAAATCGATAAATTTTGCCCCCCCTCGATATTTAGATTCTCGAGCCCCGCGTTATTTAACTCTTGGCCGATTGCCGCCAGGGTCATCTCCAGACGAATGGGTTTATAAGAGGGAAAATCATAGTTTTGGAGGTCTAATTCTAAGATATTGTTTATTTCTTCATCCTTAGGAAAAGAAGCCTCCCTGGAATCAAAGATAATTTGACCCTCTAGCCTTTGGACAAATGCCTCGCCAAGATTGTAGTACAGTCCAACTTTGACATTTGAATAATCGTCAACTGAGACTGAACGAAGGTCCATGACGGACTGCGAAAAATCGGCGGCGAGCCGTAATTCGTTCTTGTCGTTGTAAAAAAACACATAAGCCTTGTTATAAGACTTTTCGGTTCTTTCTTTGGTAAAGCTGCTGTAGTCATAGACGATTTTCAATTGATCCTTCTTTTCTTTATAGAGCATTGCCAACGCGGTCTCGTCGGAGTAACCACCCGTATATAAGTAACTTCTGAATAGGCTCTTTATTCCAGGGTCATAAGCGACATCAAAGTAAAAGAGGTTATTGTTCGTTCCCAATCGGGGAACGGCGCTTTTTAAGGAATGGATAAACTTTTGCAGATAAAAACTTCTTTCTAAATAGCCTTGCTTTAGCGGTGAAAGGTAAGAGGCCGATAAGTAGGAAGAAAAGACGATAAGCGCAAGCCCAAAACTGATAGCCTTTGACAATTTTCTGGTAGACAATTTACCAAAAATTTCAATAATGACAAAAGCAATCAGGGGAGCGAAAAAAAGAAAGCCAGACGTATTGTACCGATGAGTCGAGACATGAAGCCAATCAGCTTCATAGAGGTGATAAAAAAGACTTGATGAAAACCAGGAGAGCGATAAGAAGAGAAAAAATTTACGGGCATCTGGATTGATTTTTAAAAAGAAGTACACAACGAGGATTAGGATGAGAAGAAAATACCCAATCAGGCTGCCCAAAAGAAAATCGAGATCATTTCCGGAAAATCTTGCCAAAAGAGATACATTAATTGTTAGAAAGATTGCCAAGGGGGCAAGACACTTTTTATTTCTGGTCAGAAACTTTCTCAAAATAACAAAAGAGGAGACTAATAACAGGACGGCCGTTCCCAAGATAACCAATCGGGCCGCGCTGTAATTCAGCTTTTGTAAAAGCTCAACAATTTTCTCCTGAAAAAGGAAAGGAACCAAGTAATTGCCTATATTTGACAAAAAAAGCAGATACGAATTTTTATTAAGAATATCGTAAGTTCCGATGTAGTTGGCGATTTTTCCGTGCAAGACAAGAGGGATTCCAATGTATGTTGTCAAAAAAACGAGAATAAACGGCGATAGACGTTTTAGGCGGCTCACAACATTCTTATAAGAAGGAGCGGCCTTTTTTTGGGGGGCTAACAGTAAATCAGCTAAAAATAGAATAAAGAGAAGGGTGGGGGCGCGTTGCGAGATTAACATTAGGGGAAAAGCATAAAGGCTAAGAGCAATCATCCAGCTTCTAAGGCGGTGAAAGTCAATATAGTTTTTGTAGAAAAACAAGACCCCGAGTAGGCAGAAGAGATAGATAATTTCCGGAATAGCCAGTTCAACCTTAAACAAGGATTCGGACCCGATATACCCTGCCGCAAATAAAAGTCCGGAGATGAAGGCTATTGATTTGCTTTTCGTAAACTTCCAAATGGCCCATGCCAAAAAAAGAGATAACAGGATATAAAAGAATAAAGCCACCTGAAAGTAGCCCGATGGTCGGTCGGCAAAAATTAAGAACAACGGGTAGATAAGGTATTTGATTCCTTGGTAGGGAAAAGGTTGATTTTCTCCCCCGAAGAGCAAGGTGTAGATATGCCCAAAGTCTTCCTGATAGAAATATAAGTTTTTAATAAATCCATAAGCGATTAATACTGTTATCGAATAAATTAAGAGGCTAAGAATCCAAAAATATTTACCAAAAAGGCGCGAGACGGCGGACGATAGGCTGGAAGTTAAGGGCTCTTCGTGGCGAATTTTATTCATAGTATAATGTTGAAAATTTGATAGAATGACTTCGAATAATATTACTTTCTTTTCGCCCTAAAAATATATTAAGGCCATTTTCCTTAAATTCTACCCCCAAATGACGAAAAAATGAACATAAAAGAGAAACTGATAAGACAGAGAAAGACCCGTTGGCTAGATATTGGCTGTGGAGGCAATTTTGAGAAGGGTTTTTATTATTTAGACATATTCCCAAGAGGGGTGATTGGTCGGAGATATCGAGACAAATATTTTAGGATGGATATCGTCAATGCGTCGAAAGAGGAATTAAAAAACATCGGGAAATTTAATTTCATCAGGATGCAGCACACCCTCGAGCATTTCTCGGTTGAGGAGGGGCAGCAGGCAATCAGAAATTGCGCCAAACTTTTAAAAAGAGAAGGGATTTTACTCATTACCACCCCAGATCTTCGGATTCATATTAAGAAGTATTTGGAGAAAAAATATAAGAGTCTTCGGGAATTTTCTGTTTGGGCCAAGAGGAGAATTTCAGACGATGCTCCGGGGAGTTTTTACTTTTCGGTCTTTGCCCACGGAATTCACTATGGAGGAGAACACAAGTGGTGTTACGATTTCGAGGGGATAAAATACCAGCTACAAAGTTCTGGCGAATATAAAGACATAAAACGATTGGCCAAAGATGATCCTTTGGCCAACATCCCGTTTACCCACAACCGGCCCGAACAAGATCTTTGTGTCATGGCGACCAAATCAAACTCCAATTTTTGGAGAAACCTTTGGAGAAAAAATGTCAATAGAAAACCAGGGTTGCCGTGATATGAAAAACATTGATTGGCAAAAAAGACAAATAATTTGGCTGTCTTTAATTTCCATAGCCCTAACCTTCTTTGTCGCCTATTTTGGCTACACGATTTTTCAAAACCAGACTCCTTCTCTGGCCGATCTTTGGAGCCATTGGGACACAAGGTGGTATTTGCGAATTGCCGCAAACGGTTACGAAAAATTCGGCGAGGGCAGGGTTTCCATAACTTACTTTCCTCTCTACCCCCTGATGATTCGACTGATCAATTCGGTATTCAAAAACTCTCTTGCCAGTGCTTTAGCGGTATCCAACGTAAGTTATGTTGTTGCTTCGATTTTCCTTTATAAACTGGTGAAAAAGGACTTTTCGCAAAAAGCAGCTTGGCGCACCTTGGTCTATTTTTCGATATTTCCAACCGCTTATTTTCTGCACGCGGGTTATACCGAAAGTTTATTTTTGATGTTTGTTTTCTCGGCGATTTATTTTGCCCGCGAAAAAAAATGGTTCCTGGCGGGGTTCCTGGGCATGTTGGCCACGCTCACCAGATTTAACGGGACAATTCTGTTTCCTTTCTTCCTGGCCGAATATCTGGAGGCTAAAAAGTTTAACTTTCGCCGTATCGGCCCAGACGTCCTTTGGGTCCTTTTAATTTTTCTGGGTTTTGGAGTCTATCTATTGTTAAATTACCAGCTTTTCGGTAACCCTTTGGCATTTCAGGCTATTTATCAGGAATTTACCTGGGAGAAACTTTCCCTGCCGTGGGTTGGGCTCATCGATGCCATTGGCCGGTTCTCCCGATATCAGTTGACCGATTGGATGATAGAAGGATTTACGGTTATCATTTTCTGGCTCTTTGATATTGTTATTTTGATTACTTCTTTAAAGAAAATTCGTTTATCTTACAAGGTTTTCGCCTGGCTTAGTTTTGGAATGATGACAACGACCTCGATGTGGGCGGGCCTACCTCGCTACTCACTAATACTTTTCCCGATATTTATGGTTCTTGCCCGCTGGGGCAGAAATCCTCTTCAAAATTATTTGATCGTTACCTTATCGCTTTTCTTGCAGAGCATTTTCCTGATTCACTTTATCCAGGGCCGCTTTACGTTTTAAATAGAGGATGATTTCAAAAATTCTTAAATGGTCGCCGTACATCATTCTTCTTGCCATTTTTGCTTATATTTGGAAAATAAACCAATTAACCCCTCTTTGGGCCGATGACTATTGTCGTATCGCGGACTCGGTTAGTTTCATCGAGGCGGTCAATAAGGCCTTGAGCCGATATTTTACCTGGAGCGGGCGGTTTTTGGTGATGGTAATTAACTATTTGGTCTTCGGTAATTACCCTGGTTCAATCGGGATATTTAATGTTGTCAATACCGCCTTCTTCACTCTTTTGATATTTGTCATTTTTGTTCTCGCCTTTGGTCGGAAGCCGAAAGGTCTTCGCGACGGTCTTTATTTGTTCCTTATTTTCAACCTCGTTTTTATCGGCACCCAGGGAGTGGGGGAGGTCATCTTCTGGAAAACAGGGTCCATCGGCTATCTTTGGGGAATTACTCTGGAACTGTCAATCCTGATTCCCTTCTTCATGTTGATAAGAAACAAGACCAACCTATTGGCCAATAAATATTTGGTTTATGGGTTCTACGCCGTTTCTTTGGCCGCTTCGACCTTTTTGGAGCATCTGTCCCTGGCAATTTCGGCAACCCTTCTTTATCTTTGCGTTGAAAGAACCACGAGCAAGAATCGGATTCCAAATTATTTGGTAGTTGCTACTTCCCTCCATTTGTTAGGGACAATTGTTTTGATAGGCTCAAAGGGGAATTTGGCCCGGGCCATGCTTGAGCACGTTCAGCCTCTAAGTCAGAGAATCGTCGAAAATGTCAGCCTTTATTATACTCAGGGCACTTTGGGCTGGATATTGATATTTTTCTTTTTGATAGCCTTAACCAACAAATTATTTGTGAAAGGTTTCAAAAAATCAATCCTCTGGTTAATTTTTGCCATAGCCGCCCTAACGATGCTGGCCTATTCTTTTTCGCCCACGGAGCAGTTATTTAACTTTCGAAGAGCCTTTCCTTTTGAAATTCTATTGATACTGGCTATTACCCACCTGGCCAGCTTTACCCCCAAAGTACCTCTTTTCGAAATTTCTCTTTTTTTGTCTCTTTTTATTCTCAGCCTAGGCCACGGAAGCACTCTTTACAGAGATTCTTTGGAAATTCATCAGCAAAGCCTGGAAAGACTGGAGACGGTTGACTCTTTAATTCAAAAGGGGCAGGCTTCTTTGAAACTGCCCAAAATTATCCTCGAGAGGGTGGAAGATTACCCGGGCTCGGGAACAGAATATATTCACAAATACACTTATCTATCGGATATTGGCGAGGATCCAAAATATTGGGTAAATGTTTGTTTTGCGCAAGCCTTTGATTTGAGGGAGGTAGCTTTACAGCCATAGCCAGATTAGAAATCGCTAACAAAATGCAACGGAAATACCTTGATTTTATTTGGGCGATGACCGAGAAGGAAATTAAGGCCCGTTATAAAAGGGCCGTGTTCGGTTTCTTGTGGGTCGTTTTCAACCCCTTGCTGCAGATGCTTATAATCGGCCTTATTTTCTCCTTTTTTATTAGAATCCCAAACTATTTTCTGTTTTTATTTACAGGCCTTCTTCCTTGGCAGTTTTTTTCTTTGTCCTCGTCGAAGGCGACGCCGAGCATCGTTTACGAACGGTCTCTTCTTCAGAAGGCGAAATTTCCCATTGAGGCAATTCCCATCTCCATAATTCTGGCCAACTTCTTCAATCTGGTTATCTCCTACGCCCTGCTTCTGGTGATTCTCGCCTTTTTCCAACAATTATTTTTCCCCCAAATCTTACTCATCATCCCCGCTCTTATATGGCTCTTGGTCTTTACCATCGGCTTTTCCCTTATCGGTGCAAGCTTAAATGTTAAATATCGGGACATTAACTTTTTTGTGCAGGCGGTTCTTGTACTCTGGTTCTATGCGACGCCGGTAGTTTACAGCCTCTCTATCATTCCCGCCTCCCTTTATCCGATTTTGGCCATCAATCCCTTAACTTCTATCTTTGAGATTTTTCACCTTTCGTTGTTGGGTCAAGGAGGCCTTATTTTTGAGATTATCGTTTTGAATATCATCGTCTCCGTCCTTGTTCTTTTATTGGGAATTTTTATCTATCAAAGGCAGCATAAAACTTTTGTCGATTGGCTTTAATAAGATGAGCGAGATTGCCGTTAAACTGACCGGTGTTTCCAAAAAATATATCGTTCACCACGAAAAACCAACCCTGGCGGAGAATATCTTCTGGAGGGGCAGGAATGAAGAGTTTTGGGCTTTGCGAAATGTCGGCTTAACTATTCAAAAAGGGGACAAGGTGGGTATCGTCGGGCCCAATGGTTCAGGCAAAACGACACTCCTTAAGATAATTGCCGGAATTACCACGCCAACAAAGGGTAAGGTGGTTACCAACGGTAAATTGGTTTCCCTTATCGGGCTTGAGGCCGGTTTCCATCCGGAATTGACCGGCGAAGAGAATGTCTTTTTAAACGGTCTTTTGGTGGGAATGCCCAAGGAAGAAATCAAGGCAAAATTTCAAGACATTGTCTCTTTCGCGGGCGTCGGCGAATTTATCGATGCCCCTTTTTACACTTATTCAGAGGGAATGAAATTAAGGCTGGGTTTTTCGATATTGGTGCATACCAGCCCGGATTTGGTTCTACTTGATGAGAACATGTCGATAGGGGATACGGAATTTGCGAAAAAGTCTCGTGAGAAGATACGCCAGCTTATTCAAGGGGATAAAACTCTAATTATCGTGAGCCACTGGATGGACTTCTTGAAAGAAAACTGCCGGAAAATTGTTTGGATTAATAAAGGACGGATAAAGAAAGTTGGGGGCATTGGCCTGATTAAAAAGTATTCAAAAGGTTGAGGTGAGCCTTAGAATTGTTTAAGTTTTGAAATGGACGATATTGAAATTGACCTGGTTGTGGTCACGAAAGACGGATACCCAAAGCTTATTAAATGCGTCAAGCATCTTTGCCTGAATAGAAAAAAACCCAAGAACCTGATAATTATCGATAGCAGCCAGAAGCCCGGCGGGGAATTCCAAAAGGAAACGGCAAAATTGGCCGAAAAAGCGGGGATAAGACTTAAATATCACAAAATTTCCCACAAGGGAGTGGGCTACTCAAGAAATTTAGGTTTGCGGAATGTTCAGTCCAAGTATTTCGCTTTTATAGACGACGATGAATATGCGCCCAAATTCTGGCTGGAAAGAGTGGCGAGGCTTTTTGGGACAAGAGACGATATCCAGGTTTTGGCCGGCCCAAAAATTCCGAGTAACGGAAAAAATTACTGGCATAGAGTCTGGAGGTCACTCTCAGAAAAGGAATTCAACTATATCGGGAGGGTCGAGACCATTCCTTCGGGAAATTCGGCTTACCGGACGAACTTTCTCAAAAGGCACAATTTAAAATTTGATGAAAGGTTTATCCAGTGTTCCGAAGATCAGGCTTTCTCTATTGAATTGAAAAAGCACAAAGCCAACATTCTTTTCCATAAAGGACTTTGGATAAAACACGACGTTCGCAAATCCACCACCGCCATCATCAAGCAATGGTTTTATTACGGAGCCAACAAGCATCTCTATCAGAAGTTATATTTGGGAAGCGGAAGCCTGTCTGAACCATCGAAAATTTGGCCTTCGCTTGTGAATTTCAGAAGAACATTTCCCTATGTAGGAAACCTGCGGCATATCGAAACAATTCCCGGCCTAGTTCTTCTTAATTTCGCATTCTTGGTTGGTTACTTATCTTCGTTTGTAGGTGTGAATATTCAGAAAAAAAGTCGCGATAAGAAGGAGATAAGGAAATTAGGCAGGAAAAGACCACTGATGGCGGGCTTCTTATTGACAACACTCTCTTGTTTTTTTTCCATCGGTTTTGTTGAGCTTATCTCAAGCCGTTTAGAAAATAAGGTTCTGCAACAGGCGGTATTAGATTGGCGGAACAAGGATTCTGAAATCGTGGGCTGTTTCCAATTATCCGAAGAACTGGGCATTGAACCTATTTGGGGAAAATGCGGATATCCCGAAATTGCTTCTTATCAAGAGAGAAAAGATACCAATGTGTTGGGAGAATCTAGCCTTGAAGAGTGCAGGATTCTTATCATCGGCGACTCCAATACCAAGCGAGGAGAGTTTGACCGTTTGCTCGAAGATAATTTAAATAAAATCTACGAGGAAGAAGGGAAAAAATTTAGGGTGATTAAAGTTGGGGTTGAATCATACAACACCCGGCAAGAAGTCGAACTGTTAAGAAACAAAGTTAATCGGTCAAATCCAAACATGGTGATTATGCAGTTTACTCTGAATGATTTTTGGTTTTCGCCGGTTGTTCTAAGAATGGGAGAGAGGATTGTCTATTTTTCTTCCAGAGGGGAAAAAAGCTACGAATCAAACAATTTCTTGTTCAAGCACAGCAGCGTCTATAGATTGTTGACTTTGAAAAAATTGCTAATTGATAAAGAACCTTTAACCGAGCTCGAGAAGGAAGAAATTTTTCCATGGAAGGACAAGTTAAGCTCGATGGAAAGAAATTTGGACAACTTCAAAGAGGTTTTGGCCAAGAATGCCGTTTCGGAGGCAGTGGTTGTTGTCTATCCGAATTTTGGAGATTCACAATTGGACAGAGAAAGAAACGCAATATTAGAGCTTTTAAATAAAAAAGGTATTGATTCGATAGACCTATTACCGCTGACTGCTCCTTACGGAGGGCCAAGGCATTTTCAATATGTTGAGTATGGGCAAGTTGACATGGTTCATCCCCAGAGAAGCTTTGATGGGCTTGTGGCCGAGGCCTTAACAAAATATGTTGCGGGAGTTGTCGTCAAATGACTAAATTGTTTCCATGTAATCCAAAATCAAAGCGGTTGCTGATTTATTGTTCGGTCGTGCCTCACAATTTTCCGCCTCGGCACCGGCTTGAATTTGTGAAGCGACTTTCCCGACACTGCCAAGTGATTTTTATCGACCTGCCTGGAGGAAGTTATCCTTCTCCTTTTTCTTCGGCTTTAAAATTCTCCCTTTCCCTGGTGGATACTTTTTTTAAGTTTGACCATTGCTTTGTCTGGGAGTTTTTCCGTTTTCGAAGATTGAACGACTTCGGCCTGTTTCTTTATTTACAACTTCAGAAACTATTTTTTGACAAAAAAGTCATTTTATATACCACGAGCGGATATGAGGACCGGATTTATAGGGCTATCCCCTTTGACTATTCGGTTTTTGATTGCCCGGACATCCATGGGGGAGAATTTGAGGGCAGCCGGCAATGGATACAAAAGTTTGATTTAGTTTTCACCAATACGCGCCTTGTCTATAATTTTGTCAGCATGTTTAATCCACGGACAATGATTATCCCTTCAGGGTATCGGAGCGGGGAAGCCCTGTCTTTTATCGGCAAAAAAATTCCGGATTCGGTTTTGTTTCTGGGCGGTATATCCCAAAGAATCGACTACGACCTGTTAAAGAAGATCGTTCGGGGTCTGCCCAAACTCCACTTTTATTTTCTGGGAGAACTTTATTTAAAGAAATATTATGTTGAGAGACAAGACTCTCTTCGTTTAAAAAAATGGCGACAGATTCTGGTCTATCCAAACGTTCACTACCTAAGGGATGTTCCTTATAAGGCCCTTGACTCTTTCCTGCCCTTTTTTGAAGTCGGGATTATTCCTTACCTAACAGGAGATGTTTTTAATAATTTCAGTAACCCGATAAAGCTATATGATTATTTGGCCTCAGGAATATCTGTTGTTTCCTCAGCTTTGCCGAACGTCGTAAGTTTGGCAAGGGACTACCCAGTTTATATTGCCAGTTCGCCAGAGGAATTTATAAGAAAGATCAAGCAAGCACAAGACAAAACCGATAAGGATTTTCTTAAATACAAAAAAAACATCAACAAGCTTCTTGGACAGGAGTCGATGGAAGAAAAACTCGCCATTACTCTCAAAAACATAAAAGAGCTGATTAGATAACAGGGTAGTTGTCTGGAAGAAAACCCCTTAAGGCGGCCTTGGTTCTTTTGGTCACCGATTTAGAAAAGACCAGGCTCCACATTAGCTTGTACAATTCTGTCGCGCGCATAGAAGACACCTTTTCGACTTCAGGGATATCAAGTATCAAGTAGTTGTTTTTAAACACCTCAAGGCCTCTGGCAAAGCGGGCCGAGGTGCAGTAGACGCGGTGGTACTTTTTGGCCACGGCTTGAAAAAACATTGACCGGAGCCTGGTGGTTCTGTCCGAAGCGATAAAGCTTCTTGAAATTCCAAGGCACAATAACCCAATCTCAATCAAATAAACAGTGCCTCTTACGATTGGCAAAGCCATCACGAAAGAGTAATTGAGGCGGCAAAAGTTAGAATAAGGCTTCATATTTAGGCTTCCTTCTAATGATTAATTCGTCTTTGACAAGGCCTACCAAGTTTGCTTTCAAGTCAGAGTTCTGGTGTTCGAAGCGGTGAACATAAATGGGTTTTTTAATTGTTTCAAAGTTGCCGCCGGCCATTTCAAGCAGGGGATAGAAGATGGCTTGGTCTTCCGCAAACCGTAGCCAGGTGCCGTCGGGTCGAAGAAAGTCGCTTTTCATTATCTTTTTAAAAAGCGACAATTTCCAGGTTCTTGGATGAAGCGGCAAAAAGGGTTCCTGGCGATAGTTATTTTCCCCAATGATCTTTTGAGAATAATGACGGTTGGCGTTAGGTAACGACAAACGGGAGGGTTTATTGCCTAACCCCTTTTCTGTCCAAAGCAGACATTCGCCGTAGGTTAGAAGGCAATTTTTGTTTTGGCGGTAGATATCGGCGACAACCGCCAATGAATTATGATTGAGGAGCCAATCGTCGCCGTCCAGGTTAAAAACAACCGTGTTTTTCCGATTCGGACAAGGGGTCAGTAAGTTGTAGGCATTTCTTAGAGAATAGAGTCTTTTTCGATTAAATTTAACCAGGTGACCTTTTAATTTATTTTTGATGTAGGTTCTTTTTTTGGTATCGTAGCCGGAGTGGTCATCGACAAATAAAATTTTGTAGTTTTTGTAGCTTTGATTTAAAACGGAATCGATGCATCTATTTAAATACGTAAACCCGTTCCAGGAGCGTATTAAGATATAAAAAAAGACATCGTTAGCTTTTGAATACCTCTTCATAGACTTCAAGCGTCCTCCTCGCCGTTTTTTGCCAATAAAAAGACCGGGCTCTTTGGAGCCCTTTTTGAGCAAGGCTTCTAACCAGCTTTTTGTTTTTTGCCAAAGCCTCCATTGCCCCGGCAATTTCTTTGACGGAATCGGGGTTAACAAGGTAAGCGGCACCGCCCGCGACTTCTTTCATCGCTCCGTAATTTGAGGTGACTACCGGGCACCCGCAAGCCATGGCTTCCAAAATAGGAAAACCGAAGCCCTCGTATAAGGAGGGGTAGAGAAAGCCGAAAGCTTGATTGTAGAGCTTGACGAGTTTCTTGTTTGACGGGGTTTTGACAAGCTTAATAAACTTGACCAATTTTAACTTTTGGATTATTTGTCTTGAGCTCTCGACAGGAAAAGCGGGGGAGGCAATGATGAGTAATCGATGGCTTTTCTTGACCTCATCCGGCAATTCTTTGTAGGCTTCAATAATTTTCTCAGTATTTTTTCTTGGAAGCCTGTCTCCTAGGCACATGAAGTTTTTTCGTTTTATGCTTCTTGCGAGAGGTTTGAATCTCGCGTTCACTGCAAAAGGAGTGATATAAATTTTTTCCTTTTTACCGTGACGCCGTAGGAAAAATTCAAGCTCGCGGCTGACTGCTTTTGAGGCGGTAATAAAGGCCCGAGAGGCACTCAGGGTCCTTTGCAAATCTAAATAGGAAGCGAATCTTTTGAAGGCCCTGATCGGATTTAAGCTGATATTGAGCTCATCCTCAAAGATCAAATCAACTACCGTGGAGACGGCTTTTGCCCCGCCGAAAAGAATGCTTCCGTGGGGGTCGAGGAAATGCAGCACATCAATCCGGTGTTTGCCTACCAGATAAGGGAAAAAGAGCTTTCGCTTCAATAAGGGAATTCTGGGGATTTGAACGAGGTGGAAGTTGTCTTTTTTTGGAATATTCACCCTCTCGATCGAAAAAATGAAGTATTGGTTAACCTTGTCGATTTGAGACAGAGAATGAATCAATTCTGTTGCATAGTTTTTTAAACCGCCCGGTCCTTTAACCGCCAGGGTTTTACCGTCAATACCGATATTCATTTGTAGGCTGTCATTATAACTCCTCTGAAGAGCTCTTCGTAGACCTTCAAAGTTTTTCTGGCGGTATTTTCCCAAGAGAAAGACTTCACCCTTTTTAGGCCTTTCCGGGTGAGGCTTTTGCGTATCGCCGTATCTTGGGAGAGCACCGCCATCGCTTTTTCAATCTGGGTTACTGATCTGGGGTTGACCAAGTAAGCGGCACCGCCAGCGACTTCTTTCATCGCTCCGAAGTTTGAGGTGATTACCGGGCACCCGCAAGCCATGGCCTCAAGGATGGGTAGGCCAAAACCCTCATAGAGTGAGGGGTAGAGGAGACAGAGGGAGCGATTATAAAGCCCGACGAGCCTTTTGGGGGAAACGTTTTGGAGGATTTTTATCTGTTTTTGAATTCCAAGCTTTCTGGCGTGATAAAAGATGGCCTTTTTGGGTTCGGCGGTGGAGACGATGATATAGAGTTGTGCCTTTCGGGGTTGTCCTCTTAAAAATCGAGAATAAGCCGCCATGATTCGGTAGATATTCTTTCTGGGGCTGAAATCCGTCATTGCCAAAAAAAAGTTTTTTCCTCCAGTCTTTTCTGTCTTCTTAAACTCCCTGCTAACCCCAAGATGAACGGGAATGACGGCTTTATCAAATCCCGCTAGTTGCGCGTAGCCCCTGGCCGTTGCTGTTGAGGAAACGATGATGACGGAGGAATACTGAATGGTGATACGGCGTAAAACTTCATTGACTTTCCCCATCAAGGCATATTTGAGGCTTTCGGACCATTTGGGAAATGAGGAAGCGGGGGCCCGGTCGTGGGAAGTGACGACGGTCTTTGGGAACTTAAAGAAGATGGATCCCCAAACGTCGGGGTAGTGGAAAAGGTCAAGATTTTGTTGTCTGGCAACTAGAGGTAGAGCCAGTTGCCGTTTAAAAAAGGGGAGTCTAGGGAGGAGTATCAAGCGAAAGTTTTTTTGCTTGGGAAGAGAAACTTTTTTGGCGGCAAAAATTAGATATTCATTTTTTCTATCCACCTTAGCCAAGGAAGAAATGAGGTTTTCCAGATAGCCCTTCTGTCCGCAGTAAAAAGGGATGGTTAAAGGGGATCCGTCGATTCCGATTCTCATTTAAAGATTAAATTTTTTCTCCGTCTTGTACCAAGCGTACCTCAAAGGAAACAGGATTTGAACGAGAATCCTTAGGCTATTTCTCTCCCCAAAGGCAACCCGGTTAAGCCATAGGCTTAGTCCTTTTCTTCTTCTTTTGGAGCGAAGGAAACGAGCCTGGTTTTGGCCGATTTCTTCCTTCTGCCGAATGATATAGTTGAGGTACGGATTAAATTTGTTCTTTGTCAGGAAATGGTCAAAACACTTTTGAATTTGCCCCCAGCCCATGTCGGGGGTCTTGCTGGCAAAATTAAACCAGGCTGAATCTTTTTGTTTTCGATAATATCCCAGCACTTCTTTTTGATACGAAAATTCTCCTTCCAGACCAAGAGGAAGAAAGGTGGGGAAATCGATGAAGGGGTATGAACTATCCTTTTGAAAGCCGCCGATGGCCAAAAGTGCCTTTTTTCTGATGATGACCGTACAGGGTACCAAAAAGAAATTTAAACTAGCAAACAGGGAAAGGATAGACCCCCGGGGACGATTTTCGAGAAACTCCTTCTTTTGTCGATAGCGATAAAGCTTGAGGGGCTGACCGAACTTGTCCGTCATCAGGCAATCCCCGAACGAAAGGACAACTCCGGGTCTATCAGCGCTTTTTATCTGCTGGCTTAGCTTATCTTCTGGCCAAAAATCGTCCCCTTCCAAAATAGCAACAAATTTCCCCCTGGATATCTTTAGGGCCTGATTATAGTTCTCTGCCAACCGGTTTATGCCCCATCTTTTTTGGTGGCTGATTATCCTAATTCTTCGGTCTTTTTTGGCATAATCGGAGACAATTTTAATAGTATTATCGGAAGAGGCATCGTCGACGATAATCTGTTCCCAATTTTTATATGATTGGGCTTTTACTGACTTAAGACAATCTGAGATAAATTCTTGGTGGTTATAAGTTGGGGTGATTATCGTCACTAAAGGTTTCATGCGTACCTTTTTATCAAGAGACATTTAAAATTATTTTTTTGTAACCCTGAAGCATTTTTTCAAGGGAAAAAAATTTGCTTCTTACGATTGATTTGTTAGCAAAATTCTCGTATTTCTTTTTTGTCGTTAATAGGTCTAAGATTGCCGATTTCAAGGCGACAGGGTCCTTCATGGGAACGAGAATGCCGTATTTGCCGTCGCCTAAAACTTCCGCGGGACCGTCGGGGGTATCTGTTGAAATAACCGGCAGCCCTTGGGCCATCGCTTCTACCAAAACATAACCAAACCCCTCCCTTTTGGAGGAAAGAACAAAAATGTCCGCCTCCTTGAGTTTTTGATTGAGATTATCAACCCAGCCCAAAAATCGCGTATGATTAAGTTTTAAATTTTTGGCATACTCTTTTAACATCTTCTTCAGGGGGCCATCGCTCGCTATCCACAGTCTGGTTTCAGGAAGGCGTTTCTCAACAAGTTTAAAGGCATCCAATAAATTCGGATAATCCTTCTGTTCGACCAGGCGGGCGACGCTGATAATTTTCTTTTCTCTTCTTTGAGAAAAACGCTTCGCTTTCTGAACTTTGATATCCAGCCCGTCATATATCCAAAGAATCTTTTTCTTGAGTCGAAAATTCCTTCTCATATTGACGGAGAGTTTACGAGAAGAGCAGACCAAGGCATCGGCATACCGGTAGAAGAACCTGATGGCATGCCAAAGAAGAACAGTCGTTGGCTTCGTTGATTTATCGGAAATGGTTGACCTTAAGTCAATGTGGTTGGTGGCAACCACTCTGATTTTACGGAAAGATAACATTTTCAAAATGATCGCTAGGAGGTTACATCTCATATCGATGCTGATGATGTGGGTGAACTTGAACTCGGAATTTTTTTTCCCAATCCAGGCTAGTTCCTGGAAGAAGTATAAAAAGTTAAATGGGGAGAAGGAGTATTTTTCGGGGTAGAAGTTGTTTTTTCGGAAATATTCGAATCTATACCCCCTAACGTCCCGGAAGGAAGGTCTTTCCAAAACGAGAGTTCGAGTAATTATTTTTCCTCCAGGAAAAACTTTCCCCAGATTGAGGAGGTTAATCAGGAAGGTGCCGGTGCCGCCATCGATGCTTTTGACAAGGATAAGGAGCCGGATTTCATTGTTTTTTTCAGAAGCCATATTACAATAGCGCTATATTATTATATCAATGGAGAATTTTGTAAACGTGTCAGTTTCCCTCAGCAAGTTAATAAAGCGGATTGGGTTGGGAGACGGAGCAAATTTCATCTTTTTGATAACCAGCTTGTTTTATTTTCTTCTTTGGTTTCTCAATCCTCAAAATAAAATTGTTGTCGTTTTGACAATCATTCTTCTGGGAATAAATTATCTTAAGTTCAAAGATTTTAGAATGTCGCTTCTTTTGACCTACCTTGCCAGTATGGTCATATTCACCGGGAAAACTTACTATATCAAGCTTATCGAGCCGGGTTTTTACCCTCTTAACTTTTATCCCAACGGCTACCTGATTACCTTTATTATTTCCACAAAACATATTTTAAGCGCTTTGATGCTCCTGGTTCTTTTTAGGGATTTTATTGTTTCTAAGCTTAGATTAATAAAATTTAACCTGGTTGATTGTATCTTGATAGTCTTTTATGTATGGATGGTCGTATCCGATATCTTGATTTCCAAAAAACCCGAAATATCGTCTTTGTATAGCTTAATTTCAGGCGAATTTGTCATTCTTTACTTTTACCTGAGGGCATTTGGAAGAAAAATTCCCAAATTGCCGAAGCTCATCTTGGCGATTTTTCTCTCAATTGTCATCTTTGAGTCGGCAATCTCTCTTCAACAATTTGCCAACAGCTCCCCAATTTATAAGAGCCTGGAGCACCAAATAGATATTGTCTATTTCGGCTTTGCCCCCGATGAACTACTTTTTAGATTTCGGCCCATAGGCACATTCCCGCACGCCAATATTTTGGGTGTGTGGCTGTCGTTTTTCCTCTCGATAATTTTTCTTCGGTTTTATAAGAAAGACAGCTATTTCTTGTTGACCTCGTTTGCTGTAGGCTTGGTTGTTCTAATTCTGACGATAAGCAGAAGTGCTTGGCTCGGATTTTTTGCGAGCTTTATGATAATTCTTTATGTCGGCGAGAAAGTGAAAAAAATTGAATTTCCGAAAATATTTTCCAGGCACACCATTAGCTTTCTTATCTTGGCAATCTTTATGTTTGTTTTTTTTGTTGCTCCCAGGGCCGAAAAGAGCTTTTACTCATTTATCAAAGGGGAAGGAGGCGGTGATTTGAGGTTGGCTCAAACCCAGGAAACGCTGTCTCTTGTCCTGCATCATCCCTTATTTGGAGTGGGGAGCAACATGAGCGTCCTCGAAGGGCTAAACGAGAATCCGCGTGGGGTATTTTCCAAGGACCCCATTACCGTTCACAATTGGTATCTTCTTCTTGCTGTCGAACACGGAATCCCGTCGCTAATTCTATTTTTTATTTTTATGATATTATCAGTGAAGAATTTGGCCGCCGAAGCGTTAAGGGGCGGCATGGAAGAGAATTGGGCCCTGGGGTATTTGGGAGGAGTTATCTGCCTTTTGATTGCGGGGCTTTTTCAGAATTTTTTCGTTTTGAGCCTGGCGCTGATGGCTTCGGGATTAACGAACCAGAAAGATTATAGGAATCAATGATGAAGAAGATTATTAAAAAATTAAAAGACTTGACGCTCTTCGACAAGATTCTGATAGGGCTAGCCATTCTGGTGGTCGTTTTCGTAGGCTACGGAATTTTTAGGAAATCAACCTACATTACGGTCACCCTTAAAGTCGGCGAAGAGAATGTTGTTTGGGAAAGATGGTCGAGGGCGTGGTTCAGTCAGCTTTTTTACCCGGGAATGAAGGAAAAGGACGGCTTGGGAAGGGTGAATGCGGAAGTTGTCAGCATTCACTCGTACGACGCGCTTCCTTTAGCCTCTGATCTGTACCACGTCAAGAAGGCAGTCTATCTTAAGACCAGGATTAAGGCGGTCTATAGCCGATCTTCAAACCAATATACTTATAAAGGATTACCGGTGCTTATCGGGAGCCAGATAAGGATGTATCTAGACAGGGTTTTAGTCGAAGGGCTGGTGACGGGCATTGAGGGGGTTGTCGACCCCAGGGAGAATAAGACCCTCTTGGTAGAGGCCCAAATTAAAGAAGAATCGCTGACCTACCAGGAAACCAGCGGCACGGATGATTATATTGCCCAAGCCCTCAGCGTTGGTCAAAAAATTACTGACGATCAAGGAAACGTCGCCATCGAGATTATAGGGAAACGGGTAGAAAATGCTAAAAAAGTAACGACGACAAGTACCGGCGGGGTGCTTATTGGTCAAAATCCTTTAAAGAAAGACGTCTATCTGACCCTAAAGATAAATGCCACCAAACTGTACGATAGGTATTACCTTTTCGACGACATTCCGATTCTCGTGGGACAAACAATTCCCATTAATACGTCAACGCTTACCGTCTTGCCAGAGGTGACAAAAATCACCGTTTTGGAATAACCTCTTAATGGAAAAATGGAACTTGGACGGATTACGCTGCGTTAGGTGTAAAAAGAATTTCTTTCTAAAAGAAGGCTCAAATTTTTTCTCGATAGTAAAGTGCGGTTGTCGCGAATATCCCTTGGTCAACGGTATCCTTTATTTAGGCAAAGACAGTTTGCGAAAAAAGGCTCTAAAGTTCCTGGAAGAGGGGAAAGACAAAAGGGCAACTTTATCTTTAATCGGCTTCAAAAGACGCCTGTCGCTCCCAATATTTTATTTACTTTTACCCAATGCATTTAACAAATCGGTCCAGAGGATATTCGGACGGCATCTTTATGAGATTCTTGGTTTTAAGAGGGTGGTCCGGATATTGACCCATTTTTCTTACCCTTCGGCCTGGGCAAAATATATTCAAAATCGAGAGCAGATGCCCTCGTTTTTTACTTCAATCCTGGCTGCAAATTTACTTAAGGGTAAATATCAAAAAGTGGTTGATATTGGTTGCGGCTCCGGGCAACTCCTGAAAGTTCTGGCTCAAAAGGTCAGGCCCGAAAATATTATTGGCCTGGACAAGTCCTTTTTTAGTCTGTTTTTGGCCAGAAGATTTTTTGCATCCCGAAAGTCCCTGCTTATTTGTGCGGATGTGGAAGAGGGGCTTCCCTTTATTTCCGAATCTTTCGATTTGGTCTTATCCACGGATAGCTTCCACTATCTGAAGAATAAGAGCCTTTTTCTCAAAGAAAGTCTCCGGACGTTAAAGCCGCAAGGTGTTCTGGCGGCGCTTCATATCGTCAATAGCACCAAAATCGTTTTCGGAAACGTAAGAGGAATCACCCCGAAAAAATTGTCCATCATGCTTAAAAAGGCAGGGGCAAAGACGAAACTTTTTCATTCAAATACGGAAATGTGGGAGAGCCTGGAGGGCAAGACAGCCTTAAGACTGGATAACCCCAGGCCCTCGGCGGATTTCGAAAACGCCTTCGCCTATGGCTTTTTCGCTGGCAAAAATCGGCTTAAGGGTTCGTTAGAACTCTCCCGAAGGGAGCTTCATCTCTTCGAAAAGGCCGAGAAGAATTTTAATATGGACAAGGAACTTCTGAACGAACTAAATCTCAAGAAAACATGTCTCCAATACGATAATTTTGTGTTTTTATCGCCCCACCTTGACGATGCGATTTTATCGTGCGGACTCCTTTTGGAGAAGCTTGGGAAGCTCGGCAAGAAAGTCGAAGTTGTCAGCGTTTTTAGCCAAGCATCCCCGGCACCCTACAGCCAGCAGGCCAAGGTTTTTATGCAGAAATCTGGGTTAGGGGACTGGGAGCGCTTGTTTGCCGCAAGAAGAAAAGAAGATATCAAAGCCCTAAATTATCTCAAGGCTGGAGCCAGACACTTAAATTACCAAGACGCCACCTTCAGAAAAACAAGGTTGTTCATCGGCTTCCCCAGTATTCAAAAACTATCTTGGCTACTGCCTGGGTTAATCCACGTTTATCCTGGCGCCCAGAATCAATTTTCCGGGAAAGTTTCGAGCCTCGATAACAGCCTGGTGGCTGTCTTAAAAGATGATTTGAAAAAAAGAATCAACGAACAAGCCAACCGCCAAACTCTTTTACTGGCGCCACTCGGGATCGGAGGGCATGCGGATCATGTTTTAGTCAGAAAACTGGTTCAAGAATTAGGATTTTCCACTCTTTTTTGGTCGGATTTTCCTTACAATCTTCGTTCGGAATCCGTCGACCACTTCTTTTTTGGGGAAGATAAATTTAGACAGTATTTCGAATTAAAGGTTCCCAAAAAGACAAAGAAATATCAAGCGATAGGCTATTATCGATCCCAGATTAGGGTATTATTTCCCAACGGGATAATTCCCAAGATTTCTGAGAAATATTACGTTTCGAAAGACTTTAAGATTTGAATGAATTTTTCTGCAGATTTGGAATCCCGGTAGTCAAGGGCAACTATTTTGGCGTTTTTCTTAATAGCCGACAATTTATTGTTGGGTAAAGAAAAGAAATAGTTCAATTTTTTAAGTATCTCTTTAGGGTTTGTTTTTTTTAAGATGAGGTTGGGATTTACCCTTTTGAGTATTTCTTTTGCATTTCCCACATCGGTGGCGATAACGGGTGTTCCCGAGGCAATCGACTCGACAATTACCAAGGGCGCCATTTCAATCTCAGAAGCCAAAACTACGACTCCTGAGGCTTTGTAGAGCTTTCTTAAGCCCAGAAGCTGAAGATTTTGGAGAAAGGTGACTTTCGAAAGAAGGTTTTCTTCCAGCCTTGCCTTTAGCCGGTGGAGAAGTACTTGGTCGCTCCCTCTTTTGGGAAAGGCAATGATTAAGCGCGAGTTGCTCTGTCTTTTTGAAAACTCGATAAAAGCGTCCACTAAATTTTCTATCCCTTTCCTTTTAACCAGACGACCAGAGTAGAGAACAACTTTGGTCTTATTGTCTATTTCTAAGTCATTTCTGAATACCTCCAAAGACCGCTTTGGGATTTCCTTGTAAAAGACGGAGGGGGCGCTGTTGGGGACAAGGTGGAACTTTTTTCTCTTGTCAAAACCGGAAATTATTTTTCGGACGACCCCTTCTGCATATTTTGAAGGAATTAGAATCTGCGGACTAAGAATTAACGCTAGCTTTTCAAGGATGGCGGCAAGGATATCGGCATCTTTTCGCACCGAGCCATCGTTTTCT
>JADDYB010000086.1_pt1 | contig 27832 bp, 23 predicted proteins | sample 8641941 | NCBI WGS metagenome assembly JADDYB01 (sample SAMN16275377, study PRJNA637457) | freshwater sediment metagenome | isolation source: Lake Kineret sediment | place: Israel: Lake Kineret | collected 2013
TTCTGGCCCGACGGACCTCCCTTGCAGAATGTTTTCCAGAAGACACAAATTTCTGCAAGAAATTGTACTCCCGATCAGTGAGACGCACGATATACTTTTTGTTTACCATGTATTATATTCAAACTAGACATATATAAAATCTTCTAGTACTAGTTGAGTAATGAGTAATGGTTGACCGTCATGTCACTATACCTAATACCTCTTCCATACCCGTGGATACCCTTCAAAAGGAGTACGGGGCTCCAGACTGACCCAGTCACCCTCTGTGTCCAGCCGGGAAAGTGATCTCAGCACATCAAAGGTTACCCACCGGGATGCTTGTGGTTTCTGATACTCCCACAACCCGTGGTTGCCCTGCAAACTCTGTACGAACTGGACTACACCACTCACCCTTTCGTCATTCAAGGTAGCACCAACCCTCCAGCACAACTCTAAGATGAGAGCCAAGTCGAATCGGGCAAAGTACGTGATAAAGCCGCGGGCAGGTTCCACCCCCACCAGGCGTGCTGCTTCAAATCCCAGAGTGTGGGCATCTTTCGTCTCCCGTGCTAAGAGTAGATCCAGTGCGCGACGAGCCTCCTGACTGTGCCGATACTGTGGATGTAGGGCCAAACACTGCAAAGCTCCCGTCGTATTTGACCTGCAGCCCCATCTCGAGTGCGGTAATGCCCGATACCCTGCCCTGTACCCGTAGGAACCCTCTTTCGTGACCCTGGAGGGCCAGGCACCATCAGGTAATCTCCGATTGAGCAGCCACGTGTACGCCTTTTCTGCGCGCGGATCAGCGGCATAACCACACAGAGCTAACCCACGAAGCGGTAAAGCAGTCTGCAGCGGCGTGATGACGTCATCTCCTCCAAATTCTTCAGGTTCTAATTCGTCTTCAACTTCAGAACCCCCGGGAGGTGAAAAGGACCCGTCTGGTCTTTGTGAGGAGAAAAGATATTCAGCTCCCCTTTTAACTGCTGGATAGTCACTTCCAAACCCCAAATAACCAAGCCTTGCCAATGCTTGTGACGTGTTCAGGAGTGCGGTGCGAAGGGTTAATCCTGCAGAATCAGTCACTCTCCAGGAGCCATCTGGAGCCTGCACCTGCACGAGTTCGGAGACGAGAGGATCTTTCTCACATAACCGGACAAGTTCCTGCACCTCCTCATCTGTGTCAGGCCTGGAAAGTAATTCACGCAAAACCAGCACGCGAAGGCACGGAGATGAGGCAGCCAGTAACAAGGGGGCCCACGTCACGAGCTCACCTCCAAAACCTCTCTCACGTAAAAAGCAGTCGGAGTGTCTCCTTTTGCTACCTCCTCTGGTGTGCCTGTAGCAACAATGTGCCCTCCCTCTGGCCCACCACCCGGACCTAATTCGATCAACCAATCACACGCTGCCAGTACGTACGGGTTATGTTCAATCACTATGACAGAATGACCTGCATCCACCAATTTCTGCAAGACGCCTATCAACCTGCTCACATCTTCGAGATGCTGACCGATCGTGGGTTCGTCTAGTATGTACAATGAGTTCTCAGGCACGCTCCCACACAGTTCTCTGGCAATTTTCAGTCTTTGAGCCTCTCCCCCTGACAGGGTGTACCCTGGCTGTCGAAGTACTAAATACCCCAGTCCAACGTCCTGTGCTGCCTTCAGTAATCGACTGACCGTTGAGTGATCTTTGAACAGCTCACACACCTCGTCAATAGTCAACCCATCTAACTCAGGTAAGGTCACCCCCTGTACTCTGACATCCCACGCCTCTGGCAGGTAGCCAGTACCTTCACACGCATCACAGGGCGTGTACACTGTTGGTAAAAACCCCATGTCCATCTTGATCGCACCAGAGCCATCACACACAGAACAGAGACGGCCCAACTGCTTCAAATTTACTCCCGATGCTTTCGCATCCTCACTTTCCGCGTACATCTTCTGGAGTAACGGGGCCACCCCTAAGAAAACAGCAGGGCTGTTAATGCCCTGGCGAGTCTGATCCACCAAGAGCACCCGCTCTGGTGCGCCCTCAAGTGCATCGTGGGCACCTGGTTTTACCGGTTCCCGAGCCACTGATGTCGTCTGCTTCTTGGGTGCTAGAACCCGTCCAACTGTATCAATGAGCAAAGTACTCTTGCCCGATCCTGAGACGCCGCAGACACCTACGAGAACTCCTAAAGGTATAAAAGCGTCCTCGCCCTTCAAATTGTTCTCCCGCGGTCCGCGAACGACCATCCACCCCTTGGGGGGCATGTGTTCTCTCACTCCCATCTTCTTACCGCGCAACCACGCACCGGTCACCGTATCTCTTTTCGCCACCTCGTCAAAAGCTCCCTCAGCAACGACGTACCCTCCTTCGATGCCTGCCCCTGGTCCCAGGTCAATAATGTGATCTGCTTTACGTATTATCACCGGGTCATGCTCAGTGACGATGACCGTGTTTCCCTCATCGCGCAGCTCTTTCAGGGTTTGCACCAGGTTATTCACCTCTGAGGGGTGTAATCCTCGGGAAGGCTCGTCCAGTAACACAGTGAGGCTGGTTAGTTTGCTTCCCAAAATGCCAGCCAGAGTGACTCTTTCAGCTTCTCCAGCAGATAAGGTGCCAGTTATTCGGTTCAAATGCACGTAACCTAACCCAACCTGCAGTAAAAAACGCAGCCTCCTCACCATAGTATGAAAACTCGGTTCTGTCAATTTAGATTTAAAAAGTGAACCTGAATCTTCAAAAACCTCATTGAGCTGAGAAAGGGGCATCTCACTCAACTGGTGAATGTTGTACCCGTGCAGTGTCACGGCCAGAAACTCTTGACGCAACCTCCCGCCCTTACACTCGGGACAGATCACAGTCTCCGTGTAGGTGCCGCCAATGTCCCAGTCACGCACCCACCCGTAAAATCCAGGACACCTCCTCTTCGCCGTCGTCACCCTCCCGTTACGGCTCACATGGGTGACCATCAAAGGCTCTGGATCGCCAAACAGGAAGGCATTTTGCGCTTCTGAAGTCATTTTATTCCAGGGAGTAGTATGGGGGTCAAAGTGGTACTTCTCACTCAAAGCACGCACAAGAGAATACCCGTAATTGAAGGGTTTACACAAATACCCCTTGGGAAAGAACCCTGGAGAGTACATAGCGCCAGAGCACACTGGTTTTTCAGGGTGGATGATCAATTTTTCTGGGTTCGGCACGTGAATAGTGCCTAAACCCTGACATCTAGGGCATATAGAATGCCAGTTACCATATAAAAATTCGGTGGGCGACGCAATGGGTGCAGTCGTACCACAGGAAGGGCATCTCCATTCCTCTTCCTCTCCCCGAACCATGAGTGCACCGCACGAAAGACACTTTCTCTCACCTTTGTAGGCCAGTAAAACTGCAATGTGATGCAAAATCTCAGTATCTGTCCCGATGGTAGCTCTCCGGCTGTATTGACGGTGTCCTGGACCAACTGATACACAGACTCCCAACCCGGACACAGATTCCACAGGTGCTTCAGGCCCCTCTCTGGTGCTCTGTCTCTCGTACAGGGAGAGGCTCTCCAAGAATCGACGGCGCGCCTCAGCTTCCAGGACGTCTACGAGTAAGCTGGATTTACCAGAGCCAGAAACGCCCGTGACGACGGTGAGTGCAGCCTTGGGGATGTCAACATTAACATTCTTCAGGTTGTGAGCAGCAGCATGACGAATGGAAATGCTCTTTAACGGCTGGATTTTGTCAGATTCAGCTTTGCGAGGTTGAATCTCTGCCTCATCTTTCAATGCTTTTCCCGTCAATGATCTCTCTTCTTCCATCACCTCTTTAGGTGTCCCCGCACAGATCACTTCACCTCCCAAGGGTCCTGCCCCCGGTCCCAGGTCGATGACCCAGTCTGCTGCCCGAATAATGTCTGTATTATGCTCCACGACCACGACCGTCCCCCCGGCCCGCACCAATCGGTCGAGGACGGTGAGCAGCCCAGAAATGTCTTGAAGATGCAGCCCTGTTGAAGGTTCATCCAGCACCAGCAACTGGTGAGACAGTGATTTCCCTCCCAGGTATTTGGTCAATTTCACCCTCTGGGCCTCTCCTCCCGACAAGGTTGGTGACGGCTGCCCTAATGAGAGATAACCTAACCCGACGTCTCGTAATGCTTCGAGAATACGTTTTGCCTGCTTGCGACTCTTCAGGGAGAGCCTTCTGTCTTCAGTAAGGAGCGGAGTGACCTCGTCAATATTGAGATTGTAAAAGTCAGAAATAGAATACGAGCACTCTCCAAAAGACACCTTTCTCGCTAATACTTTGTCGGAAAATCGTTTTCCCTCGCAGCTCTCACACACAATCCAGGTGGACGGCAAAAACCGCACAGTGACCTCGAGTGCACCCATCCCTTTACAGACAGGGCATGCACCTTCAGGACGATTAAAGGAAAAGTGTGAGGGAGATAATTTTGTTGCATTTGCGAACAGGTCACGGATAATATCAGCTAATTTCGTGTACGTAGCAGGATTAGACCGCGGATTCCGACCGATAGGGCTCTGGTCAACCAATACCGGGGTTAATAAGGGTCCCTCTATCTTGTGGCATCCTACAGGAGTTTTCTCCTTCAGTGATGCAACCAAAACATCGACAAAGGTGCTCTTGCCTGAGCCCGAAACGCCCGTGATGACTGTTAAGCGACCTAAAGGAATGGAGATGTCAATGGCTTTGAGGTTACGCAGGTAGATTCCTCGCATGGTCAAAAACCGTGTGGGGGCTCTCCGGTGTTCAGGCACTGCCACTCTTTCACGGAAGCTGAAGTAACGACCGGTGGGGGTGTCTGCCTCCCACAAAGCGGAAGGGACTCCGGTGAAGAGGACTTTCCCTCCTCTGTGTCCTGCCCCTGGCCCCAGATCGATGGCATAATCTGCTTCGGCAGCAGCCATGCGGTCGTGCTCCACGAACACCACAGGACCGGCCAATTTTCGGAACGCAGGCAGCAGTCGTGCTACATCGTACGGGTGCTGCCCTATGGTGGGTTCATCGAGTATGTGCACCATGTCTTCGAGGCGGCTGGTCAAGGTTACCGCCAGTCGTACTCTCTGGGCTTCGCCCCTCGATACGGTAGGAGATGATCGATTCAACGTAATGTAGCCGAGACCCACCTCGTCTAGAGCTTTAAACCGCTTCTTGATTTCTGTTTCTAATCTCTGGGCAGATTCTGGAAAGTCAACCTCATCAAAGAGAGTTCGTGCCTCATCCACCGATAGGGCGAGCAAATCAGGTAACCGTAAATTGCGCCACTGCACTCGTGCTGCCTGCGGGTGCAGCCCTGTTCCCTGACAGTTGACACACCCTCTCCCCTCACAGTGGCTGCACCGCATGTGGAAGTGTTTCGGCTCCACATCGCCCACCCAGGTACCACATTGAGTACACACAGGCGCACGAGATAATGTTACCTCCTCAGTATCACACTGAATGGTGACAGCAGTTGAACCGAGCGCAAAAACCTGCAAAACGACGGCACGGACATCCCGTGCTGGGGCATCTTTTGACAGGTGAGCAACCTTGATTTTTATGTCGTGGGGTTTTTCAGGGTCTAACCTATAATCCTGACGGAACTGACCATCCACGACCACGTTTTCACTCCCAAATTCCTTGGTTAATAATTCCAGTAAGGTCTTGTGACTCCCTTCGACCTGATGTACCAAAGGCGCAAACACAGTGACAGAGTTCTGCCGCAGATTTTTCACGATTTTGTCAACGATCTCATCCTCACTCAAAACAGATACACGTGAACCACACCGGGGGCAAAGTCTGTCTCCAAAGTGGCTGTACAATAACCTGAAAAAGGGGTGCAGCCCTGATGCGGTGGCCAGTGTTGAGAGTGGGTTTCGATTCAGCACGTTCTGGCCCACAGCAACAGCTGGACCCAACCCAGAGACAGTGTCCACGGCAGCAGGAGCCAACTTCACGGAAGAACCCAGTGAAAAGATCTCTAAGAAAAGGCGGCGTGCTTCGTGATATACCGTATCAAAAGCTAAAGAGGATTTACCAGAACCAGAAACCCCTGTAATGACTGTTAACTGATCTCTGGGAATATCTACGTCAATGTTCTGTAAATTATTTTCGCGTGCACCTTTTACTCCGATTTTTCTCACAGTAATCCTCCTTTCTCTCTAAAGCTTCCTCGAGGGTGGAACCTTCACCTCTCTTGGACACGTCTCGACTCACAGCACTGCAGAGGTATTACGTATTAGTAGTAACCTTTTATACACCTTTTCTCTTCACGAGGCTACCCATATCTGAAGGGTTTTTGAATGAAAAGGGTGAGACTACAGCTTCACTTCAGAAAAGAGATTCCTCAGAAGAATTGGAAACGTTCTTTTGTTGTCAGAAATATGAGCCTTTCAATCGTTTCAGAATGAATTCGACGTTTCTGTACAACCGATTTTCCTCAGCCCACTTTGGATGCCGATCATACAACTTCTTTTCCAGGTGCTTGGCAGCCTCCAGAATTGTCTCCCTACAATCGATAGCAGCCAGCTTCAGCATCACTGAATTCATGAGAATGTCCTCCACCGATTGCTCCGCAGTGCAGTGGGAAATGAACTCCGGGTACCACGCCCATGGTTTCCTCACTGTCTCAGAATAGACTGCAAAATCCTCAAACGTGTGAAGCCTCTGCACGAGCCCGAATTCCTCCCCCCTCTTGTAGAGTGCAGTTCCAGGAAGAACCACTACGGGAGTGACCCAGTGAGGAATTCCCCCCTCTCCAGCAGTCTCCTTCATGAGCCTCATGGTGCAGCCGACGTCTTCACGGGTTTCACCTGGAAGACCTGTCATCCAGTAGGTCATGGGGACGATGCCTTGCCCTGCAGTGGTCTTCACCGCAGTCTGAATGACCTCGGGAGTAGCTGGTCTCTGCACTGTCTGGAGCACTTTCTGAGACCCACTTTCACACCCGTAATCGATATCAGTGACACCTGCCTCAGCTAACCTCTGGAGCAGTTCTTCGTTCAAAATACCCGGGATAGACACCATGTTTATCCTGTCAAGCTGATCAGAAATCTGTTCCTCTCTGAATGCCTTCATGAGGGAATCGATGAAGTCCCGGGCATGAACTCCGCCCATCCACGGGTCTTGCAGCCCGATTTCGTTGTACCCCTTTTCTATTAAAAGCTGTACCTGTTCAACTATCCACGCAACAGAGTGTCTTGAGAAGGTATTCCTCCCTGTCAACCTGTTTATCCTGTTTCCAATACAGTACGTACATGAGTACATGCACGGCCCTCTGCAGGTGTTGACCAGTAAATACGTACCCTCTTTCTTGGGCACCATGACTTCAGGATCATAGGGAGGAACCTCATCAATATCCAGCAATCGGGAGTCTTCTTTTTTCTCCAGAATGTTCAACATGGAGACTTCCCCTTCGCCAGGGATGACTGCATCAACCCATTTCCCGTAAGATGAGAGAATCTCTTTTCCGAAGAGAGTGGCATGAACACCTCCCACCACAATAGGAACATTCGGATTGGCATTTTTCAGCGCCTGCGCAAGGTCTAGAGCTCCCCTCGAGAACTGAAGCCAGTTCAATTCGATTCCAACGAGTTCTGGACCATACGAGTTCAACAGAGAAAGGATTTCTTCTTCCCTAAAATTCTGCTGGAAGAGAGCAGGTACATCCACCACCCGTACAGAGTACCCATTGTCCTGCAGGTAGGTGGCAATGGAGAGGAGTCCATATCCTACCACTTCCACAGACATCGCTGCATTCAGGCACGATTCGCTGTCGAACCGGTTCGGCGGATGAATGAGGAGCACATCGGTCACATTTTCACCTGTAGTGACCCACCTTCCTTACATAAATAGATTTCCCTCCAATTATTTTTCTTTTATCTCATCTCTGTTCACAGTGTAAACCACGGCAAAGATTCATATACTCTCACTCAGATTACTCTTCATGACAGAGCGTCCTTTTCCACCCTTGGGCGTCTTCCCCTATCCTCGCATCGTGGGGTGGGTTTCCACCGTAAAGTGCAACCTGAAGTGTGTCCACTGCTATCCTTCCTCAGGTGCAGTGAAGGCAGAAGAGCTGACCACAGAGGAGTCCAAGGCATGCATCACAGAATTCTCGTCTGTCGGCATCAAGGTCATATTCATGTCTGGTGGTGAGCCTCTCCTCAAAAAGGATCTCCTGGAGTTAATAAAGCACGGCACAAACGAGGGTATTACCATGTTCTTGTGTACGAATGCCACTCTGCTCTCTGAAAAGAACGTGCACCTCCTCAAGGAAGCAGGTCTCCAAAGGGTATTCGTTGGCTTTGAAGGGGTTAATTCCGAGACGGTAGACAGGTTTTCAGGCGTGAAAGGCACTCTTGAACGCAAGATTGAGGGGATCAAACGTTCAATTGCGGCTGGACTTCCTGTCAGCATCGATTTTGTCGGTACCAAGTACAACTACGCAGAGCTGGAGGATGTCATTGCTCTTGCTCGGAAGCTGGGGGTCAGTGGCTTCAGTTTGAAACGGTTTGTCCCCACAGGACGCGGTAGAGACAACATGGACGAGTTGTGGGTGGAGCCTGTGAAGTACCAGGAAGTGATCAACGCCTACTGCAGCCACGTTCTGAATCCTGACGGAATGGACTTCGGTGCGCACGAACCACTGGTCACGGGCAGGCTCACTGAGTTGAAACCGATGAAATTCTACACCTCCACCTGCCCCATTGGCATGTGGTGCGGCATATCGCCCCGTGGAGAGGTACTTCCCTGCCCAATGTTACCAATTCCGTTGGGTAATATGAAAGAGGATTCGCTCAAAGGAATCTGGGAAAATTCACCTTTTGTTGCAAAACTGAAGGACAAGAATGCACTAAAGGGTAGATGTGGCACCTGTGAACTTCGATACAACTGTGGAGGATGCAGAGCAACTGCTTATGCGCTCTCAGGCGATTGTCTGGCTGAAGACCCCAACTGCTGGAAAGTTGGAGCCAGAACGTGCTGAGTTTTCCAATTGCTTCTTGCCATTTTCATCGCTTCCCATTTCTGTCCACAGAAACACTTATAAGAGAGTTGTTCGAGTAGGTTGTATGGGAACAGATGAAGCTGCCATCACTGTCGAGAACCTGAGGAGAACCTACGGGAGTCAGGGAAGTCTTTTCAGGAAGAAGAGCAGGCTGATCGAGGCAGTCAAAGACATTTCTTTTACTGTAGACTATGGCGAACTCTTCGTGATGGTAGGTCCCAATGGTGCGGGGAAGACCACGACCATGAAGATACTGACCACCCTTCTCCTCCCCACCAGTGGTAAGGTGTCTATTCTGGGATTGGATGTCACAAAGCAGGCCAATGAAGTGAAAAAGCACATCGGATTTGTGTTTGGCGGGGAGCGGGGACTCTACTGGCGGCTTTCTGGAAAGGACAACCTCAGGTATTTCGCCACGCTCTACGGGATGCCTGCAGATGCTGCGAAAAAGCGCATTGCCAGTCTCCTGGAGGTGGTGGGGCTGACAGAGAGACAGGACAGCCTGGTGGAGGAATATTCCAGGGGGATGAAGCAGCGCCTGCACATCGCACGCGGTCTTCTGCATGACCCCCAGGTGCTCTTCCTGGATGAACCCACCCTGGGGTTGGACCCTGTGGCAGCACGTGAGGTCAGAAGGATGATAAAGGATGTTGTGGAAAGGGGTAAAACAGTGTTCATGACGACCCACTACATGTTTGAAGCAGATGAACTGGCCAACCGTATCGCAGTGCTCAGAAAAGGTGAGATTGCAGCCATGGAGAACCCCAAGAATTTGAAGAAGATTGTAGAAGACCTCTCTGTCATCAGCATCATTGGCAGAGACATCCCCCAGGACATCATCACCAAAATACGAACCCTTGATGGGGTGGCTGCTCTTTCTGAGACAACCTTTGAGAGCTATCAGTACCTGCGCATTCAATCGGCAGAGAGCGAGAAGCTGCTAAAAGCAGTACTCTCTATGTTGAAAACCTACGAAATCGAGAGTGTTGAAGTGGTGAAGCCCACGCTCGAAGATGCTTACATGCGGCTGGTGGCAGAATGAGAGCGTATTTACCCGTGATTTCCGCATCTTTCGTCCTCCAGATCAAGAGGCAGTCGGTCAACAAGCTCTGGTGGTTTATCGTTACCCTGCAACCGGTAATCTTCGCTACCATAGGGTATGTGCTCTTCAGGGAATCGGGACAGGAGAACTTCTTCCTGTACGTGGTGCTTGGAGTAGGGATGATCGGAATCTGGTCTACATCTCTGTTTTCTTCAGGTCTTTTCATTGAGATTGAGCGATTCTTAGGCACACTGGAGATCCTGTTCGGCTCTCCTGCACCTTTCGAGCTCATCATCCTGGGAAAGGGGCTTGCCAGCAGTTCTCTGGGTGTGGTGGGACTGGGGGTTACCGTGTTGTACAGCTGGGCAGTGCTCAAGATTCCCATAGAAGTTGCTCAACCATTTCTCTTCCTCGTGGTGCTCGCCCTCACGGTCTTTTCTCTCACCTGCATGGGCATGATTCTCGGATCATTTTTTACCCTTGCCCGTGCCGTGCGGGCGTTTCTGAACTTGCTGGAGTTTCCCATATACATCTTGTGTGGGCTCATGTTTCCCATCACTCTGCTTCCGAGCTGGACATACCCTTTCAGCGCAGTACTCTCACCCACCTGGGGTATTAATGCCATGAGAAAGGCAGTGACAGGTAGTACTGAAGGTATATGGCTGGATATAGCTGCACTACTCGTGCTCTCCCTGGTGTACGTGGGAGCGGCGCGCATACTCTTCCGTGAGATTGACATCCAGGCCAGAAAGACAGGCCAGTTGGTGTTTTACTGATGAACCTCAAAAGTGATACACGACTCATGGTGGAAGGGGGAATAATGTCTTACAAAGCGTTATTCACCTGGTTAGAACCCAAAACATATGCGACATCCTGCTTACTCCTCCCCTTATTTCAGATTCTCTTCTTTGCCATGCTGGGCCGTTTTAGTGGGGGTGAAGAGACTGTTCGGTACGTGGTGATCGGAAACTCCATACAGATCATGTCTGTGGCAGCCATTGTGGGCTCTGTACAGGTAGTTGCGCAGGAGAGAATGGAGGGAACGCTTCAATTCGTTCTGGGGACTCCTGCCAACAGGGTGCTGATGATCAGTGGAAGAATGGTCATGCCCATTCTGGATGGCATGATCAAGGTGTTCATGGGGTTTGCTGTCGGGGTTCTCCTGTTTGATCTTGCCATTCCCGGTGAGTACATTCCCCAGTTAGTACTGGTGGTGCTGATGACGAGCTTTGGAATGGTGGGGTTCGGGATGCTGGTAGGGACACTGGGTCTCATCTTCAGAGATGTCAACCTGCTGCCAAACGCGTTCTACTTTGTGCTGCTCGTGTTGTGTGGTGTCAACTTCCCTGTGGAAAAGCTGCCTGTTGCTGCTCAGTATGCGTCAAGGATTTTCCCACTGACGTATGGAACGGCGAGCGTTCGAGAGATACTTGAATCGGGAACAGTGGCACTATCTGCTCTTTTCATGTGCATTTTCTTGGGTGTTGTGTATCTGGTCTTGAGCGTGGTTCTCTTCAGACTCCTGGAAGAGCAGGCAAAGAAATATGGCACTCTTGAGCAAGTTTAGCGCTTTCTGGCTGGATATCAATATTAAACTATTTAGGTGTTTCTAATCTCAGAATCTCATTCTGACCTCAATCCAATCACGAGCTCACATCAACTCCTCAATCTGAAATTTCCCATCCTCGATGAGCACCACCCCATCCACCACGACAGTTGGTCTGAAGATGAACATATCCCAGTGACCACCAGCCACATTGGTGCCCCCTATGGGCCTGTTTTCCCCAATTGCCAGATGGACAGAACCATTCATCTTTTCGGTTGCAATCACGTTTCCATACTGCGTCAAATCGGTGTTGACACCAATCCCCAGCTCAGCAATCTTCATCTGATCTCCTGTTGCAGTCTCGAGTGCCTTTCTAATAGAATCAAACCCCCTCTCTGCTCCCGTGAACTCCAGAATGCCTTCAGTGAAGTCACCCTTGAGGTCGGTAATGGTTGTCCCCTGTAAGAATGCGTAATCAAAAACCACAGTACCTTCCGCATTCCTGGGAGGCAGATACACCTCCCCCGAAGGTAGATTCAGGAGGGGAAATCCCTCCCCAGGCTCAGAAATCACGCCACCATCACACAAAATAGGGACCCCACTGATGTCAAGAACAACATCACACCCCTTTCTTGACGTGATCCGTACCTCTCTCTTCCCTTTTAATACACTCTCCAAACACGTGCATCTTCTCGAAAGTTCATCATAATCTACATCCAGGCTCCCCCACAGAGAATCATGGTAGGATTCCCAAGGTATTTCAAACGCTTCAGCTTGACCAGGAGTAGGGCAGGCAATGCCAATCCACTTTCTCGTCCCGTCATACAAAAGCTCCTGTACTGGCTTGTGACCCTTGGAATGAGCAATAAATCGCTCCTCAGGGACATCACGCAAAAATCCTGGATTCGCCGGTAAGAATCCCACCTGGAAGAAGACATTTGTTTCTCTTATCAAAGCAAGAAAATGCTGGGGGGTTATCCCGAGCGTTTCCAGGTCTGCCTGAAGCAAATTCTCCCGGCGGTAGTTGTCTGAACGAGATTGCACCAGCGGGTGAGCTCCCTTTCGAGTGCATGCTATACCAATAGCTTCTGCAAACTCTGCCACATCGCTGCGGGCTAAAATGAACACACAATCTCCTCTTTTCACTCTCGCACACTGAGAGACAATTTTCTCTGCAATTGAATTAAGATCAGGCTGGAGCATGATTTCACCTCCCCCTCCTCTTCTTTTGTCTATAAAAAGGTTACTGTCTCTCTGGACACTCTTGATTCTTGTGGATTCTTCTCTTTCCTTCTGATGATAGAAAGGTATTCAAAAAGAATAAAAGTATATTCTACAGAAATTTTCTGAAAAACCTGAATTTGTAAGATCATTATCTCAAAAAAATTCGATTGTATCCGTAGTTGACGAGATCAGTCCTCAAAAAGTGGCAATCAGTAAAGTTTATATACTCCACGTCCAAGGCAGGGCCATGGACAGGTTCAGCCCCTCTGTCTTCTCACGGATTGACACAGAATATGCAGATATGCGCATTGTGCACTCTCTCGTTGAGAGACTGACCATACAGAACGGTGAGGTTCAGAACATGCTCACCGGGTATGAGGCAGGTGCGGGTGTGAGGGTGTTGAAGCGGGGGAATTGGGGATTCAGCTCAACGACAGACGTTTCTTCCTCCGGTATAACGACTGCTGTGGAGCGCGCACACAATGCTTGCCCCCCCGGTACAGGTGACGTCCATCTGGCAGAGGTGAGCCCAGTGACATGGGTCAGAAAAGCGTTATCTCAGAGAACAGAGAATGCTTTTGAACTAGTTAAAGACCTCGAGGGTGTATTGCACTTCTCGCCATTTATAAAAAGGGGAAGTGTGCACGTTCGTTTTCATGATGTGACAAAACAATTTCTCAGCAGTGAGGGAAGCCACATTGAAGAGAACCAGATTCTTGTAGTCCTTGACCTGCGTGCAGTGGCTCACCGAGGCGGAAAAGTGTCAGAATCACATTTTTCCACCGTCCTGACAAGTATTGAATCGCACCTGGAACGACTGAAAGAGGCGGCTTCAGACACGGTTCGCAGTGCAGTCGGTGGACTAGATGCAGGCATACCCCCCAATGGACAATTCCCTGTCATACTGGGGCCTTCCCTGGCCTCTATATTCGTTCATGAAGCTGTGGGCCACCGCATGGAAGCTGACGAAGTCATGGAGCCCCACGCCCTCATGAGGGAAAGGAGAGGGAGTATGATCACCCACCCTTCACTCACGGTGGTAGACTCAGGTAACGACATGAAGTGGTACGAGTTCGATGATGAAGGTGTCCAGAAGAGGGACACAGTACTCATAGAGAAGGGACGGGTCAGAGAGGTTCTCCACGATCGGAGGACTGCCCATCACTTCGGCTGTGAACCCACGGGGAACAGTCGTGCTTCCAGTTATGAGACTGAACCTCTTCCCCGCATGACCAACATCAAAGCGGTGGAAGGTGATAGGTCTTTTGAAGAACTGGTTGAGCAGTGTTCTGACGGGTTATTCCTGGATGGGTTTGTCGGAGGGGCTGCCTTACCAGATGGAACGTTCAGGTTCGCTGCCCGTGAAGGATATCTCATTGAACACGGCGCATGCACGTCCCCCTTGAGGATGAGCACCATCAGCGGCTCCACCCTGGATGCGCTCAGGTGTGTTGCAGGGATTGGGAAGGAGGTGAAGATGCACTATTCTGAGTGCATGAAGAGAGGCCAGTCCATAGTGGTGGGACTTGGCAGTCCTGCACTCTTCATTTCACCTTTGAGGGTGGGGGGATAACATGCTGGAAGAATGCTGTGAAAAGGCAGTGGAGAAAGCACTCCAATTAGGTTCACATCAAGCAGAGGCCTTCGCTCAAAAAAAGCACGTTTACATTGTCGAATTTTCAGATAGCGTGCTGACGCAGGTCGTTGAGAGAGAATCTCGGGGAATTGGCGTGAGGGTTATTCTTAATGCATCGACAGGGTTTGCCTACTCAACTCAGCTCACTGATGTGGCGGCACCTGTCAGCCATGCAGTGACCAGTGCACGATTCGTGGCGCCTGACCCCTTCTTTCATGCTCTCCCTATACCCCGTCCTCTCCCGTCGCTGCCTGAAATCTTTGACCCCAAATTGGAGTTTATCACCACCCGTGATGTGCAGGATACTGTTCTCCACATCATTGAAGATATCAGAGGGGGGGATGGAACATTTCAAATTACGCTGCGAGAGTGCTCTATTGTCAATTCCAATGGAATCTCGGTCAGTTACAGGAAATCAGACTGTTCCTGCCGGTTCAGTGCAACTAAATTTGTGGCAGCTTCCTACTGTAACTTTTCCTGGATCGATATTCAGGCTTTTTCCAGGTTTTTAGAGAGAAATTTGGAAAGAAAAGAGTTTCCCCAGCAAAAGGTGCGATGGGATAACGAAGGACAGATCATTCTGGAACCCAATGCTGTCTCAGATTTTATTCGCCCCCTCATCACTGCAATGAACGGCATGAATGTCGTGGAGAAGAGATCGTATTTCCTGGATAAGAGGAACGAGTGTATTGTCTCTGAAGGAATCACACTGTATGATGATGGATGCTATCCTCACGGCCTGCTCACCCAGCCTGTTGACGGAGAGGGTGTCCCCTCCCAGAGAACGCCTTTGATTGAGAGGGGAGTTCTCAAAAATTTCATTTACGATTCATACTATGCGTATCGAGCTGGGGAGGAAAGCACAGGTAACGCTTTGCGAGAAGGGTTCAGGAACCTCCCTGAGTGTCTTTTCTCCAATGTCGTATTCGCCCGAGGAGATGCAACACGAGATGAGCTCATTGCTGACACGCAGCATGGAATCCTCATTACCAGTCTTGGAACCAGTGCAGTCAATCCCCGAACATCCCAGATTGCATTCCCCATTTCGAAGGGATTTCTCATCGAAAAAGGTGAGATCACGGCTGCAGTACACCCTACCATTCTCACGGGTGACAGTTTGACGCTGTTGAAGGATGCCCTCCTCTCTCGGGAGCGAGAACAGATTTTTCGGTTTTTCAATCCCTGGATTAAGATCAGAAATTAACATGTCTTACGCCGTTGAACCAGTCTCATCTTTCTTCTTTCTGCCCTGGTGTCTTCTCCTTGAAATGGTAGAACGAGGCACGAAATCCTTAAATGCAACCATTCTTATTGTGGCAGCAGTCTTTGAGGTGAACATATGGCGAAAGTAGATGTACACCTGGACAGCTTTCGATGTCGTGAAGGCCAGAAATTGCTTCTCCTGGGACAGTTAGTCATCGTCACCACGGTAGGAAAGGATGGAAGTGTGAATGCAGCCCTCAAGTCAGATATCATGCGCATGGTCACGAGTCCACCCATCCTGGCTTTTTCGTGCACAGTCGCGCACCATACTGCCCAGAATATTCTGGAACAGCATGAATTCGTGGTTAATGTCGTTGGGGAGAACATTGTTGAACAGGCCATGGAAACGGCAAAGGACTATCCTCGAGAGATCAACGAACTGGAAAAGGCAGGGTTACATGCATCCCCTTCACGTGTGGTGAAGCCGCCCTCCATTGCAGAATGTCCTGTGAATATAGAATGCACAGAAGAGGAACACAAGCTGTATGGTGAGGAAATCATCATTTTTGGACGTGTGGTGTCTGCCTCCATTGCTGAAGAGGTCTTCAATGCCTCTTTAGAAGATCGAATCCGTGCAGTCAAACCCATGGCTCTGCTGGGAGAGTACAGGTACACTCCTCTATGGGAGGTCAAGAGGTTGCCTTAAGGTGATGTGATGAAAGTGGTTGAGCTTGTCTGGAAGCTGAAGACAACCCCTGTTCCACCTTACAGTTTTGAGTACACCGTACTGAGAACAGGAACAGACAAATGGTGGAAAACCCCTTTCGAACACCGCTCCACCCGCACACTGTGGAGTGCCCTCGTCTACCACGAAGGTGTGGTGGGTGTGAAACTGCATGACAGTGGGACCGTGGAGGAGCCTTTACTAGAGGTGGAGGTCTTCTCAGATGGAGATGTCCAGGCAGATTTCACGCCGCAGATCCGCTCCGCGGTTGGTGCAGACGAGGATACTACCGAGTTCTATAGACTTGCTGAAAACTACTCCTTTCTCAAGACAGCGAAAAACCACTTCTATGGGTTGAAAGCGTGTAAAGAAGATGATTACACACTCTTCTGCAACATTCTGCGCTGTCTGCTCTTTCGAAGAGCGAGCCACCAAAAGGGACGGGCCATGCGGGATGCGCTCATTCAGCACTTTGGAGAACACGTTCACTTCGATGGGAGAGACATTCTGTTCTGGCCGCTGCCCCGCACACTGGTACACGCAGGCGAGGCATCACTCAGAGAAGTGTGTAAACTCGGTTTCCGAGCCCCCTACATCTACGCACTAGCAGAAGCCTTTGTCTCCCATCAATTTCCCCCCACAGAAACACTGCGCGCCATGACAGTAGAAGAAGCGCTCAGCCAGTTGGAAAAGCTCAAGGGAGTAGGGCCGCAGACTGCCAGGCTGTGCGTCCCACAACCCCTGTTTCCTGTCACCGAGTGGAATGCCCCCTTCTTCTCAAAGCTCTTATTTGGCGATGAATTTCATTCCAAAGAACAGGTCGCAGCCTTTGCCCAGGCTGAGTTCGGTCACTGGCAGGGATATGCCTTCGAGTACATCATGAGGGACAAAGAAACGCTGAAAAAGGAGGAATTCTTTTGAGAATACTCTTCATTAATTCCCCAAGTGTTTTCCCTGTCAGCCCCTTACCGCCTCTTGGTGTGGGATTTCTGGCATCCATTCTGGAAGAAAAAGGGTGTGAGGTACGAATTATTGACTTACAAGTTGAGAACAAATCTCTAGAGGAAGAAATCAGAGTATTTGAGCCTCTCTTTGTGGGTATTACCAGTGTGACAAGCACGTATCCCTCAGCCGTCAAGATAGCAGCTGCCATTAAATCCTTCTGGAAGGGTCCCATTGTGATGGGCGGACATCATGTCACCTTCCGGGATGGAGAAGCACTGGAAACTGGAGTGGTGGACGTGGTGGCACGTGGGGAGGCAGAGAGAACAATCTGGGATCTGGTTCGAGCCCTCGATGGACAGATTCCTCTTGGAAAGGTGAAAGGAATTTCCTACTCAGAGAATGGCTGCGTGAAGAGAACGCCAGATGCCCCCCTGGTAGAACGTCTCGATGAACTGCCATGGCCTGCAAGGCATCTCCTTCCCATGAAGACGTATCGTGAGGCCGTCGACGTCACCCAGGTACTCATGAGCCGCGGGTGCCCCTACGCATGTCTGTTCTGCTCGTGCACGCAAATGACCCGGCACACCTACAGGATTCGAAGCCCACACGCCGTGGCCAGAGAAATCGCCCACATCAAAGAGGCGTATCATTTCGAGAGAATTGCCTTCTTCGACGACTTCTTCACCTACGATCGGGAGGTCGTTCTTGAGCTGTGCTCCCTTTTGCAGGACATCCACGTCTCCTGGTCATGTGCCACGCGGGTGGATTTCCTTGACCCTGATCTTCTTCAAGAGATGAAGAATGCTGGGTGTTTTAGAATCTTCGTTGGAGCAGAATCAGGAGATCAGGATGTTCTGGACAGCCTTTTCAAGGGTACTCGCCTGGACAGTCTGAAAGAGATTGCTCTCCACACAAGAGTGCTTGGAATTGAACTTATTCCCTCATTCATTATCGGGTTACCCTGGGATACTGAAGAGAATATTCAGAAAACTGTTGAGTTTTCCCATTCTCTCAATATTGGACCTGTCTGGTTTCTACCTATGACCCCCTTCCCCGGAACGCCTTTTTATGATGATGCTGAAAAATATGGCGTTAAAATCGTGGAGAAAGACTTTTCAAGGTATACCACAAGGAGCATCATTGCTGTCAATCGATTCCTGAGCCTTGAAAAGCTGAAGGAATTGTATCTTGATGCTCTCTTAAAAAATCCCAGAGTTCACACACCCGATTCCATGTAGAAGGTGCAGTGCAGGAGAAGGTTGTTGAATGGTGTTCACCCTGTGTCCACTTCTGTTGTGGACCACGTTCATGGTCTGAGGTTGTGCCAAGAAAAGCGAAAGTTTTTAAAGGTTTATTCAAGAAAGAGGTGAGGTGAACTATGGCTGAACGAGATTCTCCAAAGAAGTATGTGCTGAAATCGCCGGTCGTTATCTATCTCGAAGTGTCAGGATGGTGTAACTTGAAATGCAGCCACTGCTTCATCGGTGAGAAACCAGAGAGCGAGCTTCCCCTTTCTGAATGGAAAGACGTCATAGCCCAGTGTGCGGAAATGGGAGTGCTCATCCTGGGGTTTTCAGGGGGAGAACCTCTCTTGAGAAAGGATTTTGTGAAAATTCTGCAGTACACTCTCACACGAGGAGTAAGAGACGTCATCATACCCACCAATGGCACTGTTCTCCCGGAGGGCATGCTCAGCTCTTTGGGGGGAACTGACGCCCGGGTGACGTTCATGGTGAGCCTCGACAGCCATCGCCAGGAGTTTCACGACAAGATGCGAGGTGTGGAAGGAACATATCAAAAGGTGATACAGAATCTCGGTGAAATTCTTCAAGCACAGCAGAGTTTAGCTCTCTCCACGGTCATTACCCGGGAAAACTATCTCGATATTCAGGGTATGTGGGAACTCATGAAGGACATGGGAATAAGAAGATGGTTCTTAGAACGAATTCAGCCCATAGGGAGTGCACAAAAGTTCTTCTGGGACTGGGAACCCTCCCGAGAAGAGTGGCGGGAAGCCCTCGAATTCCTGTTCACAGAGGTGTATAAAAATGCAACACTGGTGTTTGGAGACGGGTTGAGAGGGTTGTTCTGGATGTTCAGAAGGGAATCCTGGTTCCCACAGGACCTTGTCAGAGAGTCTGTCTACCCCAAGTGTATGGCTGGAAGGACAGCCATGACCATCACGGCTACAGGTGATGTCATCCCGTGTGCCCAGTGGCGCAAGCCTGTAGACTCAGTAAAGAACCACACACTGCAAGAAATATGGGACAAAAACCCATTCTTCCAGGAGCTGAGAGCGCTTCGCATCGACCACATTGCAGTGTGCAGAGACTGTGAAGAGAAGGCATTTTGTGGAGGAGGATGCCGTGGGGTTGCCTGTCAGACCACTGGATCAATTCATGCTCCAAACCCCTCTTGCCCGAAACTTCACGAGGAGGTGGTAATTTGATCCCAAAAAAAGACGAACATGCGTTGTTCCGTGAAGAAGAAGGAGAATCCATCGTCTTCTTGCCTGAATATGGACGATTGAAAAAACTCAATCAAATGGGAACCGTTATCTGGAATCTGATAGACGGAAAAAGGACAGCTGAAGATATTTCCCGAGAAATCTGCAATCAACTAAGGAGTAACAGGCCAGAAGAGGGGAAAATACTGAAGGATGTGACATCGTTTTTGGAAAAATTGAAAGAGGGAGGATTCATCTCATATGAGTAGCAGTACTAGAAAAGAGGAAAAGATATTCATCTTCGGCATTGATGGTGCTACCTTCTCCGTGATGGAACAGTGGATCAAGAATGGCGAGCTGCCCCACATCGAATCTGTGATGAGAAAGGGAACATCTTCTGTGTGTTATTCTACCATTCCACCAGTCTCCTGTCCAGCGTGGAAATCTTTTGCCACAGGGATGAATCCGGGAAAACTGGGAATATTTGACCTCGTGCGCAGGGAGCCCGGTTCCTATCGGATACAGCCTTCGCGGGCAGACATGGTGGAGGCACCTGATGTATGGGACATCCTGAGTGCACATGGGTACAGGGTGGGGGTCTTCAACGTGCCTGTCACCTATCCTCCTCGTCCAGTGCGTGGGTTCGTCTTCCCCGGTATGCTGGGTAACTACGATGCCCCTGACTTCACCTACCCGCCAGAACTGAAAGCAGAGGTTGAAAAGACGATCGACACCCCCTATCGGATTGAAGTGGAACTGAAGGACAGCCCGGGTCCTGATGCATGGTTGGAAGAACAGCACACTGTGACAGAAATGAAGGGCGAAGTTGTCAAGTACCTGCTGGGAAACAAAGAGTGGGACTTCTTCATAACTGTGTTTTATGAAGTAGACAGAGTACAACACGCATTCTGGCATTTCATGGACAAGAACCATCCCAGATACTCACCCTCCCGGTTTGAGCATGCCATCAGAGATTCGTACAGACGAATGGACAGAATCCTTGGTGAACTGCTTGACACCATTGGAGAGGGAGTGACCGTTATCATCATGTCAGACCATGGGTTTGGCCCGATCAAGGGGTACTTCCGGCTGAATCAGTGGCTTCTCTCCCGCAAGTACATGAACCTTGACAAGGAAAGCATGAGAATCTTCCTTGAGGATGTGGCACAGCGTTACCTGAAAAAGGAAGCTCCTAGAGAACCGCCTCCTCTTGACACCATTGGTGGGTTGTACCAGATTGACTGGTCCACTACGAAGGCTTTTGCCATACGAATGGGAAACCTCTACCTCAATGTTCGAGGGAGAGAGCCTGAAGGTGTTGTTGAGGCGGGAAGAGAATATGAAGAACTCAGGGAGCAGCTCATGAAGGATCTACTGAGCCTGACTCATCCGATGGAAAAAAAACCCTTGGAGATAACCATTTACAAGAGGGAGGAGGTATACTCAGGGGTCCATTTCAACAGTGCACCTGACTTAATCATTTCAATCGAAGGATACACCTATTTGATTGAACAGGGATTTGGACCAATGTGGGGAGGATTCGATGGCAGGGGAGGATACTCTACCGGTGGTCACAACATGGAGGGAATCTTCATTGCCTGTGGACCTGATGTCAACCCCGGTACGTGGATCAATCCCACGTCCCTCGTAGATATAGCTCCCACCATTCTTCACATGATGAAGGTGAAGGTACCTCACGACATGGATGGGCAGGTAGTGCTTCCCCTCTTCAGGAAGGACAGCGAACCAGCATTGAGGAAAGTAGATACTGATGAGGTTGTTGCGCCATCAGTGGAACTCCAGAAGTCAAAAGAACAAATCGAGGAGAAAAAGCATGCAGAAGACGATGAAAAGGTCTTGAAACGCTTGAGGGACTTGGGATACCTGGATTGAAAGGTTACGATAAGAAATAGACAAATAAGAAATAAAAAGAATAAAATATTGGATTTACTCTGTCGAATTGTCTATGTCTAGCCTGACACGAGGTTTGACCAGAAGGCCACATAACACTCGTCCTCGAGATCTAACATCTCAGGCTCCACATATTCCTCAAGAGCGTGCATCCTTTTTCACCTCCACTATATATTTGGGATATTTCTCTTATAAACTTTTCCTCAGGATTAAACTTTTCCTAAGATTGCGTCCTTCGTAAAGATACTTGTTGACAAAGAGAGATGTAGCCAGGCACAGGGTGAGACTGGTGTATACAGATTGTTTCTCAATGGTTTAAATCTTTCGATTTCACCCATTACCTCACCACTACCTCCTGGAACCTGAACCCAGGAGCCCAGAAACACACTGAAAGAGGAAGACCTGCAGGTGGGAGCAGCCCAATGTTCCTCAGAGACACCCGTACGTAGGTGGAAGAAGGCTCTATCCTCTTGATCATCTCATTGTCATGCCATATGGTGACAACACCTTCCTTTGGACAGGTCGATAACGTAATATCCAGGTAATCCCGGTTCACTGCAGCCTTTACCGTCATTTTTGCAGGTTGTGCTTTCCACAATTCTAATGTTGGGTCACCAAGCACGTGATAAATCTCAAAGTGGTCTTTAATGTACAGAGGACTCCCACTCATGGTTATCGGTAGATAGGTCTTCGCATAGTTGAGAACATCACCCAGCCTGTTGCACTTTACTGGATAACTCGCCGTACTCCCTGGGAACGTGGGGAGGACGCCTGCCCACACTGCATCGAACAACCCCTTCATCAAATCGTCATTCAGCCAAGTATGGGACGGCCTCGTAGCAGCTATGACAGAGGGTGCCCCTCCTTTTATTTTCAGCAATTTCTCTGCGAAAGAGTCACTCGGCCCCCTTAAATCAAACCTCCCTGTCAAACAGTTAATACTGTAAAAAATCGTGGGCGTATTGCCAGTAACAGCATCCAAGTGGTCTGTTCTGAAGGGGGGATTCACCCACCCTGTAGCACCACCATGGTCTCTGTGTCCTACGATGAGACATCCCTCAGACACTGCAGCTATCAGTCTTTGGGTGGCTGTGGCCTTATCAACGACAGCACTTCTCACCTCTTCCGGGACCTCTACCCCGTCAAGGTATTCTCGTACGTCTGGATTCGTCGTCACGTAGATACGTTCCACTGCATATCCCAGGGTGACCAGGTGGTTTCGGATAGTCTCCAGGGTCTCCACGTACGCTTTGTCATCTCGACCGTCGGGAGGACCCCTGTCCTCGAAATAACCCGCAAAGACCATCCTCGTGTAGTATCCTCGGTCTTCTGGAGGTTCCCGCTCGTACGAGATGATCCTCTCCACTACAGCATCTCCCTCTTCTGCGGTCCGCACGGGGATACGACCCACAGAAAACCAGGGCAGCACGAACTCTTTCTTACTTTTTGGATCTTTGATAGTACCACAGTAGTAGTCTGTAATGTTGTGACCTTGAGGCCCGCCCAGAACCTGCTCCGAGGGAACGAAGTCCACGTCACCAAAGAGGAGGACATACCGTAAGGAGTCCTTCCTCTTGCGAATGTATTCTTTCATCTCTTTGACAGAGTCCCCCACCGTTTTCAGAGAGACAGCTTCGGTAGATAATCCACGCATGGTTTTCCACTGTGCCAGGGTTTCTGCAGCCTTCCTGAACGTGTCATGGTAAATGATCAAAAACGCTGCGCCCTTGATGCGGGGGGAGGGGGTGGGAGCACTGGCCCTTCCGGGGGTCACTCTTTCCTCAATGTCCCTTGCTGGGTTTAAGAACAGGTTACCGTAAGCTTCTCTGTCCACGTCTGGGCCAGGGTGCGCAGGACCTCTAAAAGAGAGGTGGATAGTAATCGTAATGGTGCTGTAACCGGTAATCCTTTTCGTGTGCGGATTGTACTGCAGGGGTCTCACGTGGAGTAATAGCGCATGGTACCCATCGATCTCGTAAGGGCCTGAAACCTCTACTATGTCTTCAGGGTACAACTGATCTCTGGAGTAGAATGTCCGGTCATATTCAAAGGCAGTCTCTCTCGGCGTGTCTGTCAACTTCTCCTGGGCAGGTAACACCAGGATATCATCAAAGTAGATCGGTTTACTTTTTTCCACCCTGACCTCATAGCTGCAGTTAAAAGGAATCTGCACATACCTGCCAAAAGAGGGTAGTAAGGGTTTTCCACTCTCTGCAAGGAAGCCAGTGTGTGCAATATTGATCTGCTTGAAGGGGATGACCTCCCCCTTGATGTCACGGGCATCCCCTGAGAGATAGAATCCCGGGAATAGATATTGTATGGTTATCTGTTTCTCAGATTCCGTGAGGGTGATAATTGGCTCTTCCCCATGAACCTCGATGTCATACGAAGGCGGGAGCGCCTCAGGTTCTAAAGATTTGAATTCTCTCATTTTATTACCTCCTCATTTTTCTGATGAGCATGTTATTTACGTAATCCTTACTTAAGTAATTTGCCATAGTGTCATTGAGACTGAAGGACTGAGAAAATCTATTCAGTGGCTGTCGAGCCAACTTGCGTACAGAACAACACCTCATTCATGGCTGCACCTCTTTCTTGTTGACGTACTTATCTGCAGCCAAGGCAGCAGTGCACCCTTCAGCAGCAGCAATGATGACCTGACGAAATTTCTTGCACGTCACATCCCCCGCCGCAAAGACTCCCTCAAGAGAGGTGGATTTATCTTCCGGGTTGGTTTTAATGCACCCTTCACCTGTGACTTCTACTGCTCCGTACAAGAAGTCCACGATGGGTTTACTGCCTCGCAAGTAGATGAAAACGCCGGACACATCAAAAGTACGTTCTCTATTATGAGAGTCCGCCGCTACGACACTTTTGACCGTGCCATCGCCCAGGATCTGTACAATCTTGTAGTCAGAAAGAACCTCAATTTTGGGGTGAGTGAGGGTCTCAACGTGCTCAGGGGTAACTTTTCTGCGGGGAAATACATAGATGTGGCGAGAAAACTTAGCAATGGGAACGATCTCCTCCAGGATCTCTTCTATTTCACCAATAACAGCCACATCCTTTCCCGTAAAGAAGGGGGCATCACACACTGCACAATAGCTTACTCCTCTGCCCAGGAACTCTTTTTCACCCTTGATGGAGGGAGTTCTCCCCATGGAGCCGGTGGCAATAATGATCGTCTTCCCGTAATAAGTTTTCTCTGCTGTTATGACCTCTTTTACTTTATCACTGAAGTTAACTCCAATAGCCTTGGCTTTTACGATTTTTGAACCGAATTTCTCTGTCTGTTTTCGGAATAAAGAAAGCAGTTCTGCACCTGTCATCTTTTCAACTCCAGGGTAGTTCTCAATAGCACCAGCAGCAGCCAGAGCCCCTGCAATAGGACTTTTGTCCAGAACGATGGTAGATAACTTGGCACGGGCTGCATACATGGCTGCACTCAACCCAGCGGGACCTCCCCCAATGATGATGACATCGTAGAGTTCTTGAGGAAGGTTCAAAGAAATGTCTATCATGGTTATTTCTTTTCTTGGTTGTCTTTAACGTTTTCTATTGTGTGGGATAATTAAATACATTTTTTGGGAGGAAGAAAAACATAACTGTGAGAGCAAAAGGATCTCCTGCCTGGAGGAGAATGCTTTTTCAGTTTGTTCAAAATCCTCAAGCATGGTTCTGTGAATACCCAAAGATCTTTACCTGAATCAGCAGGGAAACCGAAAGATTTAAAGAGCTACAGGTACATAATATATAGAGATAGTATGGACGGGTAATGTCTAAACCAAAAACGTAAAGGAGGTAATGTTGGATGTTTGCAGAGTTGATAGAACCCAAAAACGATTTAGGTAGAACGTTGCCCATTCCTGGCGCCTGCAACCGGGGAAGTATAGCAGGCTGGGAAATCTTTGACGCAATGAAAATAGATGGGAAACAAGTGTTGGTAATGACGTTACGGCGGCCCCCGTATTGGTGACCTACCTACAGCAGTGGGAGCGATTACGCAGTCGACAAAGCTGACGCCCAAAAGGAATCAAGAAAGGAATTTCAGAAGTTTTTTTTCTCTTTCCTTTTTTTCCCTTTCTTTTTCCTGCACTTGTATATTCAGTACCTCCGCAAGTACAATCTTTTAAATTTTCCAGTCCACTTTTCTGTACTTTCTAATGATATAACATTCCTACACATATTTTTATAAATTAGGGTAGTTAATCTTTGCAAAACTATTTAAAATACTCTGTTGAGAGGATAGCAAGGTGAAGATATGAACAAGAAAATAATAGCCTTTCTGTTTGCTACTCTCCTCCTTATAGGAGGGGTGGTCTCCCTCATAGCTGATAAAATAAACATTCTGCCGATAATAAATACTCTGATGGGAAACAACGAGATAACCCAATTCTCAACACAGGACCCCCCACCTAATCCGTGTGGTGGGGGGAACGGAGGTGGCGGTGATCCTGGGTAGTAAATGGTTGCTTCCAATGATGAATTGGAATTGAATATTTGTATTCTTCAATGAACCCTGAAGTTTGCATTGTATTCAGTACCTCAAAGAAAGATTATCTAACTGCTTTACCTCTTAACGATAAAATAATGTTAATCCCAACAAAAACAGAGGAATAGGTTGAATGTCTATTCCAATAGAAGAGATAGACACGTCAGAACAACGTCTACTTAGATACGGGATTGAAAACCTTACAGATGAGGAACTTTTAACGATATTATTTTCTTTAGATAATCAGAAAATAAAAGACAACTTGCTAAAATCGTTCAATAACATAAGCGAGTTATTCTCTGCATCAATTGAAGAACTCATACAATCCGTAAATCTGAAAGAAGCATATCAAATAAAAATAATCTACGAATTGGGAAGGAGAATCTTTTCATTTCGAGAGAGATACCCAGAAATTTCCTCAACAGAAGACGTGGTTAAGTTATTATTTCCAATGATGCATCTGAAGCAAGAAGAATTTAGAGTAGTTTTATTAAACTCTAAAAAAGATACAAAAATATCCTTGCATGTGATATATATACAAAAATATCCTTGCATGTGATATATATACAATAATATCCTTGCATGTGATATATATACAATAATATCCTTGCATGTGATATATCATTGTATATATACAATAATATCCTTGCATGTGATATATCTCGCTCTCCGTAATATCTACCGAATTCTCCATTGAATTTTCTTAAAAAATAATATAATCCTCTCAGAGTAATCTTTTATGAATAACAGACGCAAAAATGAAGTTTTCTGAAGAAAATGCTTAATCTTTTTGGAGTAATGTTTTACAACGAATAGATACACTGAAAACAAAATGATCAAAATAAAGATGGTTTTATACAATCTAATCATAGCCCAATTGATACCCCCATCCCAAATCCCAAGTACTTTTCCAACTGTAAATATCACTTCGTCAATATTCCAAATCATGGCCTTTCCCCAAAGGAAGCAAATAAAGAATATATACACCCAAATAGAAACCCACATTCCAATCCTAAGTATTACCCATCGTACAAAAACAAGAACAAGAATGAGTAAAATACAAAGAAAAGCATGAAATGGACAATTGTTTATATATGTGTCCACAAATTGTTCAATAGGTAAAGCATTCTTTAGAAGCGGCTTAAATTCTGCAATCTGTGCCATACTTAATAGTATTGCGAGTGCAGCAGTAATATATAATGCAACACGCATCCTCTTATCCGATATTAACTCTAAATGGGTATAAGCCATCGTATAAATCCAACCTATGAAAAAGATGGGGGCATATATTATCATACTGTTGAAAATCAGAAAGAATATGTCATAACCAACATCGGCCATCTTTTGAATTACTGTGAGATTAACAGTGATAAACACGCCGATAAGCACTATTTCCAGTAATTTTAAAGGTAGATCTTGATGAAGACTTGACTTTGTGGAATTAGACCCCCCGGTCTGAAGAGATTACGGAAAATAATTCTTAATCTTTTGGGTATGTCATTGAGCAATTTCTCCAACCTTCATGTTGTTTGCTTCCAATCAAGTGATTTAATATTTAAAGTTTTGGGTTGTGAGGGCTTTGGGACAAAAATGATTACTCCTCCTTCAGATCTTTTGTGTCCTGGGGGGTGAGTATTACCTCTCTTACGTGGTATGATATTTTATATCTCTCCAAAAGGGATATGAATTTTTCTGCATCTT
>JADDYB010000087.1_pt1 | contig 27805 bp, 30 predicted proteins | sample 8641941 | NCBI WGS metagenome assembly JADDYB01 (sample SAMN16275377, study PRJNA637457) | freshwater sediment metagenome | isolation source: Lake Kineret sediment | place: Israel: Lake Kineret | collected 2013
GCCAGTTCTGTGGGTTCCCCATGAAGACAGAGCCCGCGTAGGTACCCTGCCACCCGTAACCCCACACGAGCATGGCAGTCCTCGGCCCATTTTCCTTGACACAGACAATGCAGATGTCCTGGCGCGGATATTGGCGGAGATCCAAAAATATGCTTCTTCCCTCGCAGGTAATGGTGAAGCTGACATTTTCGACGTAGTTATAGGATATCCCGAAGGAATTGTCAAATTCAACAGCCAGGGGGTTAATGGCTGGCCCTCCCACGATGAGGAGGTTGCCATTCGTGTGCTCGGATGTGGTGAGGATTTCATCTGTTCTCCCTTCTGGATTGTTTGCCGTGTTCCTGACAGAAAGGCTGTGGGCAATTTTGGCTGATCCTAAAACGTCAGTGCATTTTGCATCTCTTCCTGCCACGAAAAAGGAGTTAGTGTTAAAGAGGCGGGTCGTGTTCCCTAAGGCGGGGACTGCTATCCAGACAGGATTGGTGTAGGCTCGGTAGGACCCATAAAAGTCTTTTGAGACGAAGTCTGCCCGGTAGTAGACATTGACTCCCGATGGGGTGTCGGAGAAGTAGTAGTACCCTGAACTGGAGACGTCGTAGGTGGCTATCTGTGTTTCAGACGACTGACCGACGATTCCGCGGTATAAGCGGATGTATCTGCTTGGTGCATTCCAGGTGTCGCAGTAGATTCGTCCACGCACCATCTCCCCCGGCTGCCTGGGGACGGTGTTGCCCATCAGAAAATGCTCGTACTCGAGGGAGAGGAGAGAAGCGGGCCACACCCAGAGGACGAGGGCAGGACCATTGGTGACGAAGGAGTGACCATTCTTCAGAGAGGATTTGAGGGCTGCAGCACTGAATTCGGGGAGGTAGGCCCCATTCATGGGATGGGGGTCCAGGATGCCTTCACGATGAGTATCACTTCCTGCAAAAGCATAGGTTTTGTCACCCCTAAGTAGCCTCAAGGTCCAGTAAGAGAGGGCAGTCTGATCATTCTGATCCCAAGCATCATTCCAGATTTCAAAACCTGTCTCTCCAGTGTTTCCCAGACTGCACCAGTCCCAGTTAGGGCCTACGGGATGGTTGATTATAGACAGCCCATTTGCCCTGTTGACGAGAAATATGCCCTCCTGACTGGTGATGTCCTGACTGAATTCTCCTCCCGGAATGTAGGTGTTGACGAATTGCGCACCAAGGTGGCATGCAATATCTGCTGTACACAACAACGAGTCTTCTTCCAGACTGACCTCTTCGCTTCTGACAATGAGAACTGGGTTGCTTGGATAATTTGGATAACTGTACGTGTTCACTTCAGACTGAATATGATTCCATTCATTGAATCCACAGTCATTTTGCAGATTGATGCAGTAACTGTGATCTGTTATAGTTATCCAGTCTCTCCCATTTGACCATGCGTTGTTTCTGAGCTGTGCTATGGTGTAACCGCTTGGATTCTCAAATTCTCGAACACAATTATCACAATCATAAGGATCTAGGATAATACCATCATACCCTGCAACACTGCTGTAGCCTGTGTGTACATGCAAATCTCCAAAGTACCAGTGCGAGTCGATGTATGGTGGGTAATCGGGGACAGGAATAGTGGGATAAGGTGGGAGGATTTGAATGGAGTGCGTTTTCTCTACAGTATGGGTTTCGCCCTCGTGCTCATACTCTATCGCAATGTTCATTGTTTCCACAGTACCCACTGCGAAGTCATTCCCGAATAGTTGATTAGAATCTATAGTGACTGTTTGAATGTCCATTCCTTGAAAAATTCTTTCCAGCAAATTCATTAACTTTTCTTCTATTGCATATATGTCTTCTTTTTTTCCTCCCGAGTTCAATAGAGTTTTGTATTCATTCAACGTATTCTGGTATTCCTCCCACTCTTTTCCTACTCCTATGAGTTTTCTGGAGATGTTCTTCTCAAATAGAGTTCCATTTCGTCCATAGACCCTGAGTGAGGCAAGGTCAAGCTCATCACTGGAATCACCCTTGAAGATGAACTGTACTTTGCCATGGAAGACTCCTTGTTGGATGACAAAACTTGGCATTTCCACATTAGCCTCAACAGGCTGATCTTCGCCGATAAGTGTTTCCACTTGTAATGACATGATGAAAAATGAGAGCAAGACAAATTCAACATGGGTTGTTCTCATTATCGTTCCTCCTTTTCTTACATCTCCATAGATCTAGAGTAACTAAAATAGATGATATTGCTATGACAAAATAAACTACGAGTGCTATTGGTGCAGCATGATCCAGCTCTCCGAAGATTATTATTGTTAAAACGCCCATGGGTAGTAACCAAATGATGGTGCCTATTCTTCCAATAAAGAGGGTCCCTGCTGAATGTGGAAGCCAAATTCCCAAAAGAATCAAAATCAATGGAATTTCAACAAACAGAGTATCTTCAATAGTCTGTGATGAGGGTATGAATCCTCTATGTAAGGCACCAGCAAAGCCATTTACAAATATCCAAAATATCCCACCTAGTATCAATGGGATAGATCCTATTTTTCCAATGTCAATCTTCAATTTGAATCGCCTCCAACGCTATTCTTTATCGGAAATTCTGAATCTCTTGGTACAAAAGATTTTGTGTTAGATCCCTTTCTTATGAGAAACGTCTCCACAACACTGCTGAGAAAATATATGCCATCAACCCATTGTCTCACTTCTCCTTTGAATCTGATTCTCATCTGAAAACCTCCTCTCTCATTTTATAAAAGCGGCACTGATATATATGACTTTCTATGGAATGGTTTCCATCTGGATGCGCCAAGAAGTGCTTCTACCTGCAGGGATATGATGAGAAGTGATACCAGCGCAAATTCAACGTAGATTGCCCTCATGTTCCCCCTCCTTTTTCTTCCTTTTCCATAGGGAGAAAGTAACTGATATAGTGGATAATAATAGAATGGGGTATTCTATCCAGATTATTGGATCAGTATGTTCAAACTCTCCAAGGACCATGGCGGAATAAAATCCAAAGGGTAGTAACCAGATAATAGTACCAATCCTCCCCAGGTAGACGAATAGTCTATGGCGCGAGAGCCAAACACCAACGACGATCAGAATCAATGGAACATCAACAACAAGACTTAGTTCAAAAGCCTCCCTCGAGGGAGTATAACCCGCAAGAATGGCACCAATACACCCAGCCAGCCATTCCAAAAACACGAGAACTATAATCAATGGAATAGTGGCTATTCTTTCAATGTCAGTGGCACTTATTCTCCTAATGTCAATTTTCAACTGAATCACCTCTGACATTGTTCTTTATTGAGAATTTTGAATTTCCTCCTACTAAAAATCCTATGTCGCATCTTTTTCTGGAGGCAAATGGAATACTGAGAAGGCATACCCCGTCAATCCATTTTCTCATTTCTTCTTCTCTAGGTCCGACCTTCATTCGGTCACCTCTTCGTATGCTCTGCAAATGTAACGCTGATATATATAACTTTCTGTGGAAGTGGGTCCCTCCATCGGATGGTCCACGATGTCTTCGTGGGTATCACTTCCAGCAAATGCAATATCTCTTGTTAGATGACAAATCCTGACATTTCTATACCAATTTCGATGGGTTGGTACTGGCCAAGCAACGCCATCGCCTTTACCATGTTATCCACCTATGACTATTCCTGACATACAGGATGGCTGAAGAGAGAAGATGCTGAAAAGAAAGGAAACCTATTTATTGGTGTGCCCCCCATTCATCCCGATGATAGATGCACCCGAATTTGAAAGATGGTTCAACCAGGCCCTTCATACCCATGACTCAGCTCAAAGAGATTATGGACACAGTGACTTTGACTGGGCATGTTTTAAGTTTCAACAGGCCGCAGAATTCGCCTTGGAGGCATTCTTAAGAAGTGCAGGCAAACTTGGTGCTGGGCATTCCTTACTAAAGCTCACTGAAGAAATAGAAACTCTAGGAATAACCACTGAGGAAATAAAAAAGTGTTCTCTAACATTGGAGAAATTCTACATCCTCACAAGATACCCGGATGCCTATCCTGAGGGGAGCCCTTATGAGTTTTATGACGCTGAGGAAGCTGAGAGAGCTCTGAATTGCTCCTCAAGAATAATTGAATTTGTGAGGAAAAGGTACTATGAACAGTGTGATCGAGCTGAGAAAGAAAGAGAGGAAAAATCTCCTGGAAAAAGCTGAGAACTACTTGAAAATGCTGAGAGCGAGGATAGGACCACTTTCTGGCATAGTTTTCGGGTCTGTTTCCAGGGGAGATTTCAACGATGCCAGCGATGTAGATATCCTCGTGATAGCTGAGGGACTGCCTTCACATCCACTGCGAAGGATTGACATTCTTTTGAGCCCATGGGTCCCAGGTGTTGACCCCAAGGGGTACACGCCTTCTGAATTTGAGGCGTTAAAGCAAAAGAAGAACCCTTTCATTCAACGTATTCTGCAAGAGGGCATTGTTCTCCTGGATGACACAGGTATTTCCAAGCCAACCGATCATGTGAAGATATCGAAGAGAGGATGATGGGTTCTCTAAAAGAATATGAGAAAACCGTGTAGATGGGTAATCATTGGTAATGATATATCAAGTTCTGAAGCAGAATCCAGGTCTGCAGTGGAAGCCTTGGTACTATAGATACTCCTCTTTTCTTCTTTTTTCGGTAAAAGATCAGCTCTTTTCAGACATACGTTCACCTTGCTTCAGAGTAATGTATCAACGTTCTAGATAGATATGTGGGTCCGATTCCTCCCCCCCCGATTAAATTTATCTACAACCTGGATTTGGACATCCTCGAATTTCTGAGGTATGTCTCTCAAACTCTTCCTATCAATCCTTTTAAAGACCACATCATTGATGAAGGCCTCATACTCTTCTGCTAAGTGTTCAGCTTCCGACCCCTCGAATTCTAAATGTAAGGCCTTTGATTTGTCTATGGCTATAACGTATTCCATGGGCTCACCCGTGGAGTCTACCGTTCTGACTACACTCCTGAAGTACAGCAACCCCTTCTTCACCACGTTCCGTGCAAAGACATCATCCTCCAGTGTCATGTGTTCCATCTTCACCTCTGCAGGCTCATATAACAAAACAGCAGCATACTTCATTGAGGCAGTACCCGCATACTTCATTGAGGTAGTACAACAGCACAACAGCAACCTTTTTAAAAAGAGAATAAAACATGGGGTAGATTGTATGGATACTGGAATTGAAATCGATGGCGAGCACCTCACCATAGAAAACGTGACAGAGGTAGCCTGCCATCATGCAAAGGTTACCCTGAATTCTGCGGCACGTTCAAGGATGGAGAATTCTGAAAAAGCCGTTTGCGCGCTCATAGAAAAAGATGAACCAATTTACGCCATTAATACAGGATTTGGTCCTTTCAGAGACAAAAAAATTAATAAAAGACAGGTAGGGAAGCTCCAGATTAATCTGTTCCGAAGCCATGCAGTAGGAGTGGGTGACCCCTTTTCCGAGGACGTGGTGAGAGCAGCCATGGTCATTCGGGCCAACACCATTGCCAAGGGTTACTCAGGAGCCAGACCCTGCATCGTGGACACGTTACTGGAGATGTTGAACAGGAAGGTGACACCCTTTGTACCAGAGAAAGGGTCAGTGGGTGCGAGCGGTGATCTAGCCCCCCTATCGCACCTGGGACTGGTGTTGCTGGGAGAAGGTGAGGCTTCCTACAGGGGGGAGAGAATGTCTGGGAGAGAGGCCATGGCAAAGGCAGGTATTGACACGGTGGAGTTAAAAGCTAAGGAAGGGATTGCAATAAACAACGGAGCCACCTTCACTGCGGGGTTAGCAGCTTTATCAGTGTATGATGCTGAAAATCTTATAAAAAATGCGTTACTGGCTGCAGCTTTGAGCTTTGAGGCGTTGAAGGCAACATCTAAGGCATTTGATGAGAGAATTCACAATCTGAGACCTCATCCAGGTCAAGTTGAGACTGCACGCTGCATGAGAATTTTGACTAGAGGGAGTAAAATCATCGATTCAGTGAAGGATAAGGTGCAGGATGACTACTCGGTGAGGTGCACCCCCCAGGTTGTGGGAGCTTCCATTGATACAGTAGAGTATGTGCGGCACATTGTGGAAACAGAGATCAACTCTGTTACTGATAATCCATTGATTATTGATGGTGACCCTATTTCGGGAGGCAACTTCCATGGGCAGCCACTAGCTCTCGCCATGGATTTTCTGGGGATTGCCGTATCTGAAATAGGGAATATAGCAGAGCGCCGCATCGCAAAACTACTGGATAAAGATCATTCAGATGGTCTCCCCCTCTTCTTGATACCTGAGGAAAAAGCTGGGTTAAATAGTGGGCTCATGATGGTTCAGTACACGGCTGCATCTTTAGTCTCAGAAAACAAGGTGCTTGCACACCCGGCGAGCGTGGATTCCATTCCGACATCAGCCAATGCAGAGGATCACGTGAGCATGTCCACGCTAGCGGCCAGAAAATGCAGGGAGATTATCAAGAACGTGGAAGCTGTTATTGGGATAGAGTTCTTGTGTGCAGCCCAGGGAGTGGACTTGAGGAGAAAAGAATTTTCCATTCCCGATTCTCTGGGTGAGGGGACTCGCCCCGTATACGAAGCCATCCGCACAGAGATACCCCCTCTCAGAGAGGATCGATACCTTTATCCAGATCTAGAGAAAATATGTACTATGGTTCACGATGGAATCATTGTTAAACCTCACAAATTGTGGAGGAGATGACATGGTACGACCTTTATATGAAAAATACAGGCCAAAAGAGCCCATCAAAGCCTATACAGGCAACCTACGGTGCAAGACGTGGGATGCCGAGGCTGCCTTGAGAATGATGGAGAACAACCTGACAGACCTGGGAGAACCCAGGTACAGGGTGGCAAAAGATTGGAAAAATCTCATCGTCTACGGAGGTTCAGGGAGAGCTGCCCGGAACTGGTTGGAGTACCAGAGGATACGGGACGTCTTAATCAATTTGGAACCTGACGAAACGTTGTGCGTTCAGTCGGGAAAGGCAGTCTACATCGCTCAAACAGATAGGGAAGCCCCCCGTGTGGTGATTGCTAACTCAAATTTAGTGCCGAGATGGGCCACAGATTCCCACTTTGACCATTTAGATGAACTGGGATTGATGATGTACGGCCAGATGACTGCAGGGAGCTGGATCTACATCGGGTTCCAGGGTATATTACAGGGCACCTACTCGACGATGCACCACGCTGGACTGCAGAAAGGAGGGAACTACCCCAATCCATTGGAGGGTACCTTTACGTTGACAGCAGGGCTGGGAGCCATGGGGCAGGCGCAACCTTTAGCCATAACGATGAATGGGGGAGTTGGATTGATCGTGGAGGTAAAAGAGGAGAAGATCGACAATTTGCTGCCAGGAAAGGACAACTCCTTCCCAAAGCTGGATGAGAAAGCAAGAGATCTAAAAGATGCTTTGGAACGCGTCATCCGATACAAGCAGTCCAGAACACCAAAGTCCATCGGATTGGTGGGGAATGCAGGTCGAACCCACCCCGAAATCGTGGAAATGGCCAAAAAAAATCGAGAATACCTCCCTGATTTTGTGACTGACCAGACCTCTGCCCACAACCTGGAGAACTACATCCCTGTAGAGTACACCAAAGAGTATCAAGAGCTGATAAAGACTAATCCAGATTTAAAAAAGGAAGAATACGAGGATAAATCACAGGAAACAATGATTAATCACATGAAGGCCATGCTTGAGCTGAGAGGAATGGGTTCTGTTGTATTTGAATACGGAAATGGTATCAGGGCAAAAATTGAAGCCGCCAAAAGTGGTGGAAAAACCTATGCACCTGCGATGAGAGAAGTGCAGCCAGTTTTCGACGAGAACGGGAACCCAGTGGTGAAGAATGGGAAGACTGTAGAACGGGAGCAGTACATCTATCCTGGGTTTGTGCGGAAGTACATCAGAAAACTCTTCTGTCAGGGAAAGGGTCCCTTCAGGTGGGCCACTCTTTCAGGGTTAGAAGAGGACATCTTTGCTATTGACCGCGTCGTGGAGAAAGAGTTTGCCAGTGACCCTGAGTTAAAGCGCTGGAGCGAGCTGGCCAGAGAGTATGGTTCCATTTTCTTCCAGGGACTGCCTTCGAGGGTGTGCTGGGTCGCTTACGGGGACAGAGCCAGGCTGGGGTTGAGGATCAATAAAATGATCAGAGACACGAAGATCAAAGGGCCCATCGTCATTGGGAGAGATCACCTAGATTGTGGGTCTGTAGCCTCACCCACGAGAGAAACGGAGGAGATGCTGGACGAGACTGATGCTGTGGCTGATTGGCCTTTACTGAATTTTGCCTTGAATGCACTGTGCGGGGCCAGCTGGATTTCTTTCCACAGTGGTGGAGGGGTGGGTCACGGCCTGTCTATGCATGCAGGAATGGTCATTGTTGCCGACGGTACGAAGGAGCGCGACAGAAGGCTGGAGAGAGTTCTAACGATTGATCCAGGAATTGGGGTTGCGAGACACTTTGACGCAGGGTATAAGACAGCTGAAGAGGTTGTTCGGAAGAAGGGTGTCAAGATACCAGCTCAAAAATACCAGTATGAGTAACCTCACACTGTTCGAAGAACTGATCAGGACAAGGTTTATAAACAGTGACAGATGAGAAAGAGATGGATGTCCGGGATAGGCTAGTACGGTTCAGACTGTGGGACTGTGGATCCCACGACCCCGGTTCAAATCCGGGTCCCGGACCTCAAAAAGTAGTCTGCATTTCCATTGTTCCTTCATTTTTCCTCATTTCCTCATTTGAAATAGTGAATTTTAACAAAAGAAAGTGGAAGAAAAAGAAGGAAAAAGAAGAGCAAAAGTAGGTACTATGTTACGGGCAGCATCTGCTTGGCAGGTTTGGAAGAGCAAAAAAGCGGATGCTTGGGCAGTATGTCTTCCACACTCTCGATGACGAATTCCATTTTTCCACCTCTTTTTCCTTGATAGTATGTCTTCTTTTTTGGTCCTTATAAGTTTTTCCATAACAAAAACCATTTCAAAAAAACTGAAAACAGAGACAAGCTTCACAATGGTCAGATTCATACTCATTTTTTATTTCACTTCTTCAAGATACTTCTTGAATTCTTCTACGTGTTTGCATTTTTTCCGGGTTCGAAAGCTGATACAATCACACAAGTATTCCTTGGTGTCTTTATTGTAAGACAGATTGTAGACGTATTTGGCAAAAATCATGTGTCTGGTTTCTCCTAGATCTTCGATCATCACTCCCCATCGGGAGGAGATTATAAAACTCTTTCTATCATTTTGGCCAGTAAAGTCCTGATAATTCTTCACAGTAGAATTTCGCCTGACGAGATCATGACGAAGCTGTCAAAGAGGAAAATCAAGTAGGCTTCAGATCAAGTAGTAAACCACAAGAAGAGCACAAAGAGTGTCGCAGCTCTCTCCAAGGTCTCTCAGAGAAGGATTTTTTTCACACTCACAAAATTGAGTGAGGGAGTAATCAGAGTATAACCCTGGCAGAGAGACTGGGTTCTAGGCTGTGAGATGACACCATGACAATTGAGAATAGAATGATAGGCTGGAAGGATGTACTGCCCAATAGAATATGAGGACTCTCCACAACCATGCGCTGATAGAAACACTTATAAATATATTGAATCTACCTCCCCTCATGTATGGTATGAAAACGTACCTGAAAAAAGCAGATATTATAACGTTCCTTAATATCGCACTGGGATTTTTAGCCTTACTCTTTATCTTGAATAACAACATAAACACAGCGGCCCGCTTGATCTTGATTGCAGTGGTAGCAGATGGGTTTGACGGCTACTTTGCCAGAAAATCAAAGACTGAATCTGAGTTTGGCATGAACTTTGACTCACTATCAGACTGTATCTCATTTGGAGTAGCTCCAGCGCTCTTAGCCTATACGTATGTCCCTTACTGGTGGATGGCCATCGTCTCTGTCCTCTATCTTTCTGCCGGCGTTTTGAGGCTTGCCCGCTACAACGTGAGCTTCGAAGATATGGAAGAAGGTACCTTCATCGGTATGCCCACCCCTCTTGGCGCCCTCCTGGCCGTTTTTGCAGTCATCAGTGTCCCTCCTGATGTACTGATAGCAGGTATTCCTCTCGATGTACTGATAGCAGGTATTGTTCTCGTTATTTCGTACCTCATGGTATGCTCCATCAATTTCAAGAAAATAGCTGCAAAACGGTTCCCTGTGCAGAACTTTGCTATCCTCTTCCTGGTGGTGCTCCCGATACAGTACCTGATTCCCCTGGCGCGCATAGCCTTTGTAGGGTGCCTGAGTGGAGTTTTCATGAGAAAGAGAAGAAATTGACTGTCGATTAGCAACCATCTCTGGGCAGAAGATTCTGTCTTGTGCTCCTTCCTTTTAATTATTCTCCCGTTTCCCAGTGGTTAAATAGAGGCTTTCCTGAAAATCTGTCTCCATGATCTACTGCTGTCACTACTTCTTTGTGGATATGCCCCAGGGTAAACGCACATCATGAGATGATAAAAGTGACTATCTTCAACCACAGACTCTGGCTGTAATCCCGAACCCAGTCCAACTTAAAATCTCTGGTCAGAGAAAGAAAGCTCCCGTTCCATGGCAAACCTAGAAGATTACTCTTTACGTGAGAGTCTTTTTACATTTATTACAATGGCTTGTGTAGTTCATGGTACAGGGGGGGTTAGAGATGTCCATTGAAATCTCTCAGGACGCGCCCTGCCAGAAGCCCTAGGTAAGGGATGTTTGTAGTACCCTCAGAGACTACTCCAAGGATGTAATCTTCATATATGAACACGGTAAACCGATCTTCGGCCTGCATGACGATGGATTGGATGTCCTTTTTGTTGATTCGAACTTGATCCACAAGGTAAAAGAGTGCAGAAGAAATGTAGTTTGAATCACAGTTATCTTCAGTGATAACCCTGTCTTTCTTTACCAAGAACAAACCCTTGACTCCATTAACACTCCCTCTCAAGCCATTCAAAGTCTGGTTTACTTCTTCTAGATTCATGATGCAACCTCCTCTTGTTTTTTTTGTGTCCTTTCTCTCTCCCTCCCCCCTGCTCGTTATCACCTGAGGGAGTATAAAAAGGTATTTGTGAACCAGTGTGATTTTTTGTGAATCTATGTGATACAAAGGAGACTTTCCAATCTCGGGCGTGTCTGTTGCATGAAAAATGATGAAAATCGCAAAAACCAGGGACAATTTTGGTGAATGTCGTGATAATTAGAGATTGAAATTGAGATGTTGCAGAGGAGGTGCTCTCTCGCGGTGAGCTTCAGCTGCGAGTCTTACGATAAAGGTTCACATTCCAGGAAACTCATGGTCTTTAACTATTCTATGTCCAAGTGAGACCTGCTCCTCACGAAGAGAGATCTTCTTCCCAGGGTTCTCAAGCGCTTCCGCAACTGTCTATCATTAGTGCACACAACACAGTCGTGTTCTCTTGCGTAGCAGATGAGTGATTCATCCACTCTTCCCTGGAGAGGAAGCACAGGGTATCGGGCGATCACAGCCAGCATGATGCTCCGGGCTTCTCTCTCTTTTCCCTTCAAGGGCAGCCTCTTGAGTTCCTCCAGCACGTTCTCAGGGACACAGATTTCATGTGCTTCATCCAAAAGTGAATCTATCTCTTCCAGGCGGATTCCAAATCGATAGCAGCTCAAAACGAAGTTGGTATCCAGTAAAACAGACACTTTATTCAAGGATACCATAGCCAATCAGACGCCATCGGGCACCAATCCTTCGAGAGATTGCAGCTCTCTCTCCAGTTTCTGCACAAATGGGAAGCTTTAACTCAATTTCGATCTGATCTCCCGGTTTGGTCACTGTTCCCACAGTCTTTGAAGTCCCGACATTCAGCATGAGCAGTTCCTCCCTCTTAATCTCTGTGATTTCCACCTCTTCCTTGGTACCGATGGCCCTTTCCAGGAGGTGGACCTTCATCTTGAACTGCTTCCACACGGGGGGAAGTGTGCCAGGAGCACCCACCACTGACCCTGAGAGAGAGTCAGCCTTTGTTAACGAGGGATCCAGCCTCGTCCCAATGGCGACTAATCCTCCCGGTGTGGCACTCTCGATCTCGGTCGTACCTGCGTGCAGGCTGTTTACATCAGCTTCCAAGACCTCCTGAATGATGCCGGGCTTGATTTCGATCTCATCTCCCTCGTGTAACTGCCCACACAGGAGTGAACCTCCAATGACGCCTCCCTTCAGGTCTCGGGGTGCAGTTCCTGGTTTGTTGACATCAAAGGAGCGGGCAATGAACATGCGGGGCGGCTTATTCAGATCTCGAGGTGGAGTAGGAATGACATTCTCTATGGCATGGATCAACAAATCAATGTTCACTGAATGCATGGCTGAAACGGGAATTATGGGAGCTTTTTCGGCAATTGTTCCCGCTACAAACTCTTTTATTTCATTGTAGTTCTTTATTACCTTTTCTTTCGGGTTGAGCTCAATCTTGTTCTGAACAATGACCAGTTTTTCAATGCCACAAATCTCCAAAGCCATCAAGTGTTCCCGGGTCTGGGGCTGAGGACAGGGCTCATTGGCTGCAATCACCAGCACTGCCCCGTCCATGATGGCTGCCCCTGATAACATGGTGGCCATCAAGGTTTCATGGCCTGGAGCGTCCACAAAAGAGACTCTCCTCAGCACCTTGGTGGCAGCACCGCATTCTCCACAGGTTTTTTCCGTCGTATAACATTGAGGAGGAGGGCAGGTAGGGCACTGTCTGAAGGTGGTGTCAGCATAACCTAATCGAATGGTAATCCCTCGCCGCAGCTCTTCAGAGTGGGTATCTGTCCAGATCCCGGATAACGTTTTTGTTAATGTCGTTTTCCCGTGATCTACATGACCAATCATGCCAATGTTGACTTCTGACTGCTTCGGTTCGTCTATTTAAATCACCTCATGACTTTTACAGCTTCTTCCTTCAGCTTTTCAATTTTTTCTAGAGTCAATCCCGTTTTCTTGGACAGCTTTGCAATATCAGCCGCGAGGAATTCCTGTACTGAGGTGACTCCTGCAACCTCAAGCTGGTCTGCCGTTTTCTTCCCAATACCAGGTACCTTGGTCAAAGATATGGGTCTTTCTGCTTCTGGTTTCTCTTCTTCTTTTTTCTCTTCTACTTTCTTTGCTTCCTTTACTACTTTTTCTCCTTTCTGGATGATCTTGGTGTTGACCTGCACGATGTACTCGGAAATCGTGTCTCCGCGCACCTGCTTCTTCCGTCTCTCGCCGTCTTCTTTTGGAATGAAGGCAGGACCTCCCTTCATCAAGATCTTCACCCGTCTCGCACCAGGGATCCCCTTCCGCATGGGGAACCCGTCTTTATCTGTCCCTCCAGTAACCTGGAGCTGTCCTGATTCTCCGATCATCCCTCCGTCAAAGACATCGCCGATGCGCAGGCCCACTAATCGGGCTGCTTCCTCACCTTTGATCTCTTTCTGGTATGTTTTACCGCTATCTGATATAACCACCTTGAACTCCAATTAACCACCTCTATAAGTACCAGAATTCATTCTCTTTTCTTTTGATCTGGTCGATTTCTTCCAGGGCCTGGCGTTCGTCCTCTGAAAGAATAGATTTTAACAATATTTTATAGTGTTCTTTTGGAATATCGGTATATAAAACTTCCTCTTCAGAGATCTGCCTCCCCACGGTAGGGCCGTCAATAGACACTGCCACTTGTTCACCCTTCTTGGCCTGGAGGAGAAATTCATCTCTACTCTTTATGTTCTTTACTGTGCCCACTTTCCTGCCGTCTGCAGTTATGATATCGTACTTGGGTTTCAAGGTACCCAATGAAATTTCGACACCCACGATGGCAGGTTTTGTCTTCCTGAAGATGTACTGGGGGAGGATTCTAAATTTACAGGGAAAGACGAGTTCTTCCCGCTTGCGGGTGATTTCCCGTATTTTTTCAGCTTCTATCCATTCAGCATACCCTTCAGTTAATCGGTAGATGATGTCGTCCTCAAATATCTTTACTTGATTGTCTTCTGCCACTCTCCGGGCTTCTTCGGTGACTTTCGTGTTAAAAGCAAAAATGACGCCCAGATAAGGATCTTCCTTTCCTACTGAGAGAGCTTCCATGACATCTGTCTTGGTGACCTCCCCGACGTCAGCTTTCTTAATCTTCACCACGTCCTTCAACTCCGACACTAAAGCTTCCAAAGTCCCTAATGTGTCTGCCCTGATGACAACTCCTAAGGCCTCTTTTTGTATACGTACCTGTTTTATCTCTTCTTCAATCTTATTCCTATTTTCTGGAGTATCTACATACAGAGGCGCTCCTGCCAGGGCTTCTTCCAAGTTGGGAGCAGATATTTTGATTCCACACGCAGCAGCTACTGAGTCTAGAGAGTCAAACCGATAGCGGGGGTCGCGGATCTCATCTAAGGGTTTGGGTTTTAGGAGCGCCCGCACCTTTGTTGAAATAGTACCGTTCAACCCTCCCAGAACGACGGAGTCACCTTTGTTTAAAGTACCATCGTACAAAATAACGTCAATAGTTGTACCCATTCCCACCTCTTCTTTCACTTCCAGTATGGTGCCCTTGGCCTCTCCCTTCAGGTGTAAGGCCAACTTCTCCTCCAAGAATCGCTGCGACAACCCTGCAATCAGCATCAGTACTTCAGAGACACCTACCCCATTTTTGGCAGATACAGGGACGATGGCCACCGTTTTCCTGAAATCCTTAACCCTGCTGAACAGGTCTGCCTCGAATCCGTTCCGGGACAGGTCACCAATGAGTGCCCACAGGTTCGTGTCCAGTGTCTGCAAAACATTCTCTGTCTGCTTTTTTTCAGATTGAGTGTACGTCGTATCAGCACCTTTCCATCCTAACCTGTCAATCTTGTTGGCTGCGACGATAAAGGGGGTTCTAAACCGTTTCAGAATAGATATGGACTCCAAAGTCTGGGGCTGGAGTCCTTCGTTAACATCAATGATCAAAACTGCCAGGTCTGCGAGGCTCCCTCCTCTCGTCCGCAAATTGACAAAGGCCCGGTGTCCAGGTGTGTCAATGAAGAGCAATCCAGGGATTTTCAGCTCCCACTCTTTTAGCAAATCCCCACATATAGTTTTTACCACCTCTATGGGGACTTCTGTGGCCCCAATGTGCTGCGTGATGCCGCCAGATTCTCTCTGCGCCACTGCACTCTTTCTGATGTAGTCTAGTAAGGTGGTTTTCCCGTGGTCTACATGACCGAGCACTGATATGATGGGTTGCCGTATCATAATTTTCTTATCCGAACATGATCTCTGCATCTGCCCTCTGGTAGTCGTGTATCTCCTTCTCAGTGAACCAGAGAGTAATTTCATGCTGAGCTTCTTTTGCATCTCCTGAAGCGTGGATTAGATTGCGGATGGGACGGTGTCCCACATTAGCCAGATCAGGTGAGTCGCAGGTAAAATCGCCCCGTATGGTACCAGGGGCTGCCTTCATAGGCAGGGTATTCCCGACGAGCCGCCTCACATTCTCTACAGCGTGGTTCCCCTCCCACACCATGCAGACGACAGGACTGGAGGAGATAAAATCGATGAGCCAGCCCTTGACGATCTTCCCGATTTCCATGGCTGAATCTGTTCCTAAATGCTCTTTTGGATTTAATCCAAACTCCTTATAAGAGTTCAGCGTTTTTTCACCGACCGTCTTAAACCAGATGTCTGTTGACGGGTAGTGCTTTTCCACCATGTCCCTGGTGGGGTGAACCATTTTCACAGCCACCAGTTTCAGGCCACTTCTCTCAAATCGGGCAATGATCTCACCCACTAACCCACGCTTCACTCCGTCAGGCTTTATCATGGTAAAGGTCCTTTCCATGGTACCCCTCACTCTTTAGGTTGCGCCCACTTGACGTCGCGTGGTTTCCTGCCCAGTTTTACCATGTTCTTTTCACATTTAGCCGAGCAGAAGTACAGGACTACACCGTCCTTTTTGACGTACATTTCTCCTGTACCTTTTTCGATCTCATTCCCGCAGAACATGCACTTCACTGTCTCACCTTCTCCATTCATCGGGGAACTTTGATCTCCTTCGCCTCCCGTTCTGTCTCCATGAGCATGAGGATGTCGCCCTTCTGGATGGGTCCTTTGACATTCCGGGTCCTCACGCCACCCTTATCTGGACCATCCAGTATCTTGCACTTGATCTGGAAGATGTCCCCGGTAGCGCCGGTGCGGGTCCTCACTTCCACAACTTCTGCGGGAGTCCCTAACTTCTCATCCATGGTATCACGTTCTCAGTTCCTTGATCTGGGTAACTAAGGCCTTCACTTCTTTTTTAGCCTTTCCTTCTTGGACAATGCTACAGGACGACGTCCCCACGTCCAAACCACAGGCAGTGCCTAATTCTGCCTTCTTGGGAACATAAACGTAGGGAATCTTCTTCTCATCGCAGAGGAGAGGAAGATGTGCCACAATCTCTTCGGGCTTTACGTCTTCAGCAATGAACACGAGCTTGGCAGTGCCTCGCTCAATAGCTTTGGTAGTCTCATTCGTTCCTTTGGAAATTTTTCCTGTGTCACGTACCAACTCCAGGGTCTCGTACGCTTTTTCTGCTACTTCTTTAGGCATCTGAAATTTGACATAACTAGGCATGAAATCACCTCATCCTTCATGAACAAGTTTTCAACTTGCTTCTGTCAGCACATCAAGAAAGTAGATAACGCTTTATAAAGCTTTTGCACAAGTGCTGCTGTGTCTCTCTTTGTACCTTGTACCCAGAGCCTTAAATACTTTGTCTTTACTGAAGAGACAGACCAAAGAAAGATCATCTATCTGTTTTTACAGCAAATAGAGTGATGGAATGGTAATAAAAAAAAGAAATAACATAAGAATTCAATACAAATGAAGTTTTGAAGATGGAAGTGTCTTTGATAGTTCTGAGGAACGTGATCTACCCTTGGAGTTTGACATCGGCGCTCACAAGCGATACAAATTCTTTCAATTTGAGAAAAATTTGACTGTTGAGAAATGAGCTGTGCCTTTTTGATGGATACTCTTGGAGGAAGAATGAACGAGAAAAAATCAAAAAAGAAATGAATGGGATGGGTTACCATCTAACATTCTTTTTAAAGGTTTGAACTTATGACTTCTTTATGTTTGTTGCTTTTGGTCCTCTATCTGAGTCTTCTACTTCGAATTCAACCTGGTCCCCTTCGTTGAGGAAGGTTCCCGCGGGTATGCCACTGCGGTGGACAAAGACATCTTTTCCGTCTTCACCCTGGATGAATCCGAATCCTTTTCGATCGTTGTACCACTTAACTGTTCCTTTCACTTTTGTTCATCTCCTCAGACTGTGAGTCTGAACTTTACAGAAGAATTAAAACAAGAGTTCTGGAAAGTTCGAATAAACGAACTTCTCAAACCTCTGCTCATATTCCTCTGCAAGCAACAGCATTTTTTATGTATTTAAATAGATTTCTATTCTCACAGCAACTGTGTATAGATTCATATCACTTTTTGCAGAAAAATTACAGAAAAAGAAATTTGATCTTTCAGCAGAACGCTTCACACATGCACCTGCAAAAGTCTTTCTGCTGCTGTGTAGCAGTCTATTTCTCTCCGTACTATAAAGGTTACCATGCTGTCAAACTCGTTAGTTTTTTTCGTTTTCTCCAGAATTTCTTTGACTATGTATTGGTTTAAAACTTCAAGTAGTTCCATTTCCATCCTTTTTCTTCTTTTTTCCTCAAACAGTCCCTCTCTTTTCAAATAGTCTGCATGAGCCTGGACAGCCTCAGCCACGTTGTCGATTCCCTGTCCCGTGTTGGCCACGGTCTTTATGACGGGTGGACGCCACTTTTTCTGCGAGGTTAACTCAAGCATCATCTCCAGTTCCATCACTGCCTTGTCTGCAAAGTCCAGATCAGATTTATTTACCACAAAAATGTCCCCAATCTCCAAGATTCCCGCTTTTATGGCCTGGATGTCGTCCCCCATGCTTGGCATGGTTACGACCAGGACAGTATCTGCTGCCTTGATAATGTCGACCTCGTCCTGTCCTGTGCCCACCGTTTCCACCATGATGACATCTTTACCAAAAGCATCCAGTATCTTCACCGCATCCCTGGTGGCCAAAGCCAGCCCCCCCATGTGCCCGCGCGTACCCATGCTCCTGATGAAAACGCCCGGATCAGTGCTCCTGTCCTGCATCCTGATCCTGTCTCCTAGAAGAGCACCCCCTGTAAAAGGGGAAGACGGGTCAACAGCAATGATTCCCACCGTTTTTCCGTGATCTCTGTAGTACTGGGCAAGTTTATCCACTAAACTGGACTTTCCAGCTCCTGGAGGTCCTGTGACCCCGATGATGTAAGCTTTTCCTGTGTGAGGGTACAATTCTTTGAGGGCTTCTCTCGCTTCGGGAGCATCATTCTCCACTAAGGTGATCAGCCGAGCGCAGGCCCTCTTATCTCCCTGGATGAGTTTTTTCACAAGTTCCATCTTAAGCCCTTACGTGAGATTGAATGAATTCAACGATCTTCTGGGTAGGTGTTCCAGGTCCAAAGACCTCTGCCACTCCCAGGTTCTTCAGTGTGACCACATCTTCGTCCGGGACGATGCCGCCCACAGTGATGAGGATGTCTTCTACCTTGTCCTGCTTCAAGAGCTCAATGATTCTGGGTACCAAGGTCATGTGAGCTCCTGATAATATGGAAAGGCCCAGGCAGTCCACATCTTCCTGAATGGCTGCTTCGACCACCTGCTCAGGCGTCTGTCTCAACCCGGTGTAGATGACTTCCATTCCTGCGTCTCTCAATGCTCTGGCTACTACTTTGGCTCCCCTATCATGGCCATCGAGGCCTGGTTTTGCCACAAGTACACGAATTTTCCTCATTGAAGTCACCGTGCTTTCTTTCTGGGGGGAGTTTATAAATGTATGCGGTGGGAGTTATTGAGGCTCCGATGTGTCTGTGCATGATGTAACATTTTTACCACGTGCTGGCAAAGGTGACTCGAGAGGGAAATTTGGTGATCAATCCTCATCCTTCTGCTAACATTCTATGATTTGAGAATTGAGAATCGAAATATTTATAAAGGCCCTCCTCACAAAAAGCAAGGTGTCATAATGCTTACCTTCCTCTGATTGTGTGTAGGCCATTACCCCTTGAAATGAGGTCTTTTAGGTGGTATCATGATTAAAGAATTTCAGGTTCAAGATGCTGCAAAACTTGCTGACATGTGGAATGCAAGTGATGAGGGCTGGCCTGGTGGGTTTACTCACGGGCTGGCCTATACTCCGGAAATTATCATGGAGAATCTGAAAAAGAGGAAAAAAATTGCCGTATTTCTTGCATGGGACTCGGACAAGGTGGTTGGGCTTGTGGAATTGACAAAGTTCTGGAGAGAGAGAAACACTGCTTATGTGGGTGTTCTGAACGTGGTTCCCACCCACCACGGGAAGGGGTATGGCAAGAGTTTGTTAAAAACGTGCGTGGAGAAGTCCACAGAGTTGAAGGTCGACCGCCTCGATTTGCACACGTGGCCTGGCAACCTGAAAGCTGTCCCTCTGTACAAGAAAACAGGGTTTTTCTGGGTTCCCAAGACCTCAGTGCACATGAAAAACTACCTTCCTCTCATACGAAATCTGGAGGCTGCACAACCCTTTTTTGAAAAGCATGACTGGTATAAAACGTTTAGGAGAGAACTGAAAGTGGAAGAAGATGACTTCAATGGCGTCTATCCTTATCGGTGGGAAGAGAATGGGGACATCCTTTCGGTCGTCATTGATGCAGAATCAGGAGGTGTCACTCGCTTTGAGAATGATGACTTCTCAGTTTCGCAGAAAGTAGATGAGCCATTGGTGGGGAAATCAGTGAAGGTGACCTGGGAGATAAAGAATAAAACGAGTACCCCCTTCAAGGTCAACCTCATAAGCAAGGGGGAAAAGGGCATTTCCATTACCAGAAGGGAATCCATCCTCGTAGAAGATGAAAGAGAAATTGCAGGAGAAGCTTTCATTGAACCAGACATAGAGGTCAGAAGGGAAGAGGAACCTCCCCACCTTTTGAGTACTGAGGTCATCATCGACGGCATGTCTTTACCTTTGACCTCTGGGCTGCGAGTGAAGTACCCCATTGAAGTCTCCACCCACCCTGAACACCTCTTCCTGTCTGAAGGAGAGAACAAAATCTACGTCATCCTCCACAACAATGAGCGTGAATTAGTTGAAGGTTCCATAACGTGTGAGAACACGGGGGAGTCCCACTCATTTCGTGTAGACCCCGACTGTAGAAAGGCAGTGCCCTTCACCATAAAAGTGAGTGGGGATGGTGAACTCCGATTTTCTCTAGAGGGGATGTCTTCCGTCTTTGTGATCCCTGTGTGTCTCAAAGACAAGGTGGGTGTCATTCAGACAGAAAAAGAAGTGATCATGGAAAATGCATATTCCCGCATCATTGTATCTCTTTTGGGAGGGGAAACCTCCATAATTAACAAGAGAACGAAAGAACCCTTTGCACACCGCATCAGCGATGACGTGGGCCCACCTTTCTGGCCTTCAGAGCTCCCTCTGACCATGTACAAGGCAAAAACGTACCGTGACTCGGGGAGGGTAACGTGTGAACTGACAGCAGATTCTAAAGAATACAATGTGAGGCTCACCCGCAGCATCAGAATGGATGCGAGCCCTCTCATTGAGGTGCGCCATACAGTTATTCCTGAAAAGGAGATATCTCTACGGTTCGTTGGAGACAACATCATGGATGGAGGTCGTGTGACCATACCGTTGAGAGAAGGCATCATTTCAGAGCCTTTCATAGAGGACAGGTTCCCCTTGCGGCACGGAGACCTTCCAAAGGAGCCATCCTCCTTCAAGGAACAGTGGGCCTGTTATGAGAAGGAGGGCTCAGTGTTTGGGCTAATCTGGGAAGAGTGCACAGAAATCGCAGTGACAGGAGAAGGTGTCCTCGACATCACCATGAAGGCGGATGAGATGAGACCACTGTACCTGTATGCAGGGACGGGGGGCTGGAAGGATGTGAGGCACGCATGGTATCAAATGAGGAAGGAAAAAAGGACATCTGAACCTGAAGTACCTGAAATACCTGAAATACCTGAAATACCTGAAGAACCCAGAAGAATCTGGGATGTGAACCCTTCCGTGGCCATGACGGTTGATGATAGCATAGTCCTCTCTTTAACTCTTGAGAACCGCAGGGGCAGACCTCTGAAAGGTACTGTTAACAAAATACCTTTTGAAGTCAAGAGAGGGACGCCTTTCACCTTCGAGACACGATGTAACGATTTGACTCTTGGTGTCAACACTCACTTCGTGGAAATGGAAACAGATCTCTTCCAGAAGAGCATTCCTTTGTCTCTCATAAGGGTGGGGAAACCGGGGGATGTCACTATCTGTGAGAATGACATCATTGAATTGGACAATGGATCATACAGAGCCAGAGTGGCTCCTCACTTTTACGGATCTCTGATCTTCTTTGGTAAGGACATCAATCACCTCTTGACGTCCTATCCAGAGACTACCCAGTTCGCCTGGTTAAACCCGTGGTGGGGCGGGATACATCCGTCAGTATTTATAAAGAGAGAGGATTTCCCGGGCCGAATGTACAAAGAAAGATTTGCATACGAGATAATCGATTTTAAAGCCCACAATATAGGCTGGAAAGGTGTCAAAGTAAAGTGTACCTGCGAAGAAGTTAAAGGAGTCCAGGTGGAGACATTGTATGCGACCACGGCACATAGTAACCTCATAATGATAGAGAATAAGGTCATAAATCTCACCTTGGTTCCTCTTGAGTTGAATTATGGAATGTTTTTCTATCTGCAGCCAGAAGGCTCATTGAAAGAGGACACCTTATACTACTTCCAGGAAGAACTCCAGGAATGGAGGCGCACAGATTTTGGAGCGTTTGCACAGTGCCGTGACTGGGCAGCAGTAAAGGGTGGGGACACCTTTTTAACAGTGATAGCAGATTTAATTGAGATAATTGACATAGGACGGAAGGGTGTCCATTTCTTTACACGAAAAAGGGGAGAATTAAAACCACGAGGTACCTTGACTGATGTTTCTTATCTCGTTGCAGCTGACTCTCTGGAAAGCTCTCAGAAATACAAGGCTCTGAGAAAGGTTCTGTAGACGTAAGAGGTGACGCACGATAATCACCAAGGTGTGATGCTCATCCTCATGACCTGGTAGAAGTCTTGAAGAATTGAGGATTTTCTCCTGTTGAAGTGCCATCATGTCACCACTCTATGAAAACATTTATATTCCCGACACTACACCACTCTCCATGAAACGGATTCTCATCCTCCTCATCCTCATCACCGCAGGGTGTATCTTTCAGCAACCTCCCCAGTTTGAGGAGTGCTCACCCTCAGATGCAGTACTCTCTGTGGGCTCGGATGAACCCATCGAGTTCTCCTGTACAGTCACTGACCCGGATACCTCTCACGTGACCTACACCTGGTACATAAACGGCAGTAGAGTGTCTGACACTTCAGAGTACCGCTTCAGCATGGGCACGGGGGAGTACACCCTTCTCCTGGAAGTGTCAGATGGAAAAACTACTATTTCTCGTCAGTGGGATGTCTCTGTTACAGGTTCTCCCAATTTTGATAAAGTACGAGACAGAGTTGAGCGCATTCGCGGCCTGAAGTTTTTGGAACCTGTCAAGAGGACAGAGATCGACCGAACCCAGCTGCGGGAGAACCTCTTCAAGAGCCTGGAAGAAGACCGTGATGCTGTCGTTGCAGAACAAAAGCTGTACGTGGCCCTCCATGTCCTGGGTCCTCAAGCAGACCTCTACCAGCTCTACGGAGATTTGCTGACCGTCCAGGTAGCGAGCTACTACGACACGACTGACCACACCTTCTACGAGGTCATAGACCCGGATTCACCCATCATCTACCGGGAGTTCATAGCAGCTCACGAATTTATCCATGCGTTACAGGATCAGTACCATTACCTGGACTATGAATGTGCGAATGATGATGAAGAATTGGCCTATCTCTGTTTGGTAGAAGGAGATGCTACCTTCCATCAATACATGTACCTGGAAAAGATGACCTACCCCGAGAGGAAGAGCCTCTTTGACTACGTGAATACTCTCGATATCCCCGTGGTGGACCCCTTCCTCGAGAGCATGATCGAGCTGAGGTACGATTTAGGGCTGCAGTTTGTCACCATACTGAGCTACTCTGGCATCGATTCGGTGTACACGAAGGCCCCGGTGTCCACAGAGCAGGTGATGCACCCTGAAAAATACGCATACAATGAACAACCAGTCTCTGTCACCGTCCCTTCTGTTTCAGGGTGGGAGAAAGTGACAGAGAATGTTCTGGGAGAAGCAGTCATCAGAACCACCCTAAAGGAGCACATAGACTTAGAGGAGGCTTCAAGAGCTGCAGAAGGCTGGGGTGGAGATGCTTACGGTTACTATGAGAAAGGGAATGAGTACCTTCTCATTTTAAACACCTTCTGGGATACCAGAGAGGACGCAGAAGAGTTCTGTGAAGCTTACTACAACTTTACTGTTTCATGGAGCGAAAAAAATGTGAAAAAGATTTCGGAGAATATCTACGAGACTCCTACAGGATTTTTGGCCATCACTCAGAGAGAAAAACAGGTTATCATCGTTGAATCACCATCTCTTGATGCAGTGACCTCAGCATTGTCTTTGATGGGATTTTGTGTGTGGATAATCTGTTGAAAAGCTATAAAGCAGCAAATCTAACCTTTTTCACATAAGTCAAAACCTCTCGTGCAGAAGATTCTGACTCATCTATCACAGTGAGGACAGTTCTCAAAGGTCTGAGCAACCGAAACCTTTATAAAGGGAAGCTACTATTATAATAGTAAGTTGTTAAACACGCTCCAACCATATTCTATCCTCCTATGAAGTCAGGCTTCGTGCCTGATTTTACTTATTTTTTTTTACAGCACATGCGTGCAGCCTTCAGGGTTGTGGTGTTTTGAGACATTGAATCATTTGTGAGTAAAAGGGGCACGTTGCTCAATGCCACAAGACACTCAATAAACTGACAACTAACTTTAACCCAAACCTTTATAAATGAATTCTAGAATTTTAAAACTAACTAATAGGAGGAAAGAACATGGCAAAATTATTGACCACCCGTGAGATAGCAGAAGCTGCTGTAGCAATTGCTCTGGCATTTATCCTCAGCATGATCAAGATTTTCGAAGCTCCCATGGGGGGCTCCATCACTGCAGGGAGTATGATCCCCATATTGCTCCTTGCCCTGAGGCGCGGATACAAGCTTGGAACAGTGGCTGCAGTGTTTTATGGTGTTCTCCAGATTCTTGAACATGCTTTCATTGTTCATCCTGCACAGGCAATCCTCGATTATCCCTTGGCTTTTGGGGCCCTTGGACTGGCTGGATTTTTTTCACCCAAGACCAAAGAAATGCGCAGTACCCTCTATGCTGTACTGGGAGTAATTGTGGGGATAACAGGGCGATATGTGTGCCACTTCTTTTCAGGCGTCATCTTCTTTTACTCATACGCTCCTGAAGGCATGAGCCCGTGGGTTTACTCGGCTCTGTACAATGCATTCTATCTTGTCCCTGAGATGATCATCTCTGTCGTGCTCATCTCTATTCTGGTTAAGAAAGGCATTCTGGAGTTCTACAGGTGATGTTTTTTTGAGCCCTGCACTGAGCAGGGCTTCCTTTATTTTGATGCATTCAAGGGTTAGTTAATTGTCTACATAGAGAGAGTGTACCATCTCAAGAGGGTGCGTGAGATAAAAGACATCCTACAGTGACCACGGGAACAATCCATCTAAAAGCACCCATGAAAGAACTGAAAGAGCCCTCCAGATAATTCAATAAATACTCTTCTTCTTTTCAATAACAACTATATTCTAATAGATTTTATTATAAAATATGTTACAAGAAAAGTCTTAAATCTAAAAAAAAGATCATCAGAAAACATCAATTTTTGTAAATTTACTTCATATATCCTTTTTATTATGGTAAATGCCTTTCCAGCTTACAGCAAAAGCCGAAAGTTTTAAATAGAGATGGGGAAAACAACACCTATGGTTGGTGATCACAACGAGAAGCTTGCCAAGCGTATGGCTGGTGAGATCACCCTGTCTGAAGACCCAGGTAAGACCATGAAAAAGTGGCGCGAAGTCTTTGGGATCAGCCAGACGTTGTTGGCAGGTCATCTGGATATCTCCTCATCTGTCATCAGTGACTATGAGGGAGGGAGGAGGAAGTCACCAGGATGCACTACTATAAAGAAGATCGTAGAAGGATTAATAGGTCTGGATGAACTCAATGGTGGACACGTGATCCATGCTTTCTCCAGAATGATTGATACCGAGCTATCCACGAACGTTATCATTGATATGCGTGAATTTGCAGTACCTATCCAGGCTAAATCGCTGTTAAAAGTAATACAGGGAGAAGTTATCGTAAATGAATCTTTAATGAACAGAGAAATCTTCGGATACACGGTGATAGACAGTATCAGATGTATCTCGGAGATGACGTCAGATGAGTTCACCAAACTGTACGGCTGGACCACGGAGAGAGCTTTAATCTTTACCCAGATCTCTCGAGGGAGATCCCCTATGATTGCTATCAGAGTAAAAGGGTTGAAACCCTCTGTCATTGTACTCCACGGTCCTTCTTCCATCGACGACCCGGTCGCTATCAAGCTGGCAGAAGTGGAAAGAATCCCCCTTGTTCTATCCAAGGCAGAATCGGTGGAATCCATGATCAAGGGACTGCGTTCTCTGCCCATTTAATTCGTTTATTTCTGCGGTGACTTTCAACTATTGTCGATACAAAGTAAGTTAATCACCGAAATATTTATATAGGTGGATGCAGGAAGGGAAGGTGATGTACCTTCGGGAACAAATGACCCGAAAGGTGAGTACGTAATGGTAGTAGGTGTTGCCATGACATCAGAACTGAAAGGATTTTACCAGCTTCCTCTGGAAGAAAGACTGAAGATTGTGAAAGAATTTGCAGCCCTTTCTGAAAAAGAGGTGGAAATTCTCAGAGGAAGGGGATTGGAACTGGATCAGGCACAGAGGATGATCGAAAACGTGATAGGAACTTTTGAGCTTCCCTTTGGAGTTGCTGTTAACTTTTTGATCAATGGCAGGGATTATCTGATCCCCATGGTCATTGAGGAGCCGTCTGTGGTGGCTGCTGCCAGCAATGCGGCGAAGTCAGCCCGTCCTTCGGGAGGATTTTTCACGTCCTCCACTGATCCGGTGATGATAGGACAGATACAAGTAGTCAATGTGATAAATCCATTTGTGGCCCGATTGCAGCTTTTAGAGAAGAAAAAAGAGATCATAGATGTGGCAAATGCGCAGGACCCTGTGTTGGTAAAGTTTGGCGGTGGTTGCAGGGACATGGAAGTACGCGTTTTAGAGAATGGGATGGTAATTACCCATTTGCTCGTAGACTGCAGGGATGCTATGGGTGCCAATGCAGTGAATACCATGGTCGAGGCAGTGGCGCCCTTGATTGAGGAGATCACCGGAGGGAGAGTTTACTTGAGGATATTGTCAAACTTGGCCAAGTACCGGTTGGCTCGGGCGAGAGTGAAGTACTTGAGAGAGGTTATTGGAGAGGAGACTGTCGACGGGATTGTGGAGGCCTACGAGTTTGCGAGGGCAGATCCCTTCAGAGCAGCAACCCACAACAAGGGGATCATGAATGGGGTCAGTGCAGTCGTTTTGGCGACAGGGAATGACACCAGGGCCGTGGAGGCGGGAGCCCACGCGTATGCATCAATTTCAGGGAGGTACACGTCTTTGACGCACTGGGAGAAAGATGAAACAGGGAATCTCGTGGGGAGCATAGAGATGCCCATGGCAGTTGGGTTAGTGGGAGGAGCGACGAAGTCTCACCCTGTGGCGCAGGTGGCAGTGAAGATACTGCAGGTGAAGACAGCTCAGGAACTCGGTGAGGTCATAGCTGCTGTGGGACTGGCGCAGAACTGTGCCGCTTTGAGGGCTTTAGCAACGGTAGGAATACAGAAAGGGCACATGAAGTTACATGCGAAGAACATTGCACAGATGGCAGGGGCTACCGGTGATTTAATAGAGAAGGTGGCGTCCCAAATGGTAAAAGAAGGGAAAGTACGCTCAGATAGAGCAGAGGAGATACTGAAAGAGCTAAAAGGTAAATAAATTATCTCTTATTTATTTGTTCTCATTCATGGTGCATGAACTTATCGCAACCTGGTCAAATTAGATTCAGGTTCAGGCACGTCCATGTATACAGTTCCCCTGGGGGAAGAATCCATCATAGACGCAGTCCCCCTTGGGCGTTTCTCCATTCCAGCAGCTTGCAGGTGGTGGCTTGCCGGAAGGTGTGGCATCTGTTATCAGCTTGGCAAACATGGGGTCACCTCCTCGCGGGCCATTCAGATCCTCCCTCGATTCTGATACTACAGAATAGAGGTGTGATCTATGAGACTTTTCTTTTATACTATATAAACCTTTCCCTTCAGATGTTGGCAAAGTGTTGCAAGGTTGTAACACGCTGGTAAATTCTAATTTTATGTGTATTGTAGATATAAAAAGAAAGATAATTCTGTAAGCTCGCTCATAAAATGGTGGGTACCAGAAGGTTACATTGGGAAGATCCTGGAAATTTTTGATTAATGCAGTGAGAAAGAGTGTTAAATTGGTTAACATAATATTTTTTATGGCATCAAATATTATATTATGGTAAGTGTTTAGTTTTCTGAAGTTGCTATTCAAGTAGTAGATTAAAAACAAGTATCATGCAAACTCGATTTTGATGAATTGGGTAGATAAAAAAAAGTAATAATCTACCTCCATTTGCAAAACAAA
>JADDYB010000088.1_pt1 | contig 27457 bp, 20 predicted proteins | sample 8641941 | NCBI WGS metagenome assembly JADDYB01 (sample SAMN16275377, study PRJNA637457) | freshwater sediment metagenome | isolation source: Lake Kineret sediment | place: Israel: Lake Kineret | collected 2013
TAGCGAGGGAAACGATGCTATTTTTTGACAAAGAGTTTGTTGAACATAATATTCATTTAGGCCGTGATAGGGGCACTCAACAAGGCGAACAAGAACAAGAATCTGGAAGACTGATAATTGAATTTGACGGAGAAGCGATTAGACTACGTTCAGTAAAAGATCAACTTAAAAAACTACAAGAAGAAGAAAGCAAAAAGGTTGAGGAATACCAAGAAAATAATAAAACCTTTTTGGAATTTCAGCTTTCTAGTGACGAAGAAATCTTTTTTAACAAGCACAAAAAGAAAAGTAATAGGGAAATCAAAAAGTTAAAAGAAAGTCTGGAAAATCGAAGAGCCAACCTAGATACTGAGATTAAAAACGATCGCCAGTTATTGCAGAAAACGACAGAAATTCAAGCGATCAAAGAATTAGAAGACACAGGGATTGATATTACCCTATCTTCATACGAAAAGTACCAGGCAACTTTTAATTACGACTTAAAAGAACAAGTACAATTTACTGCAGAGCAAGAGTTGGCACAGGCGATAAAACTGCACAAAGAATTTTTCGAACAGGGTTTTGATATAAGAAAAGTATATCCCCATCAGTGCCCATTTTGTCAGACCAAAAATGAAGAAGATAGAATAAGAAAAATTATTGATGTATATAATCGACTATACGACAACACTTACAAGAAAGAAAAGGCACTTTTTGAGGGAAGTAAGCAAGAATTAATAGATGAATTAAATCAAATCAAAACAGCAATAGATGATTTTAATCCCAATAATATTTTCATTCCGCTCAAAAAACTCACTGAACGATTTTCTATTAAAAATCTATATTCAGTTGAGGAGGAAGAAAAATTTAGAAAAAAGCTTCTAACTCATAATCTTGAAACACTAAAGAAAAAGATTATTGACTTGAAGAAACCAAATAAGGAAGACATTCTAGATTTATACAAAGAGGTAAAGTTAGAATTTAGTGATCTAACAAAGTTTTTTTCAGACCTCGCCAGTTTTGTGACAAAAAAGAACCAATTAATAAAGACTTTCAAAAAAGAACATACTAACGAAAAATTAGTTGATCGAATAGAAAAAAATCGGGTTATCGTTGAAGGAATCAAAACTGAGCTTGATTTCATCAACAGTAAGAAAATTGAAGCTCAGAGTATAAAGCTTAAAAAGACGAAAGAATTAGAGAAGCTAGAAAGAATCTTTGAAAAAGCAAAAGCTGAGTACAAAAAATCAAGAGACATTTACGAACAGTATTGTTCAATAGGGGCTTTCACTAAAGCATTGAGGAAAATTGAATCTTATTTTAGTCGTTTTAATTTCAGTTTTAAGTTGCAGCTTGATACAAGTAGAAATACTGGGCTAACAAAAGAATTACCTTTTGCGTTCAAAGTGCTTGATTTTGATGGCAACGAGAGAGATATGAAAGAAGGGCTTTCTGAGGGAGAGATACAAGTTTTATCGTTATGTTTCTTTTTTGCCTTCTTAAATATTCAAAGTAATAAAGACCAAAAAGTTTTAATCTTTGACGATCCGATCACGAGTTTAGATGATAGCAATTTAAGCAACCTTGTCGATTTAATTGCCGATGAGAGGAAAGAGTTTTCTCAGACTTTTGTTTTTACACACCACAGGGCTTTTTTTAAGTTTTTAAGGAAAAAATTTAATAAAAAGTGTAGCGAATATAATATTATAAGAAATAAAAAACATTTTGGCGGTAGTTTTATATGTAAGAATAAAAAGGAAAGATTTGTAGAAAGGCTTAGAAATTTTGAATCACATTTATTGCAAATTGCTCAAAATCAGAGAGGTTTTGATGTCGAATTAAAAACTGTTGAATATGGTCAGTATTTAAGGTACGAAACAGAACATTTTATAAAATGTAGACTATTACACTGGGACGAATCGCAATTTGCGAAAGTTATTGATGGCATAAAAAACAATAAAAAGGTATTAAGTAATGATTTAGATAAATTGAAACAGATTTACTTATTTTGTAATTGGACGACATCGCATGTTGATGTGGGGGATGATTACGGTATGACTCAGCTGAAAGAGAAAATAACAGATTTTGTAACGATTTACGACAAATATTAAGATGTCTTGGCCAACAAAAAAATTAGGAACTTAATAGGTGGTGAGTAAAAATGGCCCTTCGACTCTCCTTCGACTACGCTCAGGATCGCTCAGGGCAAGCCCTCCGACAAGCTTGGGGGTAAACCACTTCGGAAAATTTTCTCCTTGAATTTGGTAAAATCGGGAGTAGATGAGAAGTAGAAAGACATTTAATTTCAAAAGAGGTGGTGACCCCATTACGGATCAGGGATATGCCAGAGAGGCTTTAGAGATGGCTAATGAACTTCCTGATACTATTGTTGAAGTTCCTATTGAAAGAGGTATTAGAAAAGGTTTGATTGTACCAGTGCGTGAAGGAGTCTTTAAATTAGTAGGAAGGAAAGGTTTAGAAAGAAGGTAGCCATCGCCCCTAAAATCCTGCCGCTTGTGATTTTTTCCGAATTATATTCCTTTAATTAAACCTAATACCCACTTTTCACAGTTACCAAAACATGCTCCGATCGTCGTATCTGTTGGTAATTTTTCGTGCCTTCATCTCCAACATTATTTAGTAATTGTTGTACGATCACACACCCTTTTTAATATTTTATCTGGTTGTCTCTTGTTTCTATGTATTAATACACGAAAACAAATTCGCCCCTAAAATCCTGTTCTGTTTCTTACCACTGACAAGAATTTCATTGACTTCTTGAGTGTTTCTTGTTAAAATTGCTTCAAGAAGAGGAAGAGAGAAGGTGGGGCGACCCACCTTTTTAAGTAAGAATGATGGTTTACGTACCAAAAACTGAATTTGCCAGTGCGATTGCCCAGATTGCCGCTGAACGAAATATTGACCCTGAAGTGGTCAAAAATTCCATCAGTGAAGCGGTCTTAGCCGCCTTTCGTCGGGACGCCCGGGAAAGAGGGGTTGAGGTTCCTGATAAAGAAAATTACGAAGTGGAAATTGATGCTAAAACCGGCGAGCCTAAAGTTTTCCAAATAGAAGGCAAAAAGAAAAAAGACGTTACTCCGCCAGGTTTTGGTCGAATCGCCGCTCAGACTGCTAAACAGGTTATCCTTCAAAAAATCAGCGAAGCCGAAAGATCAGCCATTTTGGTTGAATATTCCAAACGAATTGGCACTTTAGTTTCCGGGATGATTCTCCGTTTTGAGGGGCCAAACATTATTGTTGATATCGGAAAAACCGAGGCGGTGATGCCCCCCAGGGAACAAATCAGGTCCGAAGGCTATAAGCTTAACCAGCGCTTGACTTTCTATCTGGCTGAAATTATTGAAGGACCGCGAGGGCAGCAGCTGATTATTTCTCGAGCTCATCCGGGTCTGGTTGAAGGTCTTTTTCGTCGTGAAGTGCCTGAAGTGTCTAACGGTGCGGTCGAAATTAAAGCCATTGCCCGAGAAGCAGGTGAGAGAAGTAAAGTGGCGGTTTTCTCCAGTCGGCCAGGAATTGATCCGGTTGGTTCCTGTGTTGGCCAAAAAGGCGTTCGGGTCCAAGAAGTGATTAATGAATTGAATGGTGAGAAGATTGACATTGTTCCCTATAGTGATGAGCCTGAGAAATTTATTATCGCTGCTCTTTCTCCAGCAGAAGGAGTGAGTGTCAAAATTGACAAGAAGAAAATGGAAGCCAAAGCCACCGTTCCCGAGGCGCAACTTTCCTTAGCCATTGGCAAAGAAGGCCAAAATGCGAGACTGGCGGCAAAAATAACGGGCTTTAAAATTGATTTAGTGGGGGCTGAGGGAAAATCAGGTGAAAAATAATGATTCCAAAAAAAACTTTCTCGAGACCACCAATCGTGGCCGTTCTCGGTCATGTTGATCATGGAAAAACCACGCTTTTGGACAAAATTAGAAAGACTAAGGTTGCCCAAAAAGAAGCGGGGGGAATTACTCAGTCGATTGGTGCTTACCAAGTAGAATTTAAGGGCAAAAAAATTACTTTCGTTGATACTCCGGGTCACGCCGCTTTTTCGAAAATGAGAGCCAGGGGGGCTCAAGTGACTGATTTAGTGGTTTTAGTTGTCGCCGCGAATGACGGTGTTATGCCTCAGACAATTGAATCACTCAGACATATTCAGGAGGCGAAAGTGCCTTTTTTAGTGGCGATTAATAAGATTGATTTAAGTGGGGCTGAACCAGAAAAGGTTAAAAAACAATTAGTCGATAATGACGTTAAAGTCGAAGACTACGGAGGCGAAGTGGTAGTGGTGCCTGTTTCGGCCAAGACCGGCGAAGGGATAGAGGAATTAATGGAAATGATTCTCCTCTTGGCAGAAATGGCGGAGTTGAAAGCTGAACCTGAGGGAGAGCTGGAGGCGGTGGTGATTGAATCAAAGAAAGACAAACGGGGATCAGTGGGAACAATCATTGTCAGGAACGGGACTCTCAAAGTGGGGGAAAAGATTATGGTGGAACAGGTTCCGGCCAAGATCCGAGGGTTGTTTGACGAAAAAGGTAAGCCAGTGAAAAAAGCAGGACCAGGGATACCAGTCGAAGTTTTAGGGTTTGCTCAGGTGCCTCCAATTGGGGCCAAGGTGACCCGAGTTGAAGAGTTGCCGGCCATTGTTTCTAGCGTTCCTTCAGGAACCAAACCTCCGAAGGATAAAACCGAAGAAAAAAAACTGAAGGTGATTCTCAAGGCAGACTCCCTTGGTTCCCTAGAAGCTGTCAAGGGCAGTTTGGGTGAAGCTGTCTTCCTGGTTCACACAGGGGTCGGCGAGATAATTGATGCCGATATTTTTCTAGCGAAGACAACTGGTGCGGAAGTGATTGGTTATCAGGTGAAAGTCGCGCCGGCGTTGAGGAAATTGGGTGAAGATGAGGGAGTCATCATTAAAACTTATAAGATTATCTATGAACTTTTGGATTATCTTGAAGAAAGAGCTTTAAAGGCGATGGAATCTTCATCCGATGAACTAGTGATCGGCAAAGCCAAAATCATCGCTGAATTTGTTAGGGGTGAAGAGAAGGTCGCTGGTTGCCAAGTATTAGAAGGAAAAATTAGGAAGAGGGATAAGGTTCGCCTTCAGCGTGGTAATCAGGTTTTAGGAGCAATAAAAATTGCTTCCATGAAACACCAGAGAGAAAAGATTCAAGAAGCCAAGCCAGGAATTGAATTTGGGGCAATTTTTTCACCCCCGCTTGACTTTAAAGTGGGTGACATGCTAATATCCTCAAAGCCCATAGTCGCTGGCAGCAAAAAATAGATGAATGATTCCTATCCTTTTAATGAACTTCAGCAGCAATTAAGTTCTGGCCGTAATTTTTTGATCGCTTTTCCCCAAAGGGCTAACTTTGATCAGGTAGCGGCTTCACTCGCTCTCTATTTGAGTTTGAGGAAAGCGGGCAAGAGCGTTCATATCGTCTCGCCGGAACCAATGCGAGTGGAATTTTCTCATTTGGTGGGAGTGGATAAAGTCTCAAATAAAATTACTGGTGGTGATTTGGTGGTCACTCTCGATTTTCCGATTGCCAATATTGATAAGGTCAGTTATAACGATGAGGGTGGGAAACTCAACTTAGTCGTCAAGGTTAAACCAGGTTCAAAAACAATTACTCAAGAGCAGATAATTTTTAATGCTTCAGGGAGCTCTCTTTATGATTTGATTTTCGTGATTGGTCTTGTTCAGGCCGAAGATTTGGGTCATCTCCACAAAAGCGATCAAAATCTCTTGGAGAAGAGTTCGGTGGTGAGTATTAATAATGGAACGAGTTCGGTGGGCACGATTAATTTTATTAACCCTCAGGCTTCAGCCTGCACAGAGATTGTCGCCAGTTTGATTAAAACCCTGGCCTTACCAGTGGATGAAGATATTGGCTCTAATCTTCTTTTGGGATTGAAACAGGCAACGGGAAATTTTCAAAATTCTAAGGTGAATCCTGATACTTTTGAGGCGGCGGCCTTTGCCCTAAGAATGGGAGGAAGAAAAGAAGAAATTCCCCTTCAAGTTCCTCCTAGCGGTGAGAAAGCCAAGAAAAAACCCTCTCCGGATTGGTTGGAGCCCAAAATCTACCGAGGGACAAGTCTTAGTTAATTTCCCCATTGCATCAAAAATGAAATTAAAGTATAATCTTTCGACAAGAGCCAACTTCGGAAGACTGACCGCAGTTGAAGAAGAAAATTAATGTCTTTAACCCCAGAAGAAAAAAAGAAAATCATTGACAAATATTCTCGAGTTAAAGGTGATACCGGTAGTCCTGAAGTGCAAATCGCCTTATTATCCGAGAAAATTGAGCGTTTAACCTCGCATCTCAAAGAACACAAAGGCGATGTTCATTCTCGAAGAGGCTTATTGGCAATGGTTTCTAAAAGAAGAAGATTGCTTAATTATTTGATGAAAAAAGAAAGTGAGCGATATCAAAAAATCGTTAAAGATTTAAACTTAACCAAATAACTTTAAAAATGAAAGAAATTTCAAAATCAGTTGAAATCGGTGGCCGAACCTTAACTTTAGCCACCGGTAAGTTAGCTCAACAGGCAGATTCATCTGTTTTAGCTCGATATGGAGACACCATGGTTTTAGCGACCGTGGTTGCCGCCGAACCCAGAGAAGACTTAGACTATTTTCCTCTTCACGTCGAATACGTCGAAAGACTTTACGCTGGTGGCAGAATTAAGGGTTCTCGCTGGGTCAAAAGGGAGGGACGCCCCTCTGATGAAGCGATCCTGATTGCCAGGCTGGTTGATCGCACCATTAGACCTCTCTTTCCCCAAGGGTATTCCAACGAGGTTCAGGTGGTGATTACGGTTCTCTCGGTTGATTCGGAAAATGACCCTGGGGTTTTATCAGCGGTAGCGACATCAGCGGCCTTAGCCATTTCCCCGATTCCTTGGCAGGGGCCAACCGGCACCGTCAGGGTGGGTCTTAAAGATAGCACTCCTTTCGTCAATCCGGTTAACGGTGAACTCAAGTTCTCGGATTTAGACCTAATTGTCAGTTCGGTGGAAAAGAAACTGATTATGGTCGAAGCGGGCGGGAAAGAGATACCGGAAGAACAATTATTAGCCGCCATCAATTTTGGCTTAAAAGAATCTGAAAAAATAGTCAATCTGATTAAAGACTTAGTGAAAACGGTGGGTAAGAAAAAAGAGGCGGTTTTAGCAAAAAAGATTGAGGCTGATTTAAAGAAGAAAGTCATTAATCTCACTAAAAAAGAACTACCCCAATTAATTCAATCAAGTGCCTCTGACAATGAGGGAGGCAAGAGTTATCGAGAGGTGAAGGAAGCGGTGATGGCGGAGTTAAGTGAAGAGAAAAGAAAAGAGATTGGTCAAATCTTCGAGGAACTCTTTAAGGAAGAGGTAAGAAAAATGGTTCTTAGCGGCAAACGCCCGGATGGTCGGAAGATAGACGCGATTCGGCCTTTAGAGATGGGATTAGGCATTTTGCCGAGAACTCATGGCTCCGCTCTTTTTAAACGGGGTCAAACTCAGGTTTTAACGGTGACGACTTTGGGTAGCTTGGCGCTGGAGCAGCTCATCGAAAGTGCGGAAGGAGAGGAATCGAAGAGATTCCTTCATCATTATAATATGCCCCCTTTCGCCATTGGTGAAACCGGGAGATTCGGTTGGCCCAGCCGCAGAGAAACCGGTCATGGCTCCTTGGTGGAGCGGGCTTTAGAACCAATGGTTCCTTTAGAAGAGAAATTTCCCTATACCATTCGCCTCGTCTCCGAGATTCTTTCCTCAAATGGTTCCAGCTCGATGGCCAGTGTTTGTGGTTCGACTCTTTCTTTGATGGATGCGGGCGTCCCCATCTCGGCGGCCGTGGCGGGCATCGCTTTAGGTTTATTTAGTGACGGCAAGAAGTCGATAATTATCTCTGATATTCTTGGTTTGGAAGACAGTTGTGGCGAAATGGATTTCAAAATTGCCGGCACGGAAAAAGGCGTAACCGCGATTCAGCTAGACGTTAAGAATGATGGTTTGACGGAAGAGATAGTTAAGGAAAGTCTCTCCCGGGCTAAGAAGGACCGCCTCTTTTTAATTCAGGAAATGGCAAAAATTATTCCTTCTCCTCGGAAACAGCTCTCTCAATACGCGCCTAAAGTGGCGATGCTTCATGTTCCGGTGGAGAAGATCGGTGAGGTGATTGGTCCGGGAGGGAAGATGATTAGAAAAATCATCAGTGATACCGGCGCTTCGGTCGATGTCGAAGACGATGGGACAGTGAGTATCTCGGCCCCTAAAGAAGAGCAAGTGGTGGAAGCGATTAAAATGGTTGAGGGTTTGACTAAAGAAATAAAAGCCGAGGAGGTTTACGATGGCGAAGTGAAGAGGATTCAGCCTTTTGGTGCCTTTGTGGAAATTCTCCCGGGCAAGGAGGGTCTGGTTCATATTTCCCAAATGTCTTCAGGTTATGTCAAGGACCCGAGTGAAGTGGTGGAAATAGGTCAGAAGGTGAAGGTGAGAGTGATGGAGATTGATGATTTTGGCAGGATTAATCTTTCGATGCTCTTTGGCGAAGAAGCTCAAAAGAGAAAATTACAGAGTCGACCGCCAGAGAGACCATTTAGGAAGCAACCACCGAGAGATAGAGACCGGCGCAGGCCTCAGTTTTCCTCAAAATATTCCCCAAAACGACCAGGAGATTGGTAGACGCTAAGAGCATAAGAACAAAACTTCGATTTATTGAAGGAATATGCTAAGATTTAAGGTATGACTGCCCAAAAAGAGGAAATTCTTCTCGAAGTTGAGAATCTCAAGAAACAAATTGAGACCTCTGATTCCCCACCAGAATTGAAAGAAGGAGTGGTTGAATCTTGCCAAGGACTCGAACGGATGGCGGGTCAGGGAATTTACCCTCAACACCTCGAACAGGTCCGACACTACGTTGATTGGATTGTCAACTTACCTTGGCAAAAAAGAAGCGATGACATATTAGACCTTAATCGGGCGAGAAAAATCCTTGACCAAAATCATTTTGGACTGGAGCCGATTAAGGAGAGAATCCTTGAATACATGGCGGTTTTAAAGCTGAAGAAAGATGAATCCGCCCTCGCCAAAGGCGAGGAAGAAGGAATTATGAAATTTATGCGGGCGCCAATGCTTTTTTTCGTTGGTTTAGTGGGGACGGGAAAAACCACGATTGCCTATTCGATTGCCGAAGCAATGGGCAGGAAGTTCGAAAGAGTTCCTTTCGGGGGTATCGGTGATCCTTTATATCTTCGTGGTCAGGCGAGAGCTCACCCTGGCGCGGAACCAGGACAGATTATCAAAGCCCTGAGAAGGGCGGGTACGAGAAATCCAGTCATTCTTTTAGACGAAATTGATCGGGTGGTCGAGGAATCGCGGGCGACGATTATGGGTGTTTTGGTGGAATTGCTGGACCCTGAACAGAATATGGCCTTCAGGGATCATTTCCTTGATGCCCCTTTTAATCTTTCGGAAGTTCTATTTATTGCCACGGCCAACAATACTAATAACATTGCCACCGCGGTCTTAGATAGGTTAGAGCCCCTCAGAATGCCTTCTTATACTGATGAGGAAAAAATTGCCATTGGTAAAAATTATGTTTTACCTAGAATGATGAAAGAATCAGGCTTACCTGAAGGAACCCTGAAGATTGAGGAGGCGGTCTGGCCGAAAATAGTGAGACCATTAGGTTATGACGCTGGTGTTCGAACTTTACAGAGAACGATTAATGGTATCTGTCGAAAAGTGGCGAAAATGGTGGTTGAGGGAAAGGGCAGGCAGTTTAACTTAACGGAAAATAACATTAAAGATTTTCTGCCTACCTGGTAATTTACTTCATATTGTGGTTTAATTATTTAAACTATGGATCTAGCGAGGGTTGTTAAAGCCGCGGAAAAACTTGACCAAGAGGAGAGGAAAAAAGGTAATTCTCCCCCAGAAATTCTTCAGGAAATTTTGATTGGATATACAAAAAAAATCTCCCGCAAACTTAAGGCTGACGAGAATTTAGCTTTAGTAGGTGCTTATCTTATGGACATTAAAATCGGTCAAGCTATAAAAGAAAAGAGAGTTGAAGAACATGTAGAAATGAGTCTTAAAGCGGCAAAACAGTTCCTTAAAAAGTTTAATTTGACCAAGGAGGTATGGGGCAAAATTGAAAATATCATTAAAGCTCACCACGGTACTGTTCCCTATAAATGTTTAGAGGCAGAGATTGTGGCTAACGCCGATTGTTTTAAATTTCTTCATCCTAAAGGGGCGATGTTTTTCTTTACTAATTTAGGAGAAAGAGGTAGAGAATTTTCCGAATCGCTTAAATACTTTGAATATAAGGTAGAAGAGAAACAAAAAACTATCTCTCTTGATATTTGCAAAAAAGAGGCAGAAGAATATTACAAACTTCTTAGAAGATTAATCGATTTAAGTAAAAAGCCTTTTTGATTATCTAAAGAATGGATTCGAAAGAAAAAAAACAGGAACTTCAAAAAATTGTTCAAGAGGTGGAGAAGTGCCACCAGTGTCCGCTCTATAAAAGAGCCACTCGAGGAGTACCTGGTGAAGGCAATCCAGATGCGCGGATGATGTTCATCGGTGAGGGTCCGGGTTATTATGAAGACCAAAAGGGGATACCTTTTTGTGGTGCGGCCGGCAAACTGCTTGATGAACTACTTTATTCAATCGAACTTGACAGAAAAGAAGTTTTTATTGGCAACGCCATTAAACATCGACCACCGGGTAATCGTGATCCCCTGCCAATTGAAATCGAAGCCTGTAGTTTGTGGTTAGACAAACAAATCGAGATTATCCAACCAGAAATTATAGTTACTTTAGGTCGCTTTTCCATGGCAAAATTTTTACCTGAGGCCAAAATCAGCCGGATTCATGGTCAACCCCAGACAGTCGAATTTCAAAATAGAAAAATGTTGGTCATGCCGATGTATCATCCGGCGGCAGGTCTTAGAAGAGGAGAAATTTTAGAAGATCTCAAAACAGATTTTTTAAAACTAGGGGAATTGCTAAAATCTTCTCCTCAATTAGAATCTTCACGAGAACAGCTAAGTCTGGTATAATAGCTTCAAATGCCATTTAACCTGCCGCTACCACTGCCTTCTCCTAGGTCTAGTCGTTATCTGCGTCGCTCTTTTAGAATGAAACTGAAAAAGTCAACCCTATTCAGTGTGGGGAGCATTCTTTTCCTTTCTCTTGGTGGCTTAATTATGGTTTCCTTCATCCGCCAAGGCAGCTTATTAATCGAGTTAAACAATTTGATTGTTAGCTTTTTTGGCTGGACGGGGATTCTCCTCCCCTTTGTTTTAGTGGTGGCCGGACTTTTATTAACGAAATTAAAAACTCCGGTTAATGAACCTAACGTTCTTGTCGGCGGCATTCTTCTTCTTCTCTCTTTGATGGGCCTTCTTCGTCAAGGCAGTTTAGGAAAACAAATCTGGGAAGGGACAGCCAGTTTGATTACCGGCTTAGGCGCTTTAATTATTATTCTGGGAGGATTACTCATTTCTTTAGTAGTTTTATTCAATACCTCGATTGATCAGGTGGTTCAAGTTTTTCTTCGCCTTTTAGAAATCATCAAAACTTATCTCTTTGGTTTTAGAAAGGCCGGGGAGAAATTTTCAGAGATTAAGCCCAAAGTTAAAATTTCCGGTGTTTCTCCAGCGATGGAGCCAGAACAGAGAGGCAAGCCGATCGAAGAAGGGCTGCCGGGTTTAACGAAGACTATACCTGCAGTCCAAACTAAGATTTGGCAATATCCCCCTCTTTCTCTTTTAGCCGATGAGTTTGGAGGCAAGGCGGATCGAGGTGATGTTAAAGCCAATGCTGATGTCATCGAAAAAACCTTGGAATCTTTTGGGATTTCGGCTCGAGTGGCTGAAGTCAATGGTGGACCAGCAGTCACTCAATATGCTTTAGAGGTCGCCTTGGGTACTAAGCTTTCGAAGATTACGGCTTTATCGAACGATCTGGCTTTGGCTTTAGCCGCTCCTACTGGTCAAATCAGGATTGAAGCGCCGATTCCTGGTCGTTCTTTGGTGGGTATCGAACTCCCCAATCATTCTCCTGAATTTGTCACTTTAAAAAAGATGTTGACTTCAGACAGTTTGAAGAAGACGAAGTCCAAGTTAAATGTTGCTTTAGGCCTTGATGTTTCTGGTACTCCTTTAGCGGCGGATATTGCCCGGATGCCCCATGTTTTGATTGCTGGTGCCACCGGGAGCGGGAAAACGGTTTGCTTAAATAGCTTTATCTGCACGGTTCTCTTTCGCGCTAGTCCCAACGAAGTAAAATTTATTTTAGTTGACCCCAAGAGAGTGGAATTAATTCAATATAATGGTATCCCCCATCTTTTAACGCCCGTGATTGTTGAGCCGGAAAAGGTTGTTTCTGCTCTCAAGTGGGCAATCGGAGAAATGGATCGGCGGTATAAACTCTTTGCGGAGACCGGCGTGCGGAATATTGATGCTTATAATGAACTTTCCGGATTTATTGCTTTACCTTACATTATTATTATCGTTGACGAACTGGCAGACATCATGCTTTTTGCGCCAGTTGAAGTTGAAGACACGATTTGTCGGATTGCGCAAATGGCGAGGGCGACGGGGATTCATCTCATTATTTCTACCCAAAGGCCCTCGGTCGATGTCTTAACGGGATTAATTAAGGCCAATATTCCCTGTCGGATTTCCTTTGCGGTTTCCTCGATGGTTGACTCACGTGTCATTATCGACCAGGGAGGCGCCGAAAAACTTCTTGGTCGAGGCGACATGCTCTATATTCCACCTGATCAAGCCAAACCTACCAGAATTCAGGGTGCTTTGGTCTCTGAACCAGAAATTCAAAAAGTGATTGCTTTTCTTAGAAAACAAGCCGCTCCAGCCTATACAGAAGAAGTTACCACGATGCCGGTGAAGACGCTCAGGGGTGGTATGGTCGGGACGACTGAAGAAAAAGATGAACTTTTTAATGAGGCTTTAAGAACGGTTTGTCAATATGACCGCGCTTCGGCTTCTTTACTTCAGCGTCGCTTATCAATTGGTTACGCCAGAGCGGCAAGAATTCTAGACCAGCTCGAAGCGGCCGGGGTTGTCGGCCCAGCGGAAGGGTCAAAACCAAGAGACGTTTTAATTCGCAGTCCAGAAGAAGCCTTAGCGACCACATCAGAGACTTAAAATGAAAACAGTTGGTCAAATTTTAAGAGAAACGAGGGTTAAGGGGGCAATTGCCTTTGAAGAGATTGAAAAGAAGACAAAAATTAGGATTAAGTATCTCAAGGCGATTGAGAGTGATGATTATCATCAGCTTCCCGGGGGAAAGGTCGTCGCTAAGGGTTTTATCAAGAATTATGGCGAGTATTTAGGTTTGTCTTCGGAGAATTTGCTCGCTAACTTTCGTCGGGATTTTGGCCAAGAGCAGAAAGGTCAGGTTTTGCCTCGAGGGATTTACAAACCTTTGGGCAAGATTGGTTTTTCTTGGACGCCAAGAGTAACGATGGTGGCGATTATTCTTTTTTTCATTTTCATTTTTATTTTATTCTTAGGTTACCAATTTTTTCTTTTCTTAGGACCGCCAAAACTTCAAGTGACGGTTCCTTCAGAGAATCAAGTTATTCAGGAGTCGGTAGTCGAGATTGGAGGAAGAAGTGATAATGATGCTTCGGTCTATATTAATGAGGCGTTAATTAGCCTTGATGAGCAGGGTAATTTTTCTGAATTAATTAACTTAACCTCTGGTGAAAATCTAATTCGTATTGAAGCTGTCTCCAGACGCGGCAAGAAATCGGTGATTGAAAGAAGGATTTATTATCAATTTCCCTAAGTTATCATAAGCAAAGCTTGAAAACTTGTTTGAAAGCTGATGCTTTCAAACTTGTTTATTGACAACAGAATTTTCATTGATTAGACTTTAACTACCTGCCTATGGAAATTACTCAAATTCTACTCGTTATTGTTGTTCTCGCTCTGACTTCGATTATGTTTATTGTCGGTATCGAAGTCTTTTTTATTTTCAAGGAAATTAGGCAGTCGATGAAGAAGTTTAACAAAATGCTTGATAATCTGGGTTTGATTACCGAATCGATTGCTAAACCAATTGCTGGTTTTTCTGGGTTTATTACGGGTATTAAGAGTGGTGCAGACGCCATTAAATTGTTGACCAAAGACGAAAAAAAGAAAGAGAAAAAAGAGAAAACTCCAAACAAAAAATGAGTGGGGAAAAACACGACTCCGGTTTCATGGCGGGTTTGGTTTTTGGGGCGATTGTAGGGGGGACAATGGCTTTATTTTTAGGTGGTGAAGAAGGTGATGAGGTCAGAAAAAATCTTCGGAAAAAAGGGAAACTATTTTTTAAAAATTTGGGTTTATTGGTTGACGAGACGGTGGGTGAGGGTTTAGAGGTAATCGGAGAAAGTAAGGAGGAGATGAAAGCGGTGGTAACAGAAGGGGAAGAAGAGGTGAAGAAGGCGGTTGAAGCCATTAAAGACGAGGGGAAAAAATCAGTCCGTCGTTTTTTTCTTCGGGCCGGCAAGAAACTTTCTTAAGGGTTTGCTCTTAGCTTCAGATTAGGGTATACTTTTCTTCAGTGAAAGCACAAGAACTCAAGAAAAAATACTTTGATTTCTTTGTCAAAAAGGGTCATAAAATTCTTCCTAATGTTTCACTAGTGCCTGAAAATGATCGAACAGCTCTGTTTATTTCTGCCGGCATGCACCCCTTAGTGCTCTACTTGTTAGGCGAACCCCACCCTTTAGGAAAAAGACTAGTTTCAAATCAGCGTTGTTTAAGAACTGATGATATTGATGAAGTCGGCGATGTTTTCCACCACACGTTTTTTGAGATGTTGGGTAATTGGTCACTTGGAGATTATTTCAAAAAGGAGGCGATTGAATGGAGTTTTGAATTTTTAACAGCTAAAGAATGGTTGGGAATAGATAGCACGAAGCTAGCAGTTTCAGTCTTTGCCGGTGATAAGGACGCCCCTTTTGACCAAGAATCTTACGATGTCTGGCTCAAATTAGGAATTACTCCAGAGAGAGTTGCCAAGTTACCTAAGAAGAATAATTGGTGGGGACCGGCCGGTCAGACAGGACCCTGTGGTCCGGACACGGAAATGTTTGTCTGGACAGGAAATGGTAAAACACCAAAAGAATTTGATCCAAACGATCCTGATTGGTTTGAGGTTTGGAATGATGTTTTTATGGAATACGAAAAAACAGAAGAGGGAAAATTTAAACCCCTAAAACGGAAGAATGTGGATACAGGGATGGGAGTAGAAAGAACAATCGCGGTTTTGAATGGTCTTGATGATGATTATCAAACAGAACTTTTTAAACCAATAATCCAATCAATTGAAGAGCTGTCTGGTAAGAAATATGAAGATGGAGGAAACAAAAAATCGATGAGAATTATTGCCGACCATTTGCGGGCAGCAGTCTTCTTGACCGCTGATGGGGTACTTCCCTCGAATATTGACCGAGGATATGTTTTAAGGAAACTAACTAGAAGGGCTACCGATAATATTTTATTGATTGGTGGAATGTATGAAGATATTGAATCTCTAATAGAGAAGATTATTACTCAATATGTAGGGGAATATCCTAATCTGAGTGCTGACAAATCACACATTGAGACCACTATTCTTGAAGAACAGGTAAAATATAAAAAAATTCAAGATAGGGCAAGAAAAATGATTTTAAAAAAACATCCCCTAAAAATAACGAACGGCGAAATCAAAGATATCGTCAAAATTTCGGCTGATGAGGCCTTTACTCTTTCTTCAACGTTTGGCTTGTCCCTAATCCAAATAAAAATGTTGGGTTACAAGTTTAACGAAGAAGAGGTTGGCGAAAAAATGAAAAAACACCAAGAAATTTCTCGAGCTGGGGCGGAGAAAAAGTTTGCCGGTGGTTTAGCCGACCATTCGGAGATAGTGACTAAATATCATACCGCTACCCATTTGCTGAACGCGGCCCTCCGCCAGGTTCTCGGTCCTCATGTTTTCCAAAAAGGTTCGAATATTACCGCTGAGCGGTTGCGTTTCGACTTCCCCAATCCAGAGAAACTAACTCCAGAGCAAATAAAAGCAGTTGAAGACTTGGTTAATCAAAAAATAAAAGAAAATCTTCCGGTGGAGATGGAGATGATGACTCTTGAAGAAGCCAAGAAAATCGGGGCGATGGCCGTCTTTGGTCAGAAATACGGCGAAGAAGTAAAAACCTATCGGGTTGGCTCAAAGGAGAAGCCCTTTTCCTTTGAAGTTTGTGGAGGACCTCACGTTGACTTTACAGGAAAGCTGGGAAAGTTTAAGATAAGGAAAGAAGAGGCGGTCGGCTCAGGCACCCGTCGTCTTTATGCTGTTCTTGAATAGCTGCTCAAATGGCCCTACCGAAAATTATCAGTAAATTTAGTCAAAAAGAAGAAACCGAGAAGAAAGAATATCTCCTCGCGATTGAAATTTGGGACGGAGAGGTTAAAAGTGCGATTTGGACAGTGGAAGAGGGAAAAACCAAAGTAGCGGCTCTGGGAAGTCGGGAGAATTGGTCTCAAAAAGAAGAGTTGATTGAAGCTGCGGATCGGAGTCTCTCTCAAGCTTCAGAGAGATTTTCAGAGATAGGTCAAGAACCTTCCAAGGTGATTTTTGGCCTGCCTGAAAAATGGACCGACGAAAAAGAGATTCAACCAGAATATCGAGAAATTCTTAAAGAAATCTACCAGAAACTGGAACTTAAGCCTGTTGGTTATGTCTTAACATTTGATGCCTTGATTCATCATCTGAAAAGGGTCGAGGGAGTGCCGCCATCAGCCATCCTGGTGAAACTAGCCAAAGACAAACTCTATCTCGCCGTCGTTGAGGTGGGTAAAAAAGTTGGTGTTGAAGAAGTCGGTCGCAGTCAAGACTTAGCCAGTGATTTAAGAGAGGGGTTAACCAGAATTGAGGAGAGTAAGACTTTACCGGCTCGGATTTTACTTTTTGACAGCGAGGACATGGAGAGTGCGAACCAAATTTTAATCGCTCATCCCTGGCTGAAACCTCAACCAAATGGCAAGAAACTTGGCTTCCTTCATCTTCCTAAGATTGAAATTCTGCCCACCGACGCTGATATCAATGCCGTTGCCTTAGCGGGCGGGAGTGAAGTGGCTAAGAGTTTAGGATTTGAGATCAACGAAGAAGAAAAACCTCCTAAGGAAGTTTTTCCTGAAGAAGAGCCAGAGCCAAAGGCAGAAATCGAAGAACCATCCTTCGCTGAAGCTTCCACCTCCGTCAAGGCTTCGTTGGACAAGTCGGAGGGCGAGGAAGCTGATTTTGGTTTTGTTAGAGGGAAGGATATCCAGGAAGAAATGCCTGCGGCGATAAAGACTGAAATTGAGGAGGAAGAAGTAATACCAGAAAAAATCTTGGCCAGGGAAGCTGAACCGGAATTTGAGGAAGAAATTGAGCCGACGAGAGAACGAGCTGGTTTAATAAATTCAATTTTCTCCTTTTTACCCCCAACTTTTTCCTTTATTTCCTTGAAGAAGATTTTTGGCAAGATGCATTTGCCTTTTTCTTGGGGCTGGGCAATGGTGGCGATTCTAATTGGCGGATCAGTTCTTATTTTAGGCGGTTTGTTACTTGTCCTTCTTTGGTATCTTCCTCAGGCTGAGGTGACTATCTTCGTTGAGCCCAAGGAGCTGGAGAAGGAATTTAGTTTAACTATCGATCCTAACCAGGAGATGATTGATCAAGAAAACCGAATTTTACCCGGCCGCATTTTGGAGACCGAAGAAAAAGGAGAAAAATCAGCCGAGACAACAGGAGAAAAGACTGTCGGTGAGAAAGCGAAGGGGGAAGTGACTGTTTACAATCGGACAGAAGACGAGAAGACTTTTAAGGAAGGAACAATCGTTGTTGGTAGCGGTGGCCTCCAATTTACTTTAGACCAAGAGATTAAGATAGCTTCGAAAACACCAGATTTGAATACGGGCGTGGATAAGTGGGGGGAAGCGAAGACGGGCATTACTGCTCGAGAAATCGGGGCTCAGTATAATTTAGCGGCTGGTACCCAGTTTTCAGTCAGTGATTATCCGACGAGTTCTTTTTTAGCCAAAAATGAATCTGATTTAAGTGGGGGAACGAGCCGCAAAATTCAAGCTGTCTCTGAAGAAGACCGTGATGATCTCTTATCGAGTCTGTCACAGGAGTTGGTTGATAAAGCCGAGGGCGGGCTTTTGGCGAAAGTGCCGCCTGACTTAAGTTTAATTGGAGAATCAATTCTGACCGAGCCGACTTCAGAAGACTTCAGTCATCAAGTGGATGAAGAGACTCAAACTCTCAATCTCAAACTCATCGTTAAAATTAAGGCCTTAGCTTTTAATCGAGAAGATTTTGTCAAGTTAGTGGCGAGTATCATTGCTGATTCAATTCCCGAAGGTTATCAATTAAAAGAAGATGAGATTCAGAGTCGTTTCGAGGTTGAGGAAGAAAATGAGGATGGTAGTCTCCTTTTTAAGACAAACATTAAGGCTCATCTTTTACCTGAGCTGGAGCCAGGAGAAATCGCGAAGAACATCAAAGGGAAGTATCAGAACCTGGCAGAAGACTATTTCAAAACTATTCCCGGTTATGCTAGAGCAGAGTTCAAGATTTCTCCTCTCTTGCCAGGTTTTCTCCGGACTTTACCTAGAAGAGAAAACAGAATTAAAGTGGAGATAAAAAGCCAGTAATGCATTACCAATATAGAAAAGCACCACCTCAATCACTCAACTTTCTTAGTCGTTTGAAATCTTTTCCTCAGTTCAAAAAAACTTTACCCATAATTTTAATTATCATTGGTTTGTCATTGGTTGGTTTCGTGGCCGTTCCCATTCTTTCTTATCAATTTCTAGTTGCTCCCCGATTTTTATCTCCAATTAAACCAATTCCCAATGATCAAGCTTCCTCACCGGTAGTTTTAGCCGAAGAGACTCCTGATTACACCCAGCCAATCAATTGGTTTCCTACTGCCCCGAGATTACCGCCACGACCTTCACGAATTACTCACTATACTTTATCGATTCCTGAACTAAAAATTATGAATGCTATTGTTGAAATCGGCGGCGAAGATTTAAAACAGAGTTTAATTCAGTACGAAGGCACGGCCTTTCCTGGTCAGTTTGGCAACACGGTCATTTTTGGCCATTCGGTTCTACCTCAATTTTTCAACCCCAAAAATTATTTAACTATTTTTTCGACCTTGCCGACTCTTGAGGTAGGCAATGAAGTCTTAGTTGATTTTGATGGCGTTCACTATCAATATTTAGTCAAGGAAATGGTTGAAGTTGAACCTGAAGATATTTCTATTTTAGAACAGCGTTATGATAATTCCTGTTTGACCTTAATTACCTGTGTCCCCCCGGGAACTTATTTAAAAAGGTTAGCCGTTTATGCTTGCCTGACGAGGAATCGATGAATTTACTAGGAATTGACTTTGGTGAGAGGAAAATCGGTTTAGCTTTAGCCGTTGGACCTCTCTCTGAGCCAGTTGGTATTGTGAAAAGCTTGAGAGAAATAGTTAAGTTTTGCCAGGAATATAGGATTGATAAAATCATCATCGGGATTAGTGAAGGAGAGATGGTTAAGAAACAAAAAAAATTCGCTCGAGATTTAGGCAGATTAATGGACTTGCCGATTGAGTTTCAAGATGAAACTTTGACCACCAGTGAGGCAATTGCTAAAATGAGGCAGGTAGGGAAAAAGACTAGAGGGAAGAAGGAAGATGCCATTGCCGCCGCCTTGATTTTACAGGATTATCTTGATAGAATAAGCGTATAGATTGATGTTCAAGAAAATCATTGCTCCAGTTCAGGCCTGGTTGCTTTCACAAGGAAAATGTGTTGGTTGTGGTATGCCCTTGTCTAAGGGGAGGAAGGTTCCGAGAAAAGATGAGACCGAAAAGGTTATCTGTAAATGTGGCCGAATTTTTATTTATAGCCCTAAGACGAAGAAATACCGTCGGGCTCTCTTCGAAGAAGTGTGAAGAAGATTAAACCCCCAGCTATTTTTTTTATTATTTGTTGTTTATTGTTGATTGTTGGTTTGGCTTGGTTTTTTTGGGCCACTTCTCCGCTTTGTTCAGTGGATTGTCAGAATAACATTTTTATTATTGAAAAAGGAGAGAGTCTTGGAAAGATCGCCCAAAATCTAGAAGAAGAGGAATTAGTTCGTTCCTCTTTGGTTTTTCAATTGATGGCGGCTAAATTGGGTGTCAGTCGCCAGATTCAAGCTGGTGATTTCCGCCTTAATTCAGGGATGTCTCCTGAGGAGATTGCCCAGGAATTAACTCTTGGTACCTTAGATAGATGGATAACCTTAATTGAGGGCTGGCGCCGGGAGGAAACAGCGGGGAAGGTAGCAACCAGTCTTGGGGGGGAGGAGTCTCTTTTTAATCAAAACGAATTCCTGAATTTGACCAAAAACCTTGAAGGTAAACTTTTTCCCGATACTTATCTAATACCTAAAGATGCGGATGCCCAAAGAGTAGTAGAGATGTTGATTACTAATTTTAATAAGAAGACCCAAGGATTAACAGTTGACCAAAAAGATTTGATTTTAGCTTCAATCGTGGAGCGGGAAGCAAAACATGCGGAAGACCGACCAATCGTGGCTGGTGTTCTTCTCAACCGCTTAAACGTGGGAATGCCCCTGCAGGCTGACGCGACCGTTCAATACGCGGTGGCGACTGCTCACTGCTCACTGCCCACTGTTCACTGTCAAGAGTGGTGGCCCAAAAGTTTATCCCGGGAAGACCTTCAGATTGACTCTCCCTATAATACTTATAAATACACTGGTTTGCCTCCAGCGCCAATTTGTAGCCCCGGCCTGGCTTCAATTAAAGCTGCTCTTGAACCTCAGGAAACTGAATATTGGTTTTACCTTTCTGATAATCAAGGCAGAATTCATTACGCCAAAACCCACGAGGAACACCAGGACAATATTGAAAAATATCTTCGCTAGATGATAGTAGGCTATTTAATAGGCTATTGACACATCGAGAAGTTTATGATATAAAATTGCCAGTCTAATTTTAGGGTAGGCGAACATTGTTTGTTCGCTTCTTTTTACGTCTTTTAGTCCTATGATAAGTCAGGCTAATTCAAGAGTTTTTTTAGGAAAAAAATGCCCCAATTTACCCCCGCTTGACTTAACGGCTGTTCAAAAGGAGTCTTGGCAAAATTTTCTCAATGAGGGCATTAAGGAGGCGATTGAAGAGGTTGCCCAGATTGATGACTTCACCGGAAAAAACTGGCTCTTAGAGTTAGGAGAGCATAAGTTTTCTCAACCCAAATTGACTCCTACCGAGGCAAAAAGAAAAGGCCTTACTTATGAATCCTCTTTAAGTATTCAGGCTTCACTGACTAATAAACAGACAGGAAAGAAGGTGACCCAAGAGGTCTTTTTGGGGGAGATTCCCCAAATGACTACCGAAGGGACTTTTATCATTAATGGTATTGAAAGGGTGGTGGTTAACCAAATCGTCCGTTCTCCGGGCGTTTTTTTAACTGGCGATATTGATCCGGTGACCGGCCGGATGCTCTATATGGCGGAGATTCGGCCTATTCGCGGTTCCTGGCTAGAATTTTTTGTTTCCCGCAATGATGTTATTTCAGTGAGAATTGACCGCCGAAGGAAATTTCCAGTCACCACCCTAATTCGTGCCTTAGGTGTTTCAAGTGACGAGGAAATAATCAACGCTTTTTCCGCGGTTGAGAAAAAAGAGCGCTCTTTCATCACCACAACACTCGAAAAAGATTCCACTAAAACAAGGGAAGAAGCTTTTGCCGAGATCTATCGTAAGATGAGACCTGGTGAACCAGTGATTCTCGATAACGCAAAAGATTTAATTTATAACATGTTTTTTAATCATCGCCGCTATGATTTGGGTAAAGTCGGTCGATACAAGATTAATAAACGTTTAAAACTTTCCTTTCCTAATGAAAAAACTAATTGGGTTTTGCGCCCTGAGGATGTTATCGCTACCATTGCCTATTTGATCCAACTTCAAAATGGGGAAGGTAGAACTGACGACATTGATCACCTGGCTAATCGTCGGGTAAGAAGAGTGGGTGAATTAGTTGCTAATACCGCTTTTAGAATTGGTTTACTCCGATTAGAGAGAGCGATCAAGGAGAAAATGTCTTTAATCTCCTTCGAAGAGGAAGTAAGGCCGATTAATTTAATCAATGCTCGCCCAGTGATTTCGGCGATTAACGAATTCTTTCGTTCTAATCCTCTCTCTACCATCTTAGATCAAGCCAATCCTTTATCGGAAATTGATAATTTGAGGAGGTTAAGTGTTTTAGGCCCAGGTGGGATTACTCGCGAAAGAGCCTCCTTTTCGATTAGAGATATTAACAGTTCTCAATATGGACGAGTTTGTCCGATTCGCTCACCAGAAGGTCCCAATATTGGTTTAGTGACTTACATGGCTCTTTATACGAGGATCAATGAATATGGTTTTTTGGAGACTCCATATCGTCGAGTTATCAAGGAAGAAAAAAAACAAGCTGGGAAAAAATTGGTGAGAATGAGGGTAACCGATGAAGTTGTTTATCTCCAAGCTGACGACGAAGAAGAATATTATATCACTCACACCGAAGTGAATGTTGATAAAAATGGATATATTACTGATGACTGGGTGCCGGTAAGATATAAAGGTGAATTTTTAGAAGCTCCAGTGGAAAATGTTTCTTTTATGGATTTAGCCCCCAGACAAATTGTTGGCTCTTCAGGTTCTCTAATCCCCTTCCTATCTCATGATGAAGCCAACCGTGCCCTAATGGGCTCTCACATGCAATGTCAAGCCGTTCCCCTTGTTTCTCCAGAAGCACCTTTGGTGGGGACGGGCATGGAAGAGGTGATTTCCAGTTCGATGTCACGTAGCTTGAGAGCCAGACATGGAGGTCGAGTGAAATACGTTGATGCGGACGAAATTGTTGTGTATTTAGATAAAAAACCAAAGAGAGAACTAGAGGAAAAGGAAAACATTGAAATCAAAGGCAGGGAGGAAATTTATACTTTATTCAAATTCGAAAAGACTAGTCCTAGTTCTACTTGTTATAATCAACGGCCAGTCGTTGGTGTTGGCCAGAAAATAAAAGTAGGTGATCTTCTTGCCGATGGCCCAGCAACAGATCAAGGGAGGATCTCTTTAGGGAGGAATTTACTCATAGCCTACTGTACTTTCGAGGGACTTGGTTTTGAGGATGCAATTGTTATCTCTGACCGGCTGGTTAAAGAGGATGTTTTAACTTCAATTACCATCGAATCTCATGAGGCGAGTGTGGTGGAAACTAAGTTGGGACCAGAAGAGTTAACACGGGACATTCCGAATGTAGCTGAGACAGATTTAGCCAATCTAGCTGAAGATGGAGTTGTTGTTATTGGTAGTGAAGTTGGCCCCAATGATATTCTAGTGGGTAAGATTGCTCCTCGGGGTGAGACAGAATTGACAGCTGAAGAGAAACTGCTTCGGGCGATCTTTGGCGAAAAAGCTAGAGAAATAAGAGATACTTCCTTGAGAATGCCTCATGGTGAAAGGGGAATTGTGATTGACGTTCAAATCCTAGATCGAGACAAAGGCGATGAGTTAGAACCAGGGACTAATAAAAAAGTTATCGTTAAAGTGGCCCAAATCAGAAAGGTAGTGGTTGGTGATAAATTAGCTGGCCGCCATGGCAATAAAGGGGTTATCTCTAAAGTCGTTCCCGAGGCAGACATGCCTCACCTTGTGGATGGTATCCCGATTGACATTATTATTTCTCCTTTATCTGTCCTTGCCCGGATGAATTTAGGTCAACTTTTAGAAGCTAATCTGGGCTTGGCCGCTCATCGACTGAATCGAGCTTTTGACATTCCTGTTTTTGAGGAAATTCCTGAAGAGAAAATTGGACGAATTCTAAAAGAGGCCGGTTTACCAGTTTCTGGAAAGATGACCCTTTATGATGGTCGAACCGGTGAACCGCTCGATAAACAAGTGATGGTGGGAATGGCCTACATTATGAAATTAATTCACATGGTTGAAGATAAGACTCATGCTCGCTCAACCGGACCTTATTCCTTAGTGACCCAGCAACCATTAGGAGGCAAAGCCCAAATGGGCGGCCAAAGACTAGGAGAAATGGAAGTTTGGGCCTTAGAATCGCATAGAGCTGCTTATACTTTACAAGAGATGCTTACGATTAAGTCGGATGATGTCGTTGGTCGGGGGAAAGCCTTTGAGGCGATTGTCAAAGGAGTGGATATTCCTCAGGCTTCGATTCCAGAGTCGTTCAAGGTTTTAACTAAGGAACTTAATAGTTTATGTCTTTCAGTTATTCCCACGGGAGTGATGACGAGAAAAAATAAACTAGATCTTGAAGAAGGAAGGGAGGGCGAAGAACTGGCTAAAGCGGCGGGGGCCGAAACAGTTGTTGAAAAAACATGAGTGAGATTGACTTAAAAAACATTGTTGACTTTTCTGGGTTAATGGTCAAACTTGCTTCTCCAGACGAAATCCGTTCTTGGTCGAGAGGAGAAGTAACTAAACCCGAAACGATCAATTATCGGACTCTAAGATCAGAGAAAGATGGACTTTTTTGTGAGCGAATTTTTGGACCGACTAAAGACTGGGAATGTTACTGTGGGAAATATAAAAGAATCCGTTACCGAGGTATTGTTTGCGATAAGTGTGGAGTTGAAGTCACTCAGAGTCGAGTTCGAAGAGAGCGAATGGGACATATTACTTTTGCGGCACCCTGTACTCACGTTTGGTTTTTTAAAGGTGCCCCCTCCAAGCTTTCCCTGATTTTGGACATTAGCCCTCGGGCGTTAGAAGCGGTGATTTATTTTGCTCAATATTTGGTCTTAGAGGTCGACGAAAAAGGAAAAAAGAAAGCGATTCTCCAACTGGAGAAAAACCTTAAAGAGAAATTAGGAGAGATGAAAGAAGCAGTCGAAAAGGAGATTAACAATACGAAAAAGGAGGCAGAGAAGGAAGATAAGGCGGTGAAAAATAAAATTAAAGGTAAAGATCAATTAGCTCTAGCCTTAGAGGAGCTTGAGTTGAGAAAAAAGCAGAAAATTCAGGCCCTCAGGGAGGAGTTTGTTGAAGAACAGGGAAGAGCCGAAGAAATCTTTCAGAACCTAATGACTAAAGCGAAAAGTTTGACTAAATCAAGCTTATTAACAGAAGATGAATATCTCAAACTCCAAGAATATAAGACCGCCGACTTTTTTGAAGTGGGCATGGGTAGCGAAGCTTTACTAAAGGTGATTAAATCCCTTGATCTAGAAAAGTTAATTGTTGAGCTCAGGGAAGAAGCGGCTAAAGCTAAAGGTCAACGTTATGTTAAAGCCACCAAGCGCTTACGGGTCATCGGGGCGATGAGAAAATCAGGTGTTGATCCAGTCTGGATGATTCTTAAAGTTCTTCCGGTGATTCCCCCAGATTTGAGACCAATGGTTCAGCTCGCTGGAGGTAGATTTGCCACCTCTGACCTTAATGATCTTTATCGAAGAGTGATTAATCGTAATAATCGACTTAAACATTTAATTGAGTTAGGGGCACCAGAGATAATCTTGAGAAATGAAAAACGGATGCTCCAAGAGGCAGTGGATGCCTTAATTGATGCTTCACAAAGAACTCGAGAGCGGAGACGATATCACCGCCGCGAATTACGCTCTTTATCAGATATGCTCAAGGGAAAACAGGGGAGATTCAGGCGGAATCTCTTAGGGAAAAGAGTCGATTATTCAGGGAGATCAGTAATTGTCATTGGTCCCGACTTAAAACTAAAGGAATGTGGTTTACCCAAAGAGATGGCGCTGGAAATGTTTAAACCCTATCTTTTAAGAGAGATGATTCTTCGGGGTCTTTCCCCCAATGTCCGGTCGGCAAAAAACATGCTTGAGCATCGCCCGCCCGAAGTCTTTGACATTTTAGAAGAAATTACAAGAGAACATCCAATCCTTCTTAACCGAGCGCCAACCCTACATAAACTAGGTATCCAAGCTTTTTATCCTATCCTGATCGAAGGTAATGCGATCCAAATTCACCCCGCCATTTGTTATGGTTTTAATGCTGATTTTGATGGCGACCAGATGGCGGTTCACGTGCCTCTGTCAAAGGCAGCGATTGAGGAAGCGATTGAACTAATGATGCCTGACAGAAATATTTTAAAACCAGCTGATGGTTCGCCAATCGCGATTCCCGAGAGAAAAGAGATGGCCTTGGGTGCTTATTATTTAACTTCAATCGATCCTGATTTAGAACCGGCAAAAACTATTTTTTGCGACAGTCGAGAGGTCATCCAGGCTTATGAAACTAGAAAAATTAAGCTTCGCCAACCGATTAAAGTGAAACTTGAGAAAGAAATGGGTGGTGATGGTCAAATAATCGAGACTACTCCCGGTCGAATTTTGGCTAACGAAGTCATTCCCGAGAAATTAAAATTCTATAATTTTTCCTTAAGTCGAGATAATATCCGCCGACTTTTCGATAAAGCCTTTTCGACTTGTCCTCGGGAAGAACTCGTCCGGCTCATTGATGACATTAAAAATTTAAGTTTTGCCGCCGGGACGATTTCCGGCCTCTCCTTCAGTATGGTTGACAATCAAGTTCATCCCCGAAAAGAAGCGATTATTGGCGAGGCGGATAAAAAAGTCACCCAAATTGAAGGTAATTACCGGCAAGGTTTGATCACTAACGAGGAGAGAAAGAGATTAGTTCAAGAAGTTTGGCTGGACACTACTGAAGACTTGGCTGATAAAACTTGGGAGGTGTTTGATCCGGCCAATCCGATTAAATTAATGATTGAGGCTGGAGTAGGTAGAGTTTCTCGGGACACCCTGAAGCAACTTTCCGCCATGCGAGGATTAGTCGTTGACCCCTTAGGCAAGATTGTTGATTTGCCCACCAAATCAAATTTCCGTGAAGGTTTAAGTGTTTTTGAGTATGTTACTTCCACTCGGGGATCAAGAAAGGGACTAACGGACACGGCCATTAAAACTTCCGATGCAGGCTATTTAACCCGAAGATTGGTTGATGTTGCCCATGACGCCATTATTAGAGAAGTTGATTGTGGTACTAAAGAGAGTTTGAAGATTAATAAAGAAGGAATGAGAGGCGATAAGTTTAATCTCCGAATTTTAGGGAGAATTTTAGCGGAGGATGTCACTGAACCCAAATCGAAAAAGAAAATTTTGAAAAAAGGGGAGGAAGTTAATGAACAAGCCTTGGCTCTTTTAGAAAAGGCAAAAGTCGGAGAGGTGACGATTCGTTCTCCTCTTAACTGTAAGAGTCGTCATGGCCTTTGTCAGCAATGCTATGGTTGGGATTTCTCTGATAAGAAGATGGTCGAAATTGGGACACCAGCAGGAATCCTTGCGGCTCAATCAATTGGCGAGCCGGGTACCCAGCTGACTTTAAGAACGAAACATACCGGCGGGGTGGTTGGTTTAGACGTCACTCAAG
>JADDYB010000089.1_pt1 | contig 27448 bp, 29 predicted proteins | sample 8641941 | NCBI WGS metagenome assembly JADDYB01 (sample SAMN16275377, study PRJNA637457) | freshwater sediment metagenome | isolation source: Lake Kineret sediment | place: Israel: Lake Kineret | collected 2013
AGCAGTTTGATAGCCGCTTGATTTAGGCCCAGTCTTTACAACGACCTCTAAGGGTCAAGATACAATCGGACCGAGCCGATACACCCTCCACCTCTTGACTTAAGTGGTTTTTCATATCGTCTTTACACAGGAAAAGAAAAAGATTCCACTGGTCTCTCCTACTACGGTGCTCGTTACTTTGACTCTGAACTTGGTCGCTTCATCACACGAGATCTTCTGGCTGGAAAGAGAATTATTCCACACATTCTGGATACATGTGTTTCAGGGGCCTTTTCAACAGTTACAAGGCTATTTCATGTCATTGGTCACGAAGATGTTCACATTCTTGATATGCTTGACGACGTTCTTGATATGCTGGGTCTTTCTTTCAGCCCAAGAGATATGTATATAAAGATAGTAGAGAGAGCAAGAGTACATCACTGGGCATTGTCAGCCCAGGTTTTTGACAGGAAATGAGGAGGATCACATGAACCTGGTCTTTATCCATGGAGCAGGAGGCAGCAGCCGGACCTGGCAGCTCCAGAAAAGAGATTTCACGAATTATCAGGTGGAAATGGTAGACCTTCCTGGTCACGGCGGGAAGACAGGAGAAGGCAGAGACAATATCAGAGACTATGCTGAAGAGGTGAGAGCACTCATCGAGGGGCTTGAAGATGTGGTCTTGGTAGGCCACTCCATGGGGGGAGCTATCGCCATGACGTATGCCTTGACCTATCCTTTAAAGGCGTGTGTCCTTGCAGGGACGGGAGCACGGCTTCGGGTTTTACCAGCCATCCTGGAGCAGGTCAGAGAGAACTACGAACCCACCATAGACCTCATTCTGGAGCATGCTGTGTATCATAAAACAGAAGAGATCATGAAACATTCAAAGGAAGAAATGCTCAAAACTCCACCTGAAATAACATACAGAGACTTTTTAGCCTGCAACAAGTTCGATGTCATGGGAGAAATAGAAAAGTTGAATATCCCCACCTTGGTGGTCTGCGGCGATCAGGACATGATGACACCACCAAAATATTCTGAATATCTGGCAGCAAAGATACCAAAATCCACGTTAAGAATTATCAAAGACTGCGGGCACATGCTCATGCTGGAAAGACCTCAAGAATTCAATGAAACGATTAAAGAATTTCTGAAAGGTCTCACCAGTTAATGAAAATTTTCATGTCCTATCTATTTGATGATTTTTCCACAGGTTATAAATTGCAGATGAAATAATGCTCATGCACGTTTTTGTGATGGAAAAGTTCATATCGCTCCAGTGTTCTAGAGGTATGGTGACACCATGAGTGTAGTGAAAGTGATAGAGGTGATTGGAGCTTCCAACAAAGGCTGGGATGACGCTATTCAAACTGCTTTAACTGAAGCGGCGAAAGCAGTAGAAAATATTGTAGGCATTGACATCAAGGGGATGAGCGGTAAAGTGGAAAAAAACAAAATCTCTGAATACAGAGCAAATGTGAAGATTGCCTTTGTTGTAAGAAGATAATATTTCTCTCATTTTTTATTTTTTTATCATTTGGTCTTTTAACCTGGAAAAGAATTTAGATCATAGCAAAAAAGGGGAGACTGAGACTGTCATCAACCTCCCTGCCACCATTACAGCGTTAGTGTTGACCTCAACCTTTTTAAACAAAATCTCCCACTCTCAACAATGAAAAAGGAGGAACTTCTAGAGAAAATGGAAAACTCTACTGAAGAACTCATCAAAGAGACAGACCAGTTGAGTGATAAAGAGTTTAAAACTACTGTCGTCACCGGGAGCTGGACTGCCAAGGAAATCCTCTCTCATGTTGCTGCATGGGACCTCGAATTCGTAGCTATGAGTAAGAACCTCTTAAAGGGAGAGGGCCTTCCAAAAAACCTCAATTTTGACACCTTCAATGCCAGAGAAGTTCTGAAGAGAAAAAATATGACGAGAAAGGAGATCGTCAGTGAGGTCAGGCGAAACAGGAAAGCCTACACAGCATTCATTTCAGGATTTACTCAAGAACAACTCGATGAACCAAAAGGAAAGAAAGTCACGGTGGGGAGTCTGGCAGATGACATCACATCCCATGACCAGTATCATCTGCAGCAGATCAAAAAGAAGAAATGAAGTGACAATTCATTATTTCATTTCCTTTATACAAATGGTAATTGCTTCTACCATGAGGTCCAGGCTCATGGATGCCTTTCCTGGTTTGTCTACAGCTTGCTGCGGTAAATAGGGCAGGTGGATGAACCCCACCTTTGCTGGGAGGTTCCTTTCTTTCACATAGTGCAGGGTGCCGTACAAGACATGATTACACAAGTAGGTACCGGCCGAGTTTGAAATGACAGCAGGAATATCTGCCTTTTTTAGGGCTTCCACCACCTTTTTTACAGGGATCGTCACGAAGTAACCGTCTTTCCCCTCGGGTTCAATGGGTTGACCCTCTCTTTTCTGTTTTTTGTTGTCTCTTATCTCTGCTTCATCACAGTTTATGCCAATCCTTTCCATCGATATGTGGGTTCTCCCCCCTGCTTCTCCCAGGTGTATTACGAGGTCTGGTCGTATTTTATCACAGAGATCAATTGCTTTTTTCCTTGCTTCATCATAAATGACAGGGAGCTGTTCCACCGTTATATCTACACCCTCTATTTTCTGTTCCCGCATCTTCTTGCACACTTCCCAGGAGGGATTTACCTTCTCTTTCTTGAAGGGTTCGAACCCTGTGAGGAGCACTTTCATGAAACCACCTAGGGACGCGGCCAGAACTTTCCTTTGTACCAGGGAGTCACGGGACAGCCCAGGCACCTGTTAGAATGGTAATACGGGCACTCCTCGCAGTTTACCTCTACTTCACAGTTCTTGTTCTGCGTGTTCAGGTTGACCGGGAAGACGAAATCTTTTATGGGCGCTACCACTACATCAAATACCACATCCGATACCAGGGGATTGGAGCGCAAGTGCCGGTCTACAATGGCTTCCAAAGAGGCTACATCCTCTCCCATGAAAAACATGCACAGGTTACGCTTACCAGAGGTGATTAACCCATTCAAAAAAAAGGGGCAGTCTCCAAATATTTCCAGGAGGCGCGGCGTGTCCTTGGCAGTGACATCGACCTTGGCCAGGTTGAGCCCCACTGTTCGGAAGTTCATCCCCACCAGGTAGTGAATGGCTCCCTTTTCTTCCAGTTTTCTGATCCTCACACCGACAGAAGGCTGAGAGAGGTTCACTTCTTGTGCAATTTCACTCTGGGACTTTTGTGGATTCTCCTCCAGAAGGGTGATGATCTTTCGATCTTTTTCATCCAACCCAAGTTTTTCTTTCAACATAATTTTCTGAATTATTTATAGTTTATAAGTTTTTCCTCTATGTTATTATTTTTGGAACCGAAACATGGGGATCAGATAGCATGAAAAAAAGGTTCATCAATGAAAGGCTACCTGGTGAAAGGTCAGGGGCCATCAGTCATGACCTGGCTCATCTGGCATTCGAAAGTCGGTGGATAAGTCAAGAATTCACCCCTTCTTCACAAGTTCAAGAGGTGCGAACACATGTTTGTTACGTCAGTGATATTCGAAACTCGGTGGATAATTCTGAAGTGGAGCAGAATTGATATTGGTTGGGGGTTGTCAATGGAAGGGTTAGAAACACTTTTCAAGCATGAACCCATTCTCACTTCATGAAGCTCGTAGGTCCTCAAACAGAATTCTGCCTGAGACTGGCTCGTCACCTGAAGGTGGATTTCGTGGAAATGGAAAGGAGAGTATTCCCTGATGGCGAGATCAACCCGCGTATTGTGGAAGCTCCAAGAGAGGCCCTTCTGGTCAATGTGCTGTCTTCCCAGAAATTTGACCCCAACAAATATCTTCTAGAATACCTGTTCTCCATAAAAAATTTGAGAGAGCGGGGAACTGAGAAAATTGTCTTGGTAATGCCGTATTTACCTTATTCGAGGCAGGATGCTGTCTTCAGAGAGGGTGAGTCTTTCACCTCCAAGTACATTTTGGAGGATTTCAAGAATGTGGGAGTTGAAGACATGTTTGCTGTTACCTTTCACTTGCACCGTCAGAAAAAGATGAACTTAGTCAAAGGGTTGACCCTGCATGAAGTTTCAGGAATAGATGCACTGGGAGACTTTTTGGAGCTCCGTGAGCAGGAAGGGGAAAACCTCCTCGTGCTGGCTCCTGATGAGGAGGCCCACAAGTGGGCAGAGGATGTAGCAAAGAAAATAGGTGGTGAGGTGGCAGTCCTGGAAAAAAGGAGAGACACCACCACGGGAGCAATACAAACCCATGGCAACCTACCTGAAGGGAAGAACGTCATTATTGTAGATGATATGATCTCTACGGGAGGTACCATGGTGAAGGCTCTTGAAATCTGCAAGAAGTTCAAGTCCAGAAAGGTGACAGTCTGTGCAGTGCACGGCATCTTTTCCAGGCCGCAGACCTGGGAGGTTGAGGTCATTACGACGAACACGATTGAAAACCCGTATGCACGAGTGGATGTGACCCCTTACGTGGCAGAGGCTATCAAAAAAACTATAAGGATGTGAGGAATGGTGATTCATGCACATAGTGTACCACCCCGTGTACCTGGAGGAGTACCCTACTGCCTCCTGTGAGTGCCCTGAACGGATTCTCAGTATCCTTGAGAGTTTGAAAGGGTTCACGTTCGTAGAACCTGACAAAGCTTCTGAAGAAGATGTGGAACTGATCCATTCCCGAGAGCACATACAGTCGGTGAAGAATATGAACCCGGGAGCTTACAAGGTGGCATTGTACTCTGCAGGAGGAGCTCTAAAGACTGCAGAAATCTCCTTGGATGAGCCTGCCTTTGGATTGATTCGCCCTCCAGGCCACCATGCCAGCAGCGATTCTGCATGGGGATTCTGCTTTTTCAACAACATGGCTTTGTCTTTAAAAAAGGTGAAGGATATCTCTTCCATCAAAAAAGCCCTCGTCTTAGACATTGATCTCCATTTTGGAGACGGCACGGTCAACATCCTGGGGAAAGAATCCTGGGTCACTATTCTCAATTTGAGGACGTATGATAGGAAGAAATTTGTAGAAGAGATCGAAAAAACACTTAAAAGAGAGGAATACGACATTGTAGGTGTGTCAGCAGGCTTTGATACTTACGAAAAGGACTGGGGAGGCATACTCACTACTGAAGACTATCACACTATCGGGAATCTGGTCAAGACTCACGCAGAGAGGAGATTTGCCCTTCTTGAGGGGGGATACTATCTTCCTGACCTGGGGAAAAATGTGAGAGCTTTCCTGGAAGGGCTGCAGTAACTCGCAGAACTGAGTAATGTAGAAATGAGAGGATCATTCGCACACTTTCTATGGTAGAATACACTGGCATCTCATGAACCAATCTATGGTCAGACCTTCCTCCGATAAACATTCAGAGCTCCCGGCTCTTCTCCTCTTTTTCTGTCAACTGATTGCAATGTCCTTTGGTCAAGTTAAAACGGCAATATCCAAGTTGATCGAATAAAGTACCAAAAGTTTTATAAGTTGCTCTTACCATTAGGGGGAAGAGGTGATCAAAAGTGAAATTCCAATGGATAGTGGAACCAAAGATAAGTAGCTCAGCTCCCTGCCCGGATGTCTTCTGCTTCATCAACGCTGGCTGTCCCCACCTTGACGAGATTTGCAACCCATACATTTGCATCCTCGTGTTCAACAACATGGTGTAGCCTGATGCTCTCAGCGTCCAGACGTTCATGTGTGCATGAGTATACTGTCTACAAGAGAGAAGTGGCTGCTTTATTTTGGGACAGTACACTACCGCTGTCCCTTCCTGTTCTTATGACTGATTCAAGAGGTTTTCACTCCCTCATTGAGGTGATTTCATGAAAACTTCCAGGTATAACTTCATTTTTCCATTAGAAGATGATTCATATCTCATATATAATGCACTCAGTGGAGGGTTTGCCAAGGTAGATTCACATGCACTGAATGTACTGAAGAAAATAGAAAAGGGCGAAAATAGCGAAACACATGATTCCGAGGTTTCTCTCGTCATAGAAAATCTGGAAAAAGGGAGGTTCATCTGGCAAGACGATTCTGATGAATGTGCTTACCTCAAGGTTCTCACCACTATGCATCGATTCGGATCTCGTTCTTTGGGCCTCACCATTGCTCCTACTCTAGAATGTAATTTTGCGTGTACCTACTGTTACGAGGAACATGAGAATGTCAGAATGAATGCAGAAATTGTTGGTGCAGTGAAAAAATTTTTGGAAAGCGAATTAAAGCAGGTAAATGGATTGGGGATCACCTGGTTTGGTGGAGAACCTCTCATTGCCCTGGATATTATGAAAGATATTTCTCATACCATATTTAGGGTGCAGAAGGAGAAAGAACTTCATTTTGAGGCTGGATTAATAACGAATGGCTATCTTTTGGACAAAAAGGTGGCAGAAGAGCTTGTAGAGCTGCAGGTTAAGACCGTGCAGGTGACTGTCGATGGACCTGAAGATGTCCATGACACGAGGCGACTGCTCAGGAATGGGAAGGGGACTTTTCAGAGAATCTTGGACAATCTGGTGAAGGTATCAGATATTTTAAAAGGTGTATCTGTAAGGGTCAATGTGGACAAAACGAATATCGAGAGGGCACCAGAGCTCCTCGATATTTTGAAGGCTCAGGGGCTGAAGGAAAAGGTGGGGGTGTACTTCGCTCCCGTCCAGGCCATTGGTAGTAGGTGCAAGGATGTGTCTGCAGAGTGTTTTGACTATGAAACATACTCCAGCCATGAAATAGAACTGTACAGAAAGGCTCTGGAGAAAGGGTTCGGGATCGTGAGGTATCCTAAGCCTTTTCGTGGGTACTGCGGAGCTGTGAGTTTACATGCACTTCTCATCGATCCGTATGGGAACCTCCACAAATGCTGGAATACCGTAGGAGTGGAGGAGGAGAAAGTGGGGAAAATAGGAGAACCATTGAAGATGGATTCGATCCTGGTTAAATGGCTCTCCTGGGACCCCTTTGAGAAAAAAGAATGTGGAGAGTGCAGATTTCTCCCCATTTGTATGGGAGGTTGTCCATACCTTCTGAGGATGAGGGAGATGAACTGCAATTCGTGGAAATACAACCTTGAGCAGATGCTCAGACTTTACTACGTGTCGAAGTTGAAACAAAATAATGAAATATGAAGACCATAAATTGATGAGAAATTTAGCTGGTGTGCTCCTAGTTCATCCACACCTTTTTAGTATAACTGGAACAAGACTTTGTCCAACTGTTTGATTAATGATTAATGTCGCGAGACAATTTATTAGAATATCTTATTTACCTACTTACCATGACATTACAAATATAAGAAGTCAGGTTTGTCCAAAGAAAATCAAACCTAAACCTTAAAAAGGGCATGAGCAATAGGAATTCAATGTCATGTCTACATGAAAAACCTTAAAAAGGGGTACTGGAATTGAATGATTAGATGATTATATCAATCCTCAATCATTAACCCTTCATACATGAATGTAACAAAACAGAGGGAGAAGATGGAAGTCGACATACTTCAGCCTATTGCTGTGGAAAACCAAAAAGTAAAATTTCCAATCCAGAAAGAATTCAAAGGAAAGAAGATACTCTGCAATAAACATTTTGAACAGGGGTATGATGTTATTTTATCGTGGAACGATGCTATGGACTTTTTGAACACAGTCCCTGACAATTTGGTGACACTCATAGTTACATCACCACCTTACAATATAGGTAAACCTTATGAGGAAATACTCGAGTTCAAAAGATATCTAGAATGGCAGGAAGAGATTTTCAAGGAATGCAAGAGGATACTTAAACCAGATGGGAGTTTATGCTGGGAAATTGGAAATTATGTGAAGGATGGTGAAGTCTTCCCTCTTGATATCTATTTTTACAACACACTTAAGAAACTGGATTTCAAATTAAGAAACAGAATAATCTGGCATTTTGGACATGGTTTGCATGCTAAGAAGAGATTTTCTGGGAGATATGAGGTAATACTCTGGTTTACAAAAGGAGATGAATATAAATTCAATCTTGATGCTGTAAGGGTGCCACAGAAATATCCAGGAAAGAAGGCTTACAAGGGCCCCAACAAAGGAAAACCTACATGCAACCCAAGTGGCAAGAATCCATCAGATATATGGAGAATTACACAAGACTGGGAAGAGGAGATATGGAACATACCTAATGTAAAATCAAACCATCCCGAAAAAACAATACATCCTTGTCAGTTTCCAATAGAGCTTGTGGAAAGATTAGTTCTAGCTTTAACAGAGGAGGGCGACTGGGTATTTGATCCTTTCATGGGCGTAGGATCAAGTCTTGTTGCAGGCATCCTGCACAATAGACAAGTCATGGGCGTTGACAAAGAAAAAGCCTACACTGACATAGCATACGAGAGAGTTATGGCTACTCTGAAAGGCACTATCAAAAAGCGACCGTTGGGACAGGAGATATATCAACCAAAAGGCACTGAAAGTGTCTCCCGTCCTCCTACCGAATGGTCTTCAAAAAAAGACCTGAGGGAGTGGATTGTGTGAAAATCATCGCGAAACATGAAATGAAGGATGGCGAAAAATTGCTCAAGGAAATCTATCCAAACGAACTTGGAGAAGTTCTTGATGTTATTCATTCGGTAAACGCTGAAAACTGTCTCAAGAAGATTAGTAAAGAAAAAACAATGCCTGGTGAAATTCTGTACAGTCCTAAATGTTTGAACAAGTCCATAAAAGAAGAATTTTCTCGGAGAGGATGGAATTCTGTTAGAGTTCGATGTAAATATGATTCTTCATCATATTTGCCGGACTATTCGCCACCTGGAATAAGAAGAGCCTACAGAGAAATTGACTTTGTAAAGAATAAGGTAGGAATTGAGGTTCAGCTTGGGAAATACGCATTCATGGTCTATAATGTGGCTGCTAAGATGACAATCTTCCATAACCTGGGATTCATTGATATTGGGATTGAGATAGTTCCAGCCAAGGAATTGCAGGGCAAAATGTCAACAGGAGTATCGTATTATGAACAACTGGTGTGGGATTTAAGAAATCGAGGAGAAGCAGATATTGATATACCTGTTCTGGTGTTAGGTGTGGTATCAAATGGAAAGTAACCATCTGATTTCATAGAAAATCCAAGTTCTTCTAAGTTCTTCATTACATGAAGTCTTCATTACACGAAAGATTCCTTCTTTTCTCATTTCTTCAAGATGACGACTGCTCCCATCACGGCAAAGAGTAAGACCAGTATAAAGGAGGCTCCCATAGACGACATGTCAGTGACTACTCCCATCAAGACAGGTGCAGCTGAAGACATAGTGTATCCCAGAGAGAAGAACAACCCCAGCCCCGTCCCGTGCAGTTCTTCTGGTGTCCTGTCTGTCAGAAGACTGAACAAGGTGGGCCACACCATGTTAAACACCACCCCTGCTGTAACCACAAAAATAAGCATCATCACGTAGTTTTCCGTGTGCAAGAGAAGGTACATCAGACAGCCTGATGTAGCTGAAATGACAGAGATCATCTTCACTTTATCATACATGTCTGAAAAGTACCCACCCATGACCTGACCAGCAATACCTAACGCATTGAATAATGACAGGAATAACCCAAACTCTGCTGAAGAGTACCCCAGGTCTGACAGCTTTAAGGGCAAGAATATGTGTAACCCCCGGCTCGCCATGGACACGAATCCAAGAGAAACGATAACGACAAAGATCTTTCCGTAGAACAAGGTTCGGATTTCCACTGTTTTCCTTGGAGCACGTTCTTCTCTGACAAACAAAAAAAATAGTAGACAAACTAGTAAGCCTACGAAAGGAAATATTCTGAAAACAAATCTCCACCCGTATATCCCAGCTAATATCCCTGAAATTAAGGGAAAGGCTGCCATGCCCACGTTACCTCCCGCCCCGTGGATCCCCAAAGCTTTTCCCTTCGCCTTGCTGTAGGCCTGTGAGATCAGGGTGACACTGACGGGGTGGTACACGCTGGCACCCAACCCGGCGAGAAGGTTCCACACCACCAGTTCAAGATAAGACTGTGCAGCACCCATGAAGTAAAAGCTTGCAGACAAGCACGCTAACCCTGAAACGATGAAGACCTTACGTCTACCTGTTCTATCAGATAGATACCCCACGAAGAACTGACCTGCCCCAAGAGTGATGACCATGCAGCCTCCCAGAATGCCGATCTGGGAGTAGGAGAGGGAAAACTCACGGGCAATCAAAGGGAGCAGGGTTGGCAGGATCAGTTCAAAGCCATCATTGGCCATGTGAGTGAAAAAAGTGGTTGTTAGCATGCGATTTGACATCACGTGAGAGTGTACGGGGGGTTTTTTAAATCTATGGTTTGTCCACATGTATGAAACGTTTGTGTCATTAAAACCCTCTTTAACATTTTCATTTTTATGCACGCCATTTCATAAAAATAAAATATTTTGACTCGTTATCGACTATTGTCGATCATGCATAAGTTAATCACCGAAAACTATATATAGACGTAGTTCATCTGTGTACGTGACTTGAGTTAGGATGATGAAATGAAGCCGAATCAACAAGTAGGAATCGTGGGATACGGAGTCTATCTTCCACGATACAGGATCAAAACGTCTGAAATAGCAAGAGTTTGGGGAAGGGATATTGAATCTGTCCCCATCCAGGAGAAAACAGTGCCAGGACCTGATGAAGATGCAGTGACCATGGGGATTGAAGCTGCCAGGAATGCTCTGAAGAGGGGAGGAGTTTCGCCAAAAGATGTTGCAGCTGTGTGGGCAGGTTCTGAATCCAAACCGTATGCAGTGAAGCCGTCTTCAACAGTCATTGCAGAAGCTATTGGTGCCACACCCCATGTAGAGGCAGCAGATTGGGAGTTTGCCTGTAAGGCGGGAACAGAGGCCATGCAGGCGTGTTTTGCTCTGGTAGCTTCCGGCATGGGTGCGTACGCTCTGGCTCTGGGTGTTGATACGGCGCAGGGGAGGCCTGCAGATGATCTGGAGTACACGGCAGCAGCAGGTGGGGCTGCATTTTTGATTGGGAAAGGAGAGGAAAGCCTTGCCTTTCTCGAGGCATCCCATTCCTATGTTTCTGACACTCCTGATTTTTTCCGCAGAGAGCACATGAAATACCCTGTTCATGGCTCGAGGTTCACAGGAGGGCCTGCGTACTTTCACCACGTGGTTCATGCAGCTTCCGAGTTGATGCAGAGCTTAGGATACACTGCTGAAGACTACGATTTTGCAGTCTTTCATCAGCCTAATGCAAAATTCCCTGTCACTGCAGCCAAGACTCTGAAATTTCCGATGGAGAAGATTCTGCCAGGTTTAATCGTCTCCCAGGTAGGTAATACCTACTCTGGATCCTCTCTTCTGGGGCTGGCAGCGACACTGGACGTGGCATGTCCTGGTGACAGAATTCTGTGTGTGTCCTACGGGAGTGGAGCAGGGAGTGACGCCTTCTCCTTTGTCGTTACTGAGAAGATTGAGGAGAGGAGGAATCGAGCTCCGCCAGTTGAAGCGTACATTCAAAGAAAAACCACAATCGACTACGCCGTGTACTCGAGATTCAAGAAGAACCTGGTGATGTGATGAGAGATGTTGCAATCATCGGGATAGGGCAGATTGCTGTGAAAGAAAACTGGGAGACTTCCTTGAGAGACATGGCGTATCAGTCCATCAAGAAAGCGGTCCAAGATTCTCACGTGGATCACGTAGATTGTATGTACGTTGGAAACATGCTGGCAGGAGAGCTTTCTGGTCAAGAGCATCTGGGAGCTTTACTCGCTGATCATTGCAGCTTTGACGGAATTGAAGCAGTCCGCGTCGAGGCTGCTGCCGCCTCAGGAGGAGCTGCTCTCCGGCAGGGGGTAGTCAGTGTGGCTTCAGGTGCACACGACATCGTCATAGTAAATGGGGTGGAACAGGTGACCGATGTGCTCCAGAGCAAGGTCGATTTCGGACTCTCTTTGTCCCTGGATGCTGAATATGAACTTGCGAGCGGGATCTCTTTGACTGCACTGTTTGCTCTCCTCACCAGACGGTACCTGGTCAACGGACACTGTAGCCCTGAGGACCTGGCCCTCTTCTCTGTCAATGCACACAAGAACGGCGTGGGAAATGACTGTGCCATGTTCCGTAGAGAGATGAGTGCAGAAGCTGTTTTGAAATCTTCTGTCGTGGTAGATCCTATCCGCGCTTTAGAATGTCCACCTGTGTGCGATGGCTCTGCTTCTGTGGTGCTGGCCCCCCTGGACAGAGCGGAAGGTGACACTCCTGTCAAGATAACAGGATCAGCCGCCGCTACTGATACTATTGGGTTAGACAATAGGAAGGACCCTCTCGTGTTTGAATCAGTGAAAAAATCCACACAAAAAGCGTTGAAGATGGCGTCTCGGACTGTGGAGGACATAGATTTCTTTGAACTGCACGATCTTTTCCCCATCGTAGCTGCCTTATCTTTGGAAGCCAGTGGATTTGCGAAAAAAGGAGAAGGTGCTCTCCTGGCGAGGGAAGGTGACATTGCTCTTAATGGTAAGATTCCCATCACGACCATGGGTGGGTGTAAGGCCAGGGGTAACCCAATGGGAGCATGCGGCGTATACCAGGCTGTGGAAGCTGTGCTCCAGTTGAGAAAGCAAGCAGGAAAGAACCAAATAGAAGCTGAAGTGGGTATGATCCAGTGTCTAGGCGGGACAGCTGCCACTGCGATAACTCACATATTGGAGGTGTAACTATGGAAATTTCAAGAAATTGGAGGTTGAGAAATCAGAGGTATAACCTCGAAGGAACCACCTGTACGTGTGGTTATAAGAGTTTTCCACCGAAAAGAATATGTCCTCAGTGCAAGGAAAACCCACAGAGTGCTATGCAGTTTGAGGGGGTAGGGGAGGTGTACTCCTATGCTACCATTTATGAGGCACCAGCAGGCTTTGAGGATTACGTGCCCTACAGTGTGGCACTGATCACTTTGGATGATGGCCCTATGGTGTCGGCTCAGCTCACTGATGTAAACCTCGAAGATATCAGCATTGGGATGCGGGTGGAGATGGTCACCCGAAAGCTTAAGGAACACGGAGAATCTGGGTTAATCATTTATGGATACAAATTCCGACCAGTACTGGGACAATGACACAAAACCAAAAAATAGAATCTGCAGCCTGCCTTGTGCAGGCCCTCGTCTATGATCTCTCCTTTTCCTAATTGTCACTTCCCCGTTTTTTTAGCACTCATCCTCATTCTCAAAAGAACTCATTCATGTGATGTTCTACACCATGGAATGCAACCCCGAAGTATGCGGGGATTTCCACGAAATGGTCAGCTGAACTCTGCCATTCATGGCTGAGAACATATCGAGGATCAATCAGACCACTGGTCAGGCCAGCGCAAAGTAAGCCAGAAGAGATTCTAGTTGTATCTTCTCATTGGATCCTTCCACCAGCCTGAAGTCATGTTCACCCAGGCGGTCTATTAACTCCACCTTTTTCTGGTCAGGTATGTCTAAATTGAAGATTTCTCTGTGCATCTGTCTCAAGACATCGGTCCCTGATAACCCATACTTCAGTAAAAGGTCACTCAACTGCTTTCTGGCAGCTAAGAAATCACCCTTGAGAGCATCTTCCATCATTTTTCGGATGTCTTCGGGAGTGGCCCTGGCACTTACCTGGTAAACAACTTCACCTGTTACACTCTTGAAGGCAGAAGCTGCCTGCAGCAGGTTTTCAACCTTGCGCATGTCTCCCTCTGCCACGTAGAGGAGGGCTTTCATCCCATCATCTGTTATGGTTAACCCTTCCTTTTCAGCTTCCATTTTTAATTTGGACTGAATTGATTCATCAGAGAGGGGGCCAAACCTGAAGACCGCGCACCTGGATTGGATGGGTTCTATGATCTTGGAGGAGTAGTTGCAGGATAAAATGAACCGGCAGGTGGATGTGTATATTTCCATGGTCCTGCGTAAAGCATTCTGGGCATCTGATGTCAATGCATCAGATTCATCGAGAAAGATGATCTTAAAATCACCGCCAATAGGTTTCGTTCTGGCAAAATCCTTGATTTTTTCTCTGACTACATTAATCCCTCTTTCATCTGAAGCGTTGGTTTCCTGAAAGTTCTGCCTCCAGGTATCTCCGAAGAATTCGTGGGCCAGACAGACAGCACAGGTGGTCTTGCCCACGCCTGCGGGTCCAGCAAAGAGTAAGTGGGGCATATTCTTCTTTTCTACATAATATTTTAGTCTTTTTACAAGGTTGTCGTGACCTATAACATCATCAAGGATTTGAGGTCTGTATTTTTCAGTCCAGGGTTTTTCAAATGCCACAAGAATCACCTGCTGCATAGGTTCAGTCTAAATTTATAAAGGTTTGGTGGCCCTTGCAATCAGGTCAGAATTGTGCATCCTGACCCCTCTCAAACTCGGGGTAATGGGCTATTCTGATGCACCACTCTTTCAACCCACATTGGTCGTGCTTCCCCTTCTTGCAGTAATTCTTTCCTAGCCTCAATAAAGCTACCTCAAAGGTTGCGAAGGTGTAACCCTCAACCCTGTTCTTGTCCCACACTTCCTTCAGTCCCTGTAGTGTTCTTTCTCTTACAAATCCCAGGTTTTCTGCCGCCTCATACACGAATTTCCCTACTTCATGGTTAATACTGCCATCTCTCAACTCTCTCAGGAATATGTGTGCCGTAGCCTTACCAATACCCTTTGCCAGCCCGCAAATTCCCTCTTCCGTGTAGGGGATTCCCTTTTCTTTCACCGTTTCCGCCATTTCCAGCAGTTTATCCGCAGTTTTGTAGTCATACCTCACGTATCCTCCTTTGTCCAGCAGGTCAACTAAGCCGTGCCACCCTGTTTTTACAATCTCATCAGGAGTTACAACGTTGGCTCTCTCAAATTCTTCATAAGTCTTCACGGCAACATTCTCCTGGATAGGAGCACCAAACAGCACTGAGGCCAGCAGCCATTTGAACGGCTCGTATTGAGGGTCAATGCCAAGCTGAGTTGAATAGAGTTCTCCATAAAGCTCGAGCAGTCTTTTGAATCCCATAGTCTACACGAGAGACGGACCCACAAATAGATTTCTGTTCCAAAGCCACATCCTGTCAATCTTATCACAGAAAGCTTTTTCAACCTAAGAAATTCCCATTAACCATGGACATAGACCCCACAGTAAGAGAGACCTTCCCCGGTTTGAACATTTTGACGACTTTTCTCCAAGATATTACGGTCAGGCCAGAGAATAACGATCTGGAAGAGTTCAAAAGGGAGTTCATCTCGAAGATAAAATCCCTGTATACCATTGAAACCCTCAAAGATACACCAGAATTGCGATTGTACAGGGACTTTTTCTGGAAGATAGGAATAGACCCCACCAAGGTCAGGCCTGCTTCTGAGGCCTTAATTCGCAGAGTCATCCAGGGTAAGGTGCTCCCCACAATAAACACGTTGGTGGATAGTTACAACCTGGCGTCCATGGAATCATGCATCCCCTTGGCTGCTTTTGACAGCGATCGAATCTCCTCAGACGTGAAGCTGCGGTTTGCTGTAAAGGGAGAACAATTCACTGGTATCGGTATGAAAACAGTTTTCCTGGAAGGAAATGAACTGGTAATTAAATCAGGCGATAAATTAATAGCCTTGTACCCCCACAGGGATGCTGATAAGAGTAAGGTCACCCTGTCCACCAAAAATGTCCTCATTGTCATCTGTGGAGTTCCAGGCATCTCTGGTGGACAACTTGAGAACGCTCGCGCTATAGCTGAAAAATATATTCTCAGATTCTGCAGAGGCGGCACAAAAAGAAAGTTATAGGGTGCCAATTGCGGGTACAAGAAAACTCTGGCGGAAAGAGACTATTACTTGAGATACGGCAAAATGCTGTGCCTTCAAATGAATTAAATGATGATTCAATTTTATATCAGAAAATCTTATATTTTTCGTTTCTACCATTCCAACAGATACAAATTTTGAATTGAAACAAATATGAACTTTTTACTTTCTTAAATTTTTAATTTCTGTTTTCAAGACCTAAAGGGCCCGAATATGATTACGTTCCATAACTTATAATCTAATTTTATTTAAATATCTTAAATAGATTCATATAAAAGTAAAATGAGTAAAATATAATGTATTCTGAAAATAATTAAAATCTGTTTTCTAAAAATAGAACGTGGTAAGAGTGAAAGGGGAAACCAAAAATAGAAAAGTTTATATACCCCTACAATTTAAATATCAATAGAGATTGGGCCAAGAGTAGTACGGGGATTAAAATCCCTGCCAACTTTGAGGTTCAATCTAAGTGGAATAAGTTGCAATAAAGAAGTAAAAAAAGGAGGTAAGCTCAAATGGCAAAGAAAAAGTCCGAAAAAAAGCCTGGAAAGGAAAAGAAGAAATAATGGCATAGGATATCTTCATATCTTACTGTCTTTAATTTCATCCCTTTATTTTTTACCTAGTTTTTTTAATTTCAGAATTTTGCTGTTTTTCAGGGAGTGTATCAGCAGTTTTTTTGACTTTTGAGGTAACTCCAATTTCATTTAGTGTCAATACAATACATTTTTAGAGATATAGCCTGTTGCACTCTTATCATCCTGGGGTCGGGATGCTGAGAAAACCATTTAAAGGTTGTGGAGTACTTCTATTTATGAGGAAAATTCTCACCATCTCTGTGGTGGTACTGGGCATTTCTTCAGTGATGTCCCAGTTAGTGGTGATGCGAGAGTTTCTGGCAGTCTTTGGTGGGAATGAACTGACTTTTGGGATAATACTGGGGAATTGGACGCTACTTACAGGGATTGGGAGTTATGTGGGGAAGAGGCTTCCACAAAAGGTTACTGTGTTAATTTGGTCTCAGATGGGGATTGGTGTCCTCCCTGTGGTGCAGCTTTCGCTGCTGAGGGCTACGAAAAATCTGCTTTTTGTACAGGGAGAGGTGGCTAATGTAAGTGAGCTTTTTGTGTGGTCTTTTGTGCTGCTGGCACCTTTCTGTTTGCTGATAGGGAGCTTTTTTACCCTGGCGTGCGGCTTTCTTTCTCAAAGGAGGGCTTCTGACATTGGAAAGGTGTACGTGATGGATGGTCTGGGTACTGTTGTGGGAGGAGCTTTTTTCAGCTTTGTTTTTATTTACATCTTTGATCAGGTTCAGATAAGTTATAGTATTCTGGTGCTCAATGTTGGGCTGTCTTTTCTGGTCTCTCTTTCAGTGAGATCGCGTCTGTTATATGGTTGTGTGGGAATTTTCTGTCTTTTTGGAGTTATTTCTTTTTATGATTTGAATGGGATGACGATTCAACAGCTGTACAAGGGACAGAATGTGGTATACGAGAAGAGTTCTCTGTACGGTCACATTGTAGTCTGTGAAAAAGCGGGGCAGCTTACCGTGTTTGAGGATAATGTCCCTCTTTTTTCGACAGGTGATATCATTGCCCAGGAAGAGACAGTGCACTATGCTATGGCGCAGAGGGATACTCCCCAGAGGGTGTTACTAATCGGTGGGGGAGCTTCAGGGACGATTGAAGAAGCCTTAAAATATGAGGTAGCTGTAGACTATGTGGAAGTGGACCCGGACATACTAAGGGTGGGGGAGACCTATACAGATAATGTGCGTGGTGCTTTAATCTATGAGATGGATGGGAGGCAGTACGTGAAGGAAACGGAGATGCACTATGATGTGGTAATCCTCGATGTTCCTGACCCCGATTGTGCCCAGTTGAACAGGTTTTACACCGTGGAGTTTTTTGGAGAGGTCAGGAATATTCTGGAGAAGGATGGGGTCTTCTCTTTAAAGTTGAGTGCTTCTCCAAACTATGTGGGGTTACCGACGCGGGAATTGTATTCTTCCGTGTACAAGGCTTTGAAGTCAGTTTTTTCTCACGTGATCGTGATTCCAGGGGAGAGTACCTTCTTTCTGGCTTCAGAGGGGGAGTTGACCTACAGGATTGCAGAGAGAATTGAAGAGAAAGCCATCCCCACAGAGTACGTGAATACGTTTTACCTTTCTGGTACCTTAACGGAGGATAGGATCTCCATGGTTTCACAGTCAGTGACAGAAGATGTTCATGCAAATGCAGATTTCAAACCAGTGGCTTACTACTATTACTTGGTGTACTGGATGAGCCAGTTTCGCAGTAGTTTTTGGGGATTTCTTGCAGGCTTCATAATTGTCGTAGTTTTGTTGATTCTGTGGATTGCTCCTCATCCTGTTCCTTTTGCCGTGTTTACCACAGGGCTTGCAGGTACTGCTTTGGAGATTGTTCTGGTTCTGGGATTCCAGATCCTCTATGGGTACGTGTATTCCCAGGTCGGAGTTTTAATCACGTGTTTTATGGTGGGATTGGTGATAGGGGCCTTTCATGTGAACAAAAAACTGGAGAAGTATTCTTTGAGGTCTTTAATTGTTCTTGAATTCCTGCTTTTTGTCTTTTCTGTTGGATTGGGGGTGTTCCTCCCTTGCATGGTGAAGGCTGCTTTTCCCTTGGTTACTGGTGTTTTAGGGATACTGGTGGGCGCTGAATTCCCTGTAGCTTCAAGCCTCTACTATGAAGATGTGCGAGTGACTGCAGCTACCCTGTACAGTGTGGACTTACTGGGAGGATGCATGGGTGCCTTACTGGCGAGCACTGTGTTGATTCCCTTATTGGGGATACCTGTGGTCTGCACCCTGGTAGGGGTTATAAATGCTATCAGCGGGTTGATTTTGTTAAAAAAGGATAGAGGAAAGGAAAAGTGATAAACGAAAAGAGACAAAGAACTGAGAATTATTCATGGTCGAATGAGAACCCAAGATTAGAAAAATGAAGCAACCTGACAAAATTAGGATAATGTATTAGTAGCTATTCTCGTGATTCTCAAACTGGCTTATAGAATTCCTCACTCGTTCTACCAGCTCATCTTTCCCTTCTCCCACCATGGCATGTTCAATGACCTCGTCAAGCGTCTTCATGGGGATGATCTCGACGTCTCCATTGTGGCTCTTATCCAGCATCACGTCTCCTAAATTTGCATAGGGGATTAGAATCGTCTTGATCCCTGCCTCAATGGCAGCCTCCAGTTTGGGGTTAATCCCTCCCACTGGTAAGACCTCACCGCGGATTGAGAGCGAGCCTGTCATGGCGATGTCCTGTCGTATGGGCATTTCCTCGAGCGCCGATACCACGGCTGCTGCAATAGCTATGCTGGCAGAGTCTCCCTCAACCCCCTCGTACGTCTGCAAGAACTGGATGTGCACGTCATACCTGGACATGTCCTTCTGTGCATATTTTTTGATGAGAGCACTCACGTTTGCCACTGCTTCTTTGGCTATCTTCCCCAGCTTCCCGGTTGCAATGACCTTCCCCTCTGACCGGCTCAGAGCAGGTGGCGTTTCCGCTTCAATGGGAGTCAAAATGCCCGATTCACCGATGACTGCAAGTCCATTCACTCTCCCGATCTGCAGCCCTAACGTCTTCACCACCTGGTACTCTTTCTTCTGTTCAATGTACTTATCTGCGATCTGGTGCTCCAGTGTTCGGGCCAGCTTCTTGGACTCAATGATGTCCTCAGCCTCCACGTACCTCTTCCCTTTTTTCAAGGCCAGGTCACCCGCAGACCTCACCAGCCCGCCTAAGTCCCTGAAAATACACGTTAAGTGGCCTTTTCTCCCTGCCTTCCTCCGGCTGTCTTTCAAAATTTCTAGTACTGCCTCTTTCGTGAAATGGGGGATCTTTCCATCTTTCACCACTTCCTGTGCCACGAACTGTACGATCTTCCGCCTGTTCTCCGGTGTGTCTGGCGTGGTGTTGTTCATGTAGATCTCGTATCCGTACCCCCGTATCCTTGACCGTAAGGCGGGGTGCATGTGTCTCACCGTTTCCAGGTTACCTGCAGCCGCGAGCACAAAATCACAGGGTACTGGATTGGTGTGCACCATGGCACCTGAAGACATCTCTGACTGTCCTGTAATGGCAAATTTCTTGTCCTGCATGGCAGTTAAGATGGCCTGCTGCATGTTTATCTTCAATGTCGAGATCTCATCAATGAATAGTACTCCTTTGTGTGCCTTGTGTATCATCCCTGCTTCCACTCTCTCGTGGGCAGGGGTTCCTAACCCTCCACTCTGGAAGGGGTCGTGCCTCACATCTCCCAAGAGAGCACCCGCATGAGCACCCGTGGCGTCAATGAAGGGTGCGTGTTCATTCTCCGAGTTATCCACCAGTGTCTTGGGCACCATGATGGAAGCCTTGCTCCGTACATTGGTCAGCAAAAAGATGGTCAGTAAAAAGATTAACATTCCCAAAAGGATCGTGTTGGGATCAAGGTTGGATCGCCATATTAAGAACCCAATGAGCAATCCCATTAGAATGTAAATGAACGCTTTTGACCCTTCTTGTTTCTGCGCCTGCTCCCGGGCACTGTCGATAATGCTGCGTGCCTCACCTGAAGATACGGTACGGATTCGGGGAGTGTTCGGGTCATCATAATTGGGATAGACGATGACGTCCTGGAGCTCTTCTCTGGGTAGGAGTTCTGCCATGGCCTGACCCAGCATCGATTTTCCATTTCCGGGGTCCCCAATTAAGAGGACATTCCGTCTTTGCTGGGCAGCTATCTTTATCAGCTCTACCGCGTGCTCCTGTCCAATAACCTGGTGAATCAGTAAAGGAGGTATTGGTACCGTTTCTGTGGTTCTAAAATCTACACCCAGGTCGTCCAACGTAGGTTCCTGGATGAGTTCCAGGGTTCGTCCCATGGTGGGGAATCGCTGAACCTGATTTAAAAATTTATCGGTAATTGTTGAAAGGGGTTGAAGAGAAAAATGTGGTTATTACTAACTGATTGTCCATTTACTCCTTTACAATATTATAGTCAATCTCCCTCTTTTTGGCCTTTTAATTGGTTTCTTTAATCATCTCGATGAGTCTAACTTATTTCGATGAGTCGTCTTTTCTCCTTCATTTTTTTGAGTTGACTGCAAATATATCGATCTACGATTCAAAATAAAAAAAAGAAAAGGGTTACTTTCGCTTCACGCCTGCACATGCTCCGCCAAGTGCCACCATCACTGCTAGGATTCCCGTCCCCAAACAGAATCCCGGTCCCTGCTTCGGACAACCGTTATTGTCACGGGTACCTACCTGGTTGGGACAGTTATCTTCACAATCACTGAGGCCGTCTCCATCTGAGTCCCACGGACATCCTTTCGAGTCCACTAAATTACATCCTGGGTTGTAGCAGTTGTCCTGATCATCGGGGACACCATCGCCGTCTGCATCTTCCTGTGGGCAGCCCTTGTCCTGCTTCTCACCAGCTTCCTGCGGACACTCATCCTCACAATCACTGAGGCCGTCTCCATCCGTGTCTTTGGGACATCCTTGAGAATCCACAATAGTACAACCTGGGTTGTAGCATGCGTCCTGGTCGTCAGTTACCCCATCACTGTCTCTGTCTTTAGCTGGACACCCCTTGTCGGCAGCGCTGCCTGCTTCTGTGGGACATTCATCAGCACAGTCATTCAACCCATCTCTGTCTGCGTCTTTGGGGCACCCATTAGAGTCTACGATGTTGCAGTCCGGGTTGTAGCACGCGTCCTTATCATCAGGGACACCATCTTTGTCCTTGTCTGAGGGCTGCGTTCCACCACCGCCAGTACCGCACATGGGAATGAACACCGTATTCTCGACTCCATGGACAAGAGTAACGGACTGACTGGCGTCGGCGCATCCTGCTTTCTTCAACGTTATAGTGTGGGTGCCTGAACCCACGTTGTACAGGTCGACGTAGTTCTTATCAGGTGGTACCGTAAAGATGTAGTGTCCGTCCCAATAGACCTGAAAACCGGTAACATTGCTCTCTACATGCAGAGATGTTATCCCACTGCCACCTCCACCAGAACCAGAGGACACCATAAAGGAACACGTTTCTATCCCTGACGAACCCACGTCACCTGTGATGACGGTGTATTCCAGAGTCAGTGTCTCCATTCCATAGGGAGGGATTACTACTCCCGTGGTGCTGTATTGGACATTGGGAGATATAGACTGGTTGGCAAAGACTACTCTCACTGTTCCATCAGCCAGCTTATCCTTGAGTGTTACCTTGACGCTGGAGCCCGCAGCGGCCGTCACCTTGTAATTAATAATGATGAGTTCACCACTGTAGTACGTGGAACCACACCCTTTATTTATAGTAAGGTAACCAGCACAGCTTGTGGGCTGAAACATGAGAGCAAGGAGTGAGATCAGAAGCAACCCTGCAATTGAGATTCTTAACCCTTTCATATGAACACCTCATTTTATGATTTCCCACTCTTCTTCTTTCTTGGTGGAATATAAAGATTTCTGTCCCCTGAATTTCAGTCCCCAGGTTTTGTTTCTAACCTTTTGTTGGAGTGTTCTCTTATTAAAGTGTTTTTTTCACATTACTAAAAAATGTAATCCATGGTGATAAAAGTTTTCAAGAAAGTTCTGATCTCTTCCAGAAAGATGAGAGCTGACGGCACCGACGTGGGGCAACACATTTTTTAACGTGCCCGAAGTAGATGAGGTATGAAGGTTAAAACCCTGTGTTATCTTAGAAATAGTGGAAAAACCCTGATGATGCACCGTGTCAAAAAGGAAAACGACATGCACAAAGACAAGTGGAACGGGTTAGGTGGTAAACTGACTCCAGGGGAAACGCCTGAAGAATGTGTCATCCGCGAAGTGAAGGAAGAATGCGGATTACTGGTTAAGAGCCCTCGTTTAAAGGGTATTTTGACCTTTCCTGCCTTTGATGAGTTTGAAGACTGGTACGTGTTTGTGTTCGTGGCTACAGGGTACGAGGGTGAGCTCATAGATTCGGAAGAGGGTGTTTTGAAGTGGATCGATGATTCTGAGCTTTTGGATCTGCCGTTATGGGAGGGGGACAAAATATTTTTGACATGGTTGGACCTGAAAGAGATTTTTTCTGCTCAATTTGTCTATGAAAAGGGGAAACTACAAGGTTACAGCGTCATATTCTATTAAATTTAGACAACCTGAAGGGTAATTCAGCACTTTCAAAAATAAAAAAAAAGAAAGAGTGTTTACCACACTCACAAGGAGGGTTCCACTTCTTTCTCTTCTATGGAGGGATTCTTCGCACTCACTGTGTCTGGAATACTGGCCTTCTCATTGATGTCAATCTTATCTGTGATGTCCTGTACACTTAACTATTTTTGGTAGTAGTTACTACTGTTAGTAGTATGATACTTATAAAGGTTTCTATAGACAATTGTCGAGTTGTCGAATGAGAGGGTGGATGGTCTATAGAGAGGACGAATGTCGCTTGTAATCTACTTTTCCAGGAATTTTCGATACAGATTCTGCATGTCTTCCAGTTCTAAAGGCATTGGGATGACGACCTTTGAATTGGCGAGGATTTTCTCAGCTAATTCTCTGAAATGGTTAGCTGCCGTAGAATTGGGGGCACCTTCTACAATCGTTTTCCCTTCTACCTCGTAGTCAGCAATTTCTGGGCTTCTGGGTACGACATGCATTAACTGTGTACCTAAAGCCTGAGAAAAGGCTTCTAACACATTTTTCTCAAATGCCTCCCTCCCCCGGCTGTTGCAGATGACACCTGCCAGTCTCGAGGGGGCTTGTGCGGCCAACCTCTGAATACCTTTGGAGATGTTGTTTGCTGCGTACAAGGACATGAATTCCCCAGAGCAGACCAGGTAGATCTCCCTGGCATACCCTTCCCGGATAGGTTGGGCAAACCCTCCGCACACCACATCTCCTAAAACGTCGTACATGACAACGTCTACTTCATACGTTTCAAATGCTTTCAAATCCCTCAGAATCTCGATAGCAGTCAAAACCCCTCTTCCTGCGCACCCTATCCCTGGTTCAGGGCCGCCTGATTCAACACATAAAACTCCTTTACTCCCTTTGAAGATGATATCAGATAGTTTGAGGTCGTTCTTGTCCTTTCCCACTCGTAATAACTCGCGGTAGGTGTCTAAGACTGTAGGGATCATCTTTCCACCTGTTAAGGTACGGGTAGAATCTCTCTTCGGGTCACAGCCAACCTGCATGACCTTCAGCCCTTTCTCAGCAAAAGCTACCGACAAATTGGACGTTACGGTGCTCTTACCAACACCACCTTTGCCGTAGATAGCTATTTGACGCATATGATCTCCTTTATGTTCATGAAACCTGTACGAGGTGACTGACAGCACTCATCCGTCCCGTGAACATTCTTTGCGATATATACTTTTGGTTCCTTCTTTTTGGTTCCTTCTTTTTGGTTCCTTCTTTTTGGTTCCTCCTCTTCTGTGGTCTGCATGCCGGTACAACCTGTCACCATTTGGGGTCATACCGTTTTCTCTTGGACTTCCATCGATTCCACCACTGGTTCTGGATGGTCTCGATCAGGTTTAACATCCCCTCATACCCGAAGTACGCCCTGTCACTCATGCGGTATTCCAGGACAGGCCTCACAACCTCAAAGGATAAGGGAATTTCTAACTCTTTTGCTAAATGAGTTTCAATATTGCTGCCTACAACACACGTGGGTTCAACCTTTTTCAGATACTGCTTCACCTGATAGACCTCAATGCCGCATCTCACTTCTGGGTTAATCTTCAAGGAGTGGATTTCTTCATCAACCAGTTCTTTCGTCGTGTCAGAGCGGAGCAACACGAGCTCAGGTATCATCTCAAGGTCTTCAGTTAAAAATCTCAGTAAAGGTATTCCTATAGTACTGTCAGCCACGACAGCTGTGGAAACCCGGTGGAAGAACTGCACTTCCAGCCCGCGCCTTCTTAAGTTCTCTACGACAGTTTTTTCACCTTTTTCAATGATATTCTCCACGAGTTTTTCAGCATCAAATCTCTTCCCCAGTTGTTCTAAGAATCTTCTCGTATTCTCAGATCCAATGGGTAGAGGAATGTCTTTGCACAGCCATTCTTTACCAGATAACAATTCAGCAGCCTTTAATCCTGCATCGTGGCTTAAAACTATACACGTTTCGCAGGTTGCCACCTTTTCTAAATCTCTGAGAGAGCTCTTGTGAGTTAAGACTGAGGTGACCTCAACATTCATGAGAGAAAACACCTTTTTGACCCACTGGAGATCACCCTGCCACGTGGGGTTTGCCGATGCGTGGGGAGCTATTATACACACAGAATTTTCTACAGGTTCTTTTTCCTGAGAAAATCTTTTTATCAACGTCTCTAAAGCTTTGTCTACTCCCCTGTACTGGGAACCCAAAAAGCCGGGAGCACGTATGGGCACAATCTGAAAGTCTACCACGTCTTCCATTTCTTCTGCCACAGATTCAATGTCGTCCCCCACGATCTCCGGTCCGCATGCACTGATCACAAACACCAAGGGCACTTTGCACTTTCGAGCATCCAGTATGGTCCTTTTCAGCGTGTCCTCTCCTCCCTGGACGATCTCAGTCTCACATAACTTGGAGCACAACCGTTCCGTCACCGTGTAGTCTGCCTGCTGCTCACGAAACGCCACATCTGCCGATAACTGGCATCCCTGGGGCGAGTGGGCAATGATGCACACATTCTCAAATCCAAAGGCAGTTTCAGCAGCCCCATAAAAGGCACACCGCACATAAGGGTCGATACATTTACCAAAGCTCTCAAAAGTATTCGTATCCGTACTGCTCGTGCTATCCATAGAGGACCTCCTTGAACAATCTCGAACGCTTCACCTCTTTGTATTTTAAGGCTCGCTCAAGAGCGTACGCAATATTCCTCACGCCTCTGTACCCGAAGTGTGGGCCCGAAACAATGGTCCCCAAGTTCACCACTGGAAGCTGCGGAAATCGCAGGGGGTTGGCAAAGAATATACCGTTCTCATACTGGCTGGACACGTACTCAATTTCTTTTTCAGTTTCACTGGACGATTCGAAGGTCCCGATCTCGAATAATCCTTTTGTTAATATGACGTGGGGATTCTCTCCCTGTTCCAGTAGAAAATTGATAGCAGGTCTCCTCTCTTTTACCGTATAGGGGTGCAAATTGATAACAATTGGTTCTGCCCCATATTCTTTTGCCATCCTCGCCAGAGCTAAAGCTCTCATAGGTCCGGGGTACTCAGCAATCTCAATCAAAGCTGTTTTCCCTTCCAGCGCTTCTTGTGTCTTTTTAATATCCTCTTTAATTTTGCTCTCTTCCTCGTGTATGAAGGTCAAAGCTCTTTTTTCAAGCTTTAAAGGTGATGCAACACTCAGAATCCAGTCTCTGGTGGCCTTGTGCCCGTAAGGTAATCCCGTTCTGCTGAAGGGGACACCAAATTTCTCTTCCATCAATGACCCTATTTTTAACCCCCAGTCGTAGCACCACGACACGTTCAGTGCAGCAGAGGGCGCTTTCTCAATTTCCTCCAGAGTGCACCCGCCCGCAATGACAGCATGAATTGTTATGCCCAGCCCATCGATGATCCTTTTTAACTCATCAATTTCCTGGGGCCATTCCGTGTCTGTGGGTCCAATGCGAGCTCCAACTATGTTTATCGTATTTTCCTTCGTTTCTTGAGGCTCCATCAGTAAGACGATAGCCTTGAACGCGTCTTCATGTCCAGAACGGAAGTCACCCCCGAATCCTTCAGAGCGGATGGCTATGACCTTTGTGTTGATTTCTTTTTCAACAGTCTTAGCCACAGTCTCCACATCGTCCCCAATGATACCTGAACAGCAGCACGACAGAATGACAATTAGATCGGGGTTAAACTTTTTTTTGGCTTCTTTCACTGCTTCGTACAGCTTCCCCTCCCCGCCAAAGACAACGCTGGTCTCGTCCAAACCAGTACACGACGTGGGTTCAAAGGGGCATCCTTTGTAGTTGCAGGCATACATCTTAAAATAGCTGGAGACAGAATACGTACACCCCGTGGGGCCGTGAATGAGGGGGACACAGTGTTTTATACCGTTGATAACAGCGTAGGCGGTCCAGAACTTACAGGGAGGTGCGTGGGAAGCTTGTAACTTGGGGATGAGCTCTCCTTTATCTACCTTTTCACAGAGCTCTTTTAACGTGCCTTCAAAGACAATGAAATCATCCACATGTTGTGAAAATCTCTATTCTTTATAAGGGTTTGGAAAAACAGGGGTTGTCAAATTATGTGGTGCTAGAAATGGTGCAACCTCTTAAATTGTCAGTTTTTCTCTTAATTGAATCAATCATAGTAGTAATTTACTCTATTCTTCGATACGAAGTGAGGAGCACCATAAGACTTGACAACCCCCTCGATGAATCATCTAAATAAGCTATCACCTTCTTTCCACCGTATTCCAACCAATCAGCATGGAGTAAAGACAGACTGTGCTTCCTTTCATATCTGCATCTTTTCCTCTTCTTTTGCTTTTTAATATTTGGGTAGGCCCTTCCCTTCTCTTTAAGGTATTTATGTATCTTATTTTGTGGTATCTGTAGTCCATAGTATCTTTTAATGTGGAGTCTCAACAATCGAGCACCTAAGTGAGATTCTGCGTATGCTTCATCTATTACTCTCTTCTCTTCATCTGTGA
>JADDYB010000090.1_pt1 | contig 27329 bp, 21 predicted proteins | sample 8641941 | NCBI WGS metagenome assembly JADDYB01 (sample SAMN16275377, study PRJNA637457) | freshwater sediment metagenome | isolation source: Lake Kineret sediment | place: Israel: Lake Kineret | collected 2013
ATAATCCTGAATTGGTCTCAATTTTTACTATTCTCCCTAATCTGTCAAAGTATTTCTTCACAGAATGGTCCAGTTCGTCGTAGATCGTGACCACGTTATTTACGTCGTCATAGACTGCTTCTCTCTCTGTGAGATCTGGATTGATCTTCTTTTTCAGTCTGTTCAAGAGATCGTACTCATACTGGCAGGTAAATCCTCTAGCATCAGTAATGGAGGTGATATTCCCCATGGTATTATATGCAGCAGAAATGGTATTTCCTAAAGGATCTGTAACCCTCGTCATGTGAGCAGAGTTATATTCTCCTCCATACTCGAAAGACACGGTTCCATAACAATTTTGTGCTGATGTCATATTCCCGTACGTGTCATAACTAAAGTACCGGTGGTACACTTCTGGCTGAGCCTCTACAGGTATGAAGAGCGTCCAGGAGTACCGGGTCTTGTAATTGGAGGATTCAGAGAATTCCAAAACGTTCTGTAAAGAAAATTTCTCTTTGGGAATTACAATCTGAGCAGTGCCATTTCCTAAATTGGTAGTAATCTGTGTCCATGAGCCATTATTCAGTTTGTATGAACAGGATACAGGTAGTATATTCTCATAAACCTGGTAGTTCGTCTTCACGTACTGCGTTCTCCCTTCTACCCACGAGGTGTGGCCCAGATATCCTGCTGTCCCTGGATAGTGGACAAAGGGTCCCACAGGGTCATACCCATCTGTGTCTCCATTGACGTAGTAGGCGTAGAAGTAGGCATTCTTCCAGTACCCTCTATTCTGATAGAATTGATGTGAGGTAACACTGTGGGTCTCTGATTTCTGGACCAGATTCTGTGTGGGGAGACCTGCTATCCTCAAATAGGCATCAGAAGAAGGAAGTGAATTTAGAAGGAATGAGAATGTTTTCTGTCCATTTTCATCGAACAATCCTCTGATAACAGTGTAGGACTTCTCTTTGAAGATGTCCTTGGTCTCTATCATGTTTCCACTGCCATCATACAGGTAGTAACTCTCAACTGCAGATCCATCCTGGAGAGTGCAGGTGCCAGCCACTTTGTCATGGACGTACGAATCTCCAAAATCATTGGTGAAGAATGAATTTGAAAATAATGCCACTGTATTCCCAGAGTAATCTTTGAAAACGCCCTCACTCGACGTATTGACGTACGAAGAGAAGGTTTCGTACCCTAAACTGTTCCTGGAATAGATCTGATTTCCCCAGTCATCATACGAAGAAAACTCCTGGTAGGTCGGGTCAGTAGTATTCCCTTTGTAGTAGGTACTCAAAATCGTCTCACCCTGCGCGTTATATTTGTACTCAATTTTTTCAATCTGCACTCCATTGTAATCTTTCAACGTTTTGGTCAGCACTTTTCCATCACCAACACTGAAATACGTCGTAGTCTGGACGTACTCCTGTTCATCTTTGGTTTTCTCCGTAGAACTGAATATGTTCTCCCAATCTCCCGTGTAACTGAAGGTGCGCACCTTTGATAGGGTGTCAGCATACACTTTTTGGGTGATAACCAGAAACTGATAGAGTTTGTTGTAACAATCGGCGACCGTATGGCAATCCTGATTCCACACATCGCAGGTTTCCTTACAGTACCGCACTTCCTTCCTCGCATACGTGTACTCGGTGCGTCCTTGCGTGGGATAGATCACCTTTGTCAATAATGACCTGTTCACCTGGGTTGTTCCATCAAAAAAGGTATAATCATAAAAGTATGAGGTAATCCTCCCCACACCATCAGTGACACTCCTCAAGAGAGGTTCGTACTCTCCCTTGGAGTTCTGTACGTACTGAATGCCGTAGTTCACGGACCACTGCTCATAAGAGACACCGCCAGGAGATAATTGCACACTTCTCCCTATCGTGTCTGTTATGACAGCACTGAGTATGGTCACGTGCCCTTCACCATCTGATTGTACAATCGTAGAAAAATGAATCTCATTCCCGTTCTCATCTCGTATCCATTGGATGACCCCTAGATCTGAAAACTGCATCACTCTTCCATCTTTGACATACAGCGTATACGTCCCATCTACGTGCTTTATCAGTCTAAAGTGGTCGCCCTTGTGATTGTTGAACACCTTCTCTTCAGGCTGTGTAGGTGGACGGCACCAGTAGTACGGACAGTCTGGTGGGTCATTGTCCCATTCAATTTTGTACATGCGTCCATCCCACAAATACAGGTAATTCTCGGTAATTCCCGGGAAATCATATTTCCATCCATTGGCTATCTTCCAGGGTGCATCTTCTTCAGTGGGCGTATACTCTGTGGGATATCTCGAATCTAATTGGAACGACTGCGGCGTCGAGTATATCCTCGTGACGGCCACATCCATCCCTCTCCCTAGCAAATACAAATCAGTCTGCTTTACTGTTAAACCTCCATTGGCAGGAGAGACGTACTCATTCACATTTTTAAAGTATTGACCATACGGAACTAACCCAGACTCTTCCCAGGGATCTGTAAAGCCACCCTGCGTCGTAGAGTCAATGATGACCGGATACACTCTTTCAGGCGATTTTAACCACTCAATCCCCTTCTCATCAATGACCTTTTCAATCACATATCTATCCCCTGTACGCTTCACCTCATAATGAATATCCTTGCACTGTACGAGAGGATTCCCCTCCTCATACATCACAGGCTCAGGAATGAAAAACACTTCTTCACCCGTTTCCACGTGGTAAAAATGTATCCCATCCTCTTTTACGGAATACCACACCTTTTCCAGCTCAAATCGCTCAACAATTCGTACATGCCTGAACTTCGAAAGCACGAATTCCTCAAGCACCTTGTGATGTGAAAACGTGTACCTCAAATCTAAATCCTCAGAAATCCCCTTGTATGAGAAAGATTTTGGTCTATCCTTTTTCTCTTCAGGAACACCTTCCACCACCTTCACCTTCCCAAAAGGCTGCTCTCCCGGTAATTCATACGCAATCGATGCATCTCCAATTTCAATCTTCAAAAAGCTCCCCGATACCTCCCCCTTGATAGAACACTCATAGTACGCACCAGAGACAGTGTAATACTCATCTCCAGGCACGATCTCAATGGGGCTTTCCACCATCGTCATTTCTCCATCCGAAAAGTTCTGCACACCTCTTGGCAGAATCTGGTACTGGACTCCTGTGTCTTTGTTCTCACCTTTTCCACTTCCTGTAAACCCGTTCATTCCTATCAACATGCATAAGAGCATTGCAACAGTAAGAATTCTTCGTTTCATGGTTTCACCTTCATTAGGCTCCTCAAGTGATGAGGATTATCACTTTTATTTCTGCCTTCTTATTAAACTTTCGGATTGAATATCCACAGTGCGTTCTCAACCCATTTCCTCAATACTTCCGACAGTTTTTTCTCAAATCCTCTCAAAGGTGAGGTAATTGGAATATTCCTCTCAGTACATTCTCCCTTCAGATCTCCAATTATTTCCGATCTGTTTTAGCTCTTACCAAAGCAGTAGGTACCTCCAGTCACCACGCACAATCCATACACATGCCTCATGAAAAAGGTAATTTGAAAATAGGTTAACCTTCATGAGACTGGGGAGGTTCTATGACCTCTCTTGACATACGTATAAATTTTTTCATTGTTCATCTTCGTTGCACTTCTTCCATCTGAAAAAGCCGAAAGAGATATAAGACCACGCACCAAACCTTATGAGGGGATCTACCCCTCAACAAAAGGATGTGAGTCAATGTCAAAGCTGACCTTGCAACAACTCGAATCGTATCTGTGGGAATCAGCAAATATTCTCAGAGGGAGTATTGATTCCTCTGACTACAAGAACTACATATTTGGCATTCTATTCCTGAAAAGGCTCAACGACGTCTTTGAAGAGGAGGCAGAAAGGTTGGAAGCTGAAACGGGCGACAAACAGCTCGCATGGGAAGAATCAGACGAACACGCCTTCTTCGTTCCTGAGCGTGCTCGCTGGAAGAAAATACGCGAAGCATCCCAGGACATTGGTGCTGTGATCAACAAGGCCAATGAAGCTTTGGAAGAACGGAACCCCAAACTAGAAGGAGTACTCGCCAGCATTGACTACGATGAAAAGGAGAGGTTGCCTGACAGGGTTCTCCTGAAGCTTGTCAACCACTTCCATACGCTGAACCTCAGAAACAGCAACTTGTCTGAACCCGATATTCTGGGCCGTGCCTATGAGTACCTCATCGAGCAGTTCGCAGACGATGCGGGGAAAAAGGGCGGTGAATTCTACACGCCGCAGAAGGTTGTCCAGCTCATGGTGAAATTGGCTGAACCTGGTGAAGATATGCGTATTTGTGACCCATGCTGTGGTTCTGGTGGTATGCTCGTTGAAGCGCACTACTACGTGAAAAATAGTGGAGGAAATCCCCAGAATATTACCCTGTGCGGTCAAGAGAAGAACCTCAACACATGGGCTATCTGTAAAATGAACATGTTCCTTCATGGCATCAGAGACTTCCATATTGAGAAGGGCGATACCATGCTTGAGCCGCGGCTGGTGGATAAAGGAGAATTGATGCTCTTTCACCAGGTTATTGCCAATCCCATGTGGAACCAGAAAGAATGGGGTTATGAGATTCTGAGCAGGGGAGACCCCTATGGGAGATTCATGTATGGGTTGCCGTCCAGGAGCTCTGCTGACTGGGCGTGGATTCAGCACATGCTGGCTACGACCACGGACGATGGCAGGGTTAGCATTGTACTGGATAATGGTGTCTTGTTCAGGGGTGGGGCTGAAGGAGACATTCGGAGGAAGGTCGTGGGGAAGGACCTGGTAGAAGCAGTAATTGCCTTGCCTGCCAACCTCTTCCGCAATACGTCCTCTCCTGGGTGCATTCTGGTGTTTAACAAGAAGAAGGTAGATGAGCGTAAGGGGAAGGTGGTATTCATTCATGCAGTCAATGACTACTTGGAGGGGAAAGCCCAGAATTTCTTGAGGGATGAGGACGTGAAGAAGATAGTTGGAGCATTCAGTAAGTTTGAAGATGTGGATAAGTATTGTAGGGTGGCTGATCTCAAGGAGATACGAGAAAACGATTACAATCTCAATGTCCCGAGGTATGTGGATATTTTCGAGGAAGAAGAGAAAGTAGATGTGGCAGAAGTTCTGGGGGAGCTTCGTTCTCTTGAGAAAGAGCGTGAGGATGCGGCAACTGTCATGTATGGGTACATGGGGGAGCTTGGATATGAGTAAGCAGAAGATGCTTTCTAATTATGGGAAACACCAAAGTGAAATTCAACCTAATGATCTGTTAAGCGGCGAGAAAAACGAGGTCCTAGAAACAAACAATCAAGAAGTTGAGGGAAAATGTAAAAAGATAAGAATAGGCTCGATTCCTGAAGGTTGGGAAACTACAGTAGTCAGTGAAATTGCAGAGTTTTCAAAAGGTAAAAGATCGCCTCGAAGTTACTACTGCAGATCAGATGATCCTGGGGCCAAACCGTACATAAGAATAGTCGATTTTGGAAAGAAAGGAGTCTCCAAATATACACGAGCTGATTGGTGTCTAGAGTGCGAAGAAACAGATATCTTAATTGCTACTGATGGTTCAGTTGGGATTTCTGATTTCGGCAGAAAAGGCGTACTGACTCATCATATAACAAGGATTAGACCAAATAAAAGTAGAATAGTTCCTTTCTATTTATATAATTTCATAAGAATGTATGAGAAGTACTTTCTAACCCAAAAAACGGGCGTAGCTTCCCCAACACTGCGCCAGGGTGCGATAAAGAATCTACAGATACCTCTTCCACCTCTCCCAGAACAACTGAAAATTGCTGCAATTCTCTTCTCTGTCGACAGCACTATCCAGAAAACCCAGTCAATCGTTGAGCAAGCCCAGAAACTCAAAAGAGGATTGATGCAGAGACTTCTTACCAAAGGTATTGGACACACCAAATTCAAGAAGACAGAGATCGGGGAAATACCCGAGGAGTGGAATGCCAAGACACTAAAGGAAGTTGCTCGGAAATTCATAAGTGGTGGTACGCCTGACACATCCAAAAAGGAATACTGGGATGGTGACATCCCCTGGATTACCGGAGTTTCTGTTACACAAAAAATCGTTTCGATAGGAGAAAGATATATCACAAGAAAGGGGCTTGAGAATAGCGCAACTAACGTCGTTCCAAGAGGTAGTATACTTCTTGTGACTCGCACTGACGTAGGAAAAGTTGCAAAGGCAGGAACAGATATAGCAATAAGTCAGGATTTGACTGGCATAGTACTTGACCGTGTTGTTGCAGGTTCAGATTACGTGGTGTGGTACCTTCACAATAACACAAAAAAGCTGAAGAGAGTTCAGCAAGGAACAACGATTCAAGGAATACTCCGCGAAGATGTTGAAAATTTCAAAATAGCCATCCCCCCTCTCCTAGAACAACAAAAGATCGCTTCCATACTCTCTTCCATTAATGAAAAGATTGAAAAAGAACAACACTACATAACCCACCTCGAACACCTGAAAAAGGGATTAATGCAGAATCTTCTCACCGGGAAAATAAGAGTCAAGGTTTGAAAACGCAGTAAAGGTGATAACATGCTAGATGGCAAATGGAATGAGAGCACGCTCTCAGAAATGCCTGCTCTCCTCACACTCCAGGAACTGGGTTATACCTACATCCCCAGTTATGAACTGGATGAAGAACGGGAAAGTCCCCGTGATGTTATCCTCGAAGGAAGGCTTCAAGAAGCACTCAAGCGAATCAACCCCTGGATCTCTGATGACAATGCACGGAAAGCGGTCCGCCAGATAACCCACGTTCGTGCTGCAAGTCTCATGGAAGCAAACTCCACCATTCATGAAATGCTCGTCTCCTCCATATCTCTGGAGCAAGACCTCGGACAGGGAAGGAAAAAACAGACCATAAAACTCATTGATTTCGAAAATGCAGAAAAAAATGAATTTCTCATAACCAATCAGTTCAGGGTGTGGGGGCCAAAAAGGAACATCATCCCCGACATAGTGGTCTTCATCAACGGAATTCCTGTGGCTGTCTTTGAATGCAAGAGCCCCTTAATCATCAACCCACAGGAAAAGGCTATCAATGACCTCAAAAGCTATCAGGATGAAGAGACAGGTGCCCCCCACCTCTTCTTCACCAACCAAATCCTCGTAGCCACCTGCGGAGAAGCAGCCCACTACGGCACCATTGGGGCTGAACCCCGCCACTTCTCCATCTGGAAAGACCCCTGGCCTGCAACTCTTCCAGAGCTGGAAACCCTCTTGAATCACCCACCCAACCCGCAGGACATCCTCTTATACGGGATGTTTACTAGGAAGAACTTACTTGATCTCATCTACAATTTCATCGTCTTTGAAACAGAAAGTGGGAAAACAAAGAAGAAGATTGCACGCTACCAGCAGTTCAGGGCTGTGAACAAGGCGTTAGATCGCATTCGTTTGGCTCCTCCTGAAAACCGTGGAGGAATCATCTGGCACACCCAGGGATCGGGGAAGTCTTTAACCATGTTGTGGATGGCAGTGAAGTTAAGGAGAGTAGAAGAGTTGAAAAACCCAACGATTGTCATCGTTACTGACAGAATTGACCTGGACAAGCAGATCACCAAAACCTTCCAGAAGTGCAAATTCCCCAACCCAGAGCAGGCAGAAAAAGTTACTGACTTGAGGGAAAAACTCCAGGCAGGGCCAGGATTAACTATTATGGCTACCATGCAGAAGTTTCTCAACTTGAAAACAGAGAAGAAAGACGAATTTCCCCTTTTATCTGATGCTTCCACCATTTTCATTCTGGTGGACGAAGCGCACCGCACCCAGTACAGGGATCTGGCTGCCAACATGAGGAAGGCCTTACCCAATGCGTGCTATATTGGGTTCACCGGGACGCCTATTGACCGCAAGGACAGGAGTACACCGCGGGTGTTCGGGTCCTACATCGACACGTACGATATCCAGCAGTCAGTGACAGATGAGGCGACTGTTCCCATTTACTACGAGGGGAGACTGCCGAATGTATGGGTGGAAGGAAGGACACTCGATGCTGTTTTTGACCGTGTATTCCAGGATTACACAGAAAAAGAACGGGAAAAGATTAAGAAACGGTACGCTACCCAGCAGGAGGTGGCAAAGGCACACCAGAGGATAGAGCAGATCTGCCTCGATATCATGGATCACTATGAGACACATGTGAAGCCTGATGGGTTCAAGGCGCAGATTGTCACCCTGGACAGGCGGACTGCTGTCAAGTACAAGAGAATTCTTGATCGCCTTAAGGGACCTGAGTGTGAGGTGGTCATTTCCACACAGTCTGCAGACAAGGGGATCTATCAGAACTTCAGGAGAACGAAGGCAGAAGAAGATGCTGTCATAGAACGATTCAAGAACCCCATGGAAAAAGATGGGTTGTCCATTCTGATTGTGTGTGAGAAACTGCTGACTGGGTTTGATGCTCCTGTAGAACAGGTCATGTACCTGGACAGCCCACTCAGGGAGCATACACTACTACAGGCCATTGCCAGAGTGAACAGGCCCTACGAGAAGAAGACACATGGGTTGATAGTGGATTACTACGGGATATCAGCGTTTTTGAAGGAAGCACTTGCCATTTTCAATACCGAAGATGTACAGGATGCCTTGGTTCCCCTGCAGTCTGAACTTCCACGGTTACAAACACGGCATCGGGCAGCCATGCGATTCTTTGATCAGGTGCATCCCGAGGACAAGGAAGCATGCGTGGCTGTTCTCAGAGATGAGAAGGTGCGGTCGGAATTTGACGCTGCTTTCAGGAAATTTGCGCAAAGCATGAACATGCTGATGCCAGACCCTGTGGTTAACCCTTACCGTGAGGATTTGGCATTCCTGGGAGATGTTCGTAACCGTGCGCGTGTCCGTTACAGGGAAGAACAGTTGAATCTTGCTGGTTGTGGTGAAAAAGTCCGAAGACTTATCGATGAGTATGTGCGGGCAGAGGGTGTTGACCTCCTGACAGAACCCGTCGCTATCATGGAAAGAACCTTTGTTGAAAATGTGGAATCATTGAAGACTGATGAAGCCAGGGCCAGTGAGATGGAACATGCCCTCCGCCACGAGATCAATGTGAAACTTCCTGAAAACCCAGCGTTCTATACCTCTTTGAGTGAAAGACTGGAGAGAATCATTGAGTTGTGGAAAGAAGAACGCATCAGTACCTCCCAATTAGTACTGGAGTTGAAGGAGCTGGTTGAAGAGGTGCAGAGTGTAAAGAAGACTGCCGATGCCCTTGGGTTGTCAGAAACTGAGTTTGCCTTTTATGGTATCTTAAAAACAGAACTTGAGCCCTATGAGGTGGAGGAGGACACTATCAAGAGGCTTTCTGTGGATGCGGTGAAGAGTGTGGAGGGGTGTGTGGTGATTGACTGGACAACGAAGGATGATGTTCAGAGGGTGATGAGAAGGGATATAAAGAGGCTCTTGCGAAAGGAGAAATGTCCTGAAGACAGGATTGAACCGCTAACATTGCGGTTGCTAGATCTCGCCCGTGTGCGGCTGAGAAGGTGAAGAAATGTGTTACCTCATGTATGGGTCTTTGCGCATTGAGTACCAGGTTGTCAGGAGCAGCAGGAAGACAGTGAGTGTCATTGTTGACCCAGCAGAAGGTGTGGTTGTGAGAGCTCCTCAGAGGGTGAATGAATCTCAGATTCAGGAAATTGTCTTGAAGAAGGCCCCATGGATTCTTGAAAAAATGAAAACGGTGAGAGAACTGGTGGGGTTTCCTTCCAAAAAAGAATTTGTGAGTGGGGAGAGTTTTCTGTACCTTGGTCGTCATTATCGCCTCAAAGTCTTCAAGGCAAAGGAAAAATCGTCTAAGGTCAGCCTCGTGGGGGGCCGCTTTAAGATGTGTGTAGATTCTTCGCTGAATGAAGAGATGAGAGAGCGGGCTGTGAGAGATGCACTTTTAGAGTGGTATGTGGCTCATGCCAATCAGCACCTGAGAGAACGCGTGGGCGTATACTCTTCAAAGGTGGATGTCAACCCTTCTGGGATTGTGGTAAAGAGGCAGTTAAGGAGGTGGGGGAGCTGTACGAAGAACAAGGTTGTGGCTTTTAACTGGAAAATTATCATGGCCCCCCTATCTGTTGTGGATTATGTGGTAGTTCATGAACTCTGTCACATGAGGATGAGAGACCACTCTCCTGATTTCTGGGTTCTCCTGAGGTCAATAATGCCAGACTATGAGGAACGCAGAGCTTGGTTGAGGGTTAACGGGAGGCGGTTGTCATTGTGATGTTAACAATGATCTTTTGGAAAACAGTCAATTTCGCATGGGTTAGGAGCTGACATTGGCAGACTTTCTACCTGAAGAAGAGATTGCAAAAGCTGAATCTCAAACAAAAAGTCACAACTGAGATTTTATGTACGAAAACCGCTCACCGCGCTCCATGGTCTTCAACTTTTCTTTGTCCCTTTCCATCACTTTCCGTGCCTTCAATGCCGCATACAATGCATCATAGATGAAGAATCCCTTCTCTAAGGCCTCATAGTCGTCTTTCACCAGGAACATCATCCCGAAAGATACAGCTTCCAGTCCTGCTGCCTCAGCACGCTCGTTTCTATCCTCCTCTACATCAGCCCCGTGGACAACTGCAGCCAGCTCCTGGAGAGCCGGGTCCTCGAGACCATATTTGGCAATAAACGCCTCAAATGAACATTTTCCCTCATGGTGACCCAATTCCACGCCTTTCATGTCAAAAGGTGTCCCCTCTCTTATAGTTTGAGGGTCTGTGTCGCCAGGCACGAATATGAATTCGGCTTCAGGGTCAATAAATCGAGTGATTAACCACGGGCAGGCCACCCTGTCCACGTGTACCCGTTCACGAGTAACCCATTTCATGTTCTCACCATTCAACTGTTACGACCCACCTCTAAATCCTCATCTACTACTTCTGCATAAACTAGAAGTTGAAGCTCTTCAGGAGCGCCTTTGTCCTTTCTGAATCAATTCTCCTGGCCTCGTTAATACACCTTTTGTAGGTTCGGGACTGGCCAATCTGTCTGTGACACAGAGCTTCCATCACCAAAGGTTCAACATTCTGGGGGGTCAAGGTGTGGCACCTCCTGAAACAGCGGGCTGCAGCTGCATACTGTCTCAGGCTCAGGTAGATCAGAGCTTTCTCCATCCACCCCTCCTCATCGTCTGAAAATATGTCCAGATAATCAGTCATCAATTCCAGTGCTTTCTTGGGTTCTCCCGTCCTGGAGAAAAGCAGCCCCTTGTAGTAGTGGAAAACAGTAATGTCCACGGGGTCAAAGTGCTCGTCAACGATAGCGAGGGCCTCTTCGTACTTCTCGTCTTTGAGCAGCTTCTCAATGTCAGACAGAAGGGCTGTCATTTTGGTCCTGTTCACCAAACCCTGAAGATAGAGGTTTTCAGGATTCAACTCCAATGCGTGCTCATAGGTCGCCACTGCTTTCTGAAACTCCCCCACATCCTCATACGCTTCCCCCACCATGAGATGGGTGCGCCAGTTCTCAGGCTCTATCTCTGTGATCTTTTCCAGAAAAGAAAGAGCCCGCTCACGCTCACCAGTTTTCTCCAGTAAAGTGGCAAGCAGCAGGAGCACCCCCGATTCATTGGGAAGCTCAGCCACCTTCTTCTCCAGGAACTGAAGCGTCTCTTCCATTTTTTCCTCATCTTCAAGGATGGAAGAATACAGCATGATCAAATAGGGGTCCTCAGGTTTTTCAATCAAGGCTTTCTCCACGAATTTTTCAAGCAATTCTAACCCTCCCGCTGCCCTTTCCAAGACGAAGAACGGTACCTCCTTCAAGGTGAGAAAGTAGTCAAGATTCCCTGACCTGATGGCCTCCCTCATCTCCTCGAAGTGGGTGGTAAGGTAGAGCTTATTCCCCTCCACCAGTGAGTACACGGGGCCCACAGTACCTTCTTCTGGTATGACCAGGCGGTACAAATCCTCCTCGAAGTCCTTTTCCATGCCCCTGAACGTCTCTTTCAGTTCACTCCATTCCGAAAACGCGTGCTCCTCGCCAAGAGTGCTGGAGATTACAGTAACAAGCTCGTCAGTGCACTTCAGATATATGCCCTCCTCAACAGTAGAGAAGTCTACTTCTCTCATTTTGGCTGCTTCACTCAGTGAGTTCTCAAAATCGGTCAAATTCTTCCTTATGAGTTCCGTGTGTTCAGAATGCTCTAGCTGGTCGAGGATGTCCATGCACAGGGCACAGTCTTTCCTTTCCATGTCGCATACAAGATCGAGCATTTCCTGAGAAGAGTGATCATCAGGCGGCGCAGTGTGGTAGGGTTTCACCACTTCTGAAGCCAGCTTGCGGGACATGTTGAGAAGAGCCAGATCGCCCACCGTGGTGAGGAGTTCAGACCCTTCGCTCTCCTGGAGTGCTTTGATTGCCACGAGAAATGGCAAGATGTCCTGGGGAGGGGTAGGTCTATCAATTATGACCTGGGCCAACTTGAAAAATAGTTTTTCAGCTTCTTTTTTATCGAATTTTGAAGCAACAGTGACTAATGCTTCAAACAAATGGACCGTGTTCTCATCGGCCAGTGATTGAAAGGGTTCTTTCACTTCTTTCATTTCCAGGGTTTTGAGATTCAGGGACTCATAACAGTTCTGGCAGAAATCGAACCCAGAGAAATTCCTGGCCTGGTTCGGAGTCATCGTTCTCATGCACGCTCTGCATCTCATGACACTGCTTGAACACTGTGTATAAATACGTTGCGGGAGGAAGGTGAACACGCACCTTCAAAGTCACATGTATCAGTTCACGTCACCCATGAATGAATTGATCTCCTTCCAGGGGGAAAACCTTTTAAATCTCTCAAAGCTGAAAGTTACCCATGGGAAATGTCCCTGAAATGAAAGAAAATGAAAAGAAATTACTAAGTATTCTAGGAAAATCTCCCGACCTCTCTGGGAAGGAGCTCCTCACGCACACCAATTACAAATGGATTGGCACAATACATAGAAAGCTTGAACACCTCAAAAAGCAAGGCATGATAAGGGGGCTCCTGTACTACATTGACCACGGCAAACTGTGCAGAAACCCCCTTCACATGGTATTTTGCATTCTGGAATCCAACTGGAGCTTCGAAAAAGTCGTCTCCTATTTAAGGCTCATTGAACCCCTCAGCTGGGTGTACCCTGTGCTCTCTTCTTATAGAGCGGTGTTAAATGTAGGATTCATTTCTTCAAATGATGCAGAAATGAAAGCTCTCCTCCAATTACTCAAAGATAATGACATCATCTCAAACTATATTATTCGTGGTTACCGCAGTAAAAGAGTGGCAGAAAACCCTGATTTTTTTGGCGATCCTCTTCCCCCTTTGGACAACCTGTTGAATCCCTGTGAAATCCCTGATATTTCTCCAGGACATCATGATACTGAATGGAACGAGTGCGACATGAGAATTCTCCCTTATTTGGAGACAGGATACAAAGATGGAAACTTGATCGAAATACTCAGAGCAGAAAAGAAACTGCATAAGGCCCTCACGTATGAACAGGTGAAGTACTCTCACAAGAAAATGGTTATGAATAAGTTGATCGAAAAAAAATACCTCATCTTCCCATTCCCAAGAGATCAAAATGCCGTTTTCATCTTGTTCTTGAAGTCTAAAGACGTAGGGTTAACCCAGAAAATGCTCTACAACTTTGGCAGGGGGGCCCGACTCTACAAACGTTATGTGCTCTGTGAGGACTGGGGAATGCTTACCTGCTTTTGTCATCCTCTTTTTTTGACAGATCTTATGTATAAATTGGACTCAATAGAGGAGATCACGAAGAAAGAACTGTATCAGCTTCGCTCTTTATCTGGAAATCTTCCCATTGGTCTGCCCTGTGAATTGAAGTACTACGATTTTGAAAATCAAATCCTGAAATACCCATATCCAGTATACAAAGAAAAGATCAAGGAGAAACTGGACAGCGAACCAGACTCACTCTGATTGCCTCCCATGCTGATGGAAAGGAGTGTGGTGGACCCCCATCAACGGACGTATCCATGTCCTGAAATCCTTTCAAAGATTGATCAGTCTTGAATGTTTTACACGCTCCCGGTAAAAGCCATGACCATGTCACATTACACGGCAAGGGAAACTACTCAGAGGGCCTTCATCTGGGTTATTTTGATCTTATTTCCTCGAAGAAAGATCTGTATTTTCAGGTTCTTCGTCTCTTCATCACGTACAATAACCCCAGTACTGCCAGAATACCGTAAGCTGCAGCTTCTTCTTTCGTTACGACCACGGTCACGCTGTTGTCACCTTCTTTCACATCGACATTCTGCGTTCCAGACACATACCCCTGCTTTTCAGCTTGCACCATGTGGGACCCTGGAGTGACTTCTCCTCCATCCAGTCTGCCCCGTGCATCAGTCTTCCCCAGAGGAGCATTGTCCAGGTAAACACCAGCATCTACTACTGCATTCCCGGAGTCGTCCCGCACGAAAACGGTGAGCGTGGAGGACACCTCAATAGTGAGAGTCAGATCGGCGAAGCTGGTCTGGTTTCTCACCACAGTCACTGCTTTCTGTGCCTCTGCATCACGCCACTTCGCTTCGACCGCATGGCCTCCTTCAGACGCTGAGACAGTCAATGTCCCCTCAGATGAGGTCTTCCCCTCTTTGACGCCGTCCACGTACACATCTGCATCCTTTACCGGTTCTCCGTTCTGGTTGGTGACACGCACCTGGATCGTCCCTCTCTTTACCACAGAAAAGACAAATTCGGTGAACTGCTTCTGTGTGGAGGCAATCTGGATGCGGTTTGTCTTTTCTTCACCTGCGTACTTCACGGTGACGGTGTGTTCTCCGAATCCCACTTCAGAGATGGTGCACATCCCCGAACTATCCGTGGAGGCCACCAAGGTGCCGTCCAGTAATACTTCAGCACCTGGAATGGGTTCTTTGTCCTGGTCTGTCACCTTCACCTGAATGTCAGCCGCTTTTTTCAAGACAAGGTAATCGCATTGAGCAGAGGCATGGCCCCAGATAGAGGTTCCCTCTGCGTAGATTGCCCTCTTTCCGTACCCGTAATCTTTGAGCGTCCATCCCAGAGAACCCTTACCTGCAGTCCAGACAGCCTCATTTTCCAGAATCCGCTTATTTCCATCAGGTTCTATTTCCCAGAATTCAATCGTACAGGGATGGGAAGCTTGCCAGTACACGGTCAGCATCTCACCGACGAAATACTGCCCACCACAGCCCTTGTCCACCCAGATACTCAGATAAAAAGTCTGGGCAGGAACGGGGGAGCAGGATGAAGAAAGTGCAAGTGTCACAAGCACCAGCACCAGCCATGTCTTTCTCATAGAGAGAAAGTGGGGTTCAACCCATATAACCTTTTCTGTCAAAAGGCTGCAGTTCCCTCCGTGCGAGAGAGGCCATTACTGGTAAACGTGAACCATGACGGAAAAAAGCCCACACGTTGCTCTTTTTGCTATCATTTCTTTCTGCAAGAAATCTTTTACCACCCCAGATAGATAGTAAACCTGAAGGTACCGAAAGATTTTTTTAGCCCTCATCTCAAGGTGCTGCATGACAGAGACCTTTTCCATAGACATAGAGATACCAGAATTCATGAGGTTGATAGATGCTGAGGCAAGGAAAGCCATGTTTGATGAGATCAAGGTAAAGATCCATGATCAGGTTGCAGAACTCTTTGAAAGCACGGCAAAGGAGATCATAGCTCAGAAGATGAATTTTTACCCCTTTGAGCTCTCTGATAAGAAAACGGTAAAGACAGAATCTAGCGAAGGACAAATAGAAGTGAAAAGTGAGCTTTCAAGGGAGATTTTGTCCCAATCAGGAGAAGAAGCCCTTCAAACGTTGAAAATTGCCTTGGCGAAAGGTGAGATCGATGGAGATACCTATGAAGAGCTGAAAAAGCTGATAAAACCCCAAAATGCTGCTCAATCCAGTCCGAGAACAGTCTGCCCTCAGTGTGGAAAGAGATTGGAACCCATGGCCAACTTCTGCAGGTTCTGTGGTGCCAAGACCGGGTGAGGGATTTTAAGAGAATGAAAAGAGAAAGCGAGCAGTAGATCTTCAGACTGTCAGCTCAGGTCACAGTTTTGTGGGTCTTTCCTAGATCCAGTTCAAAGCAGGCAGCTGGCACTTCCAGATCCCAGGTTGTGAGAACGTCAGGGTGAACCTCGCCGATGTAGCCTATAGGTTCTGATACCATGATGGACCCGCATCTCCCCGGGATGAAGGTGGGATGCTGTGCTGGTTTTAATTCCCACGTGACCCCGATATTTAAGAACAGAACTTTGAGGATTTCCTTGATCTCGGTGAAGCTGGCCTTGGGGTGGCAGATGACGGCAGCTAGGTGCAGTTCCTCCCTCGTTTTCTCAGGTTGAGTCTTATCTGGTTTGACAACTTCACCAATCTCGTAGATGGCCTGGGGATACTCGTAGTGCTTGTTCGAGTAGAGTGTGTACAGCATGCCAGGAAGGAGCCAGCTCCGCAGCACATTGTACTCTGCTGTTAAAGCGTTCTCCACTTCTATGAACTCTTCAGTAATTGAAGTCTTCTCAAAGAACTGCTTCGAGGTCAAGTAGTAGTTTTTCACTTCCAAAAGCCCGCACCCTGCCATGAGGGCGGCCACCTTCCGGGAGAAGACCTCGAGGGGGTTCTCCTCCCCGATGGTAGATATTTCAGGGATGACCTCCTGGATTTTGTCAACACCGTAGGCTGTGGCAATGTCTTCTACAATGTCTACAGGGTGGAGAATATCGGCGCGGTAGGGAGGGATCTTCACCGTGGAGCCAGACACGTCGTAGCGCATTCGATTCAGAAGGGTTGTCACTTCGTCCCACGTAAGGGTGAGCCCCAACCATTTGTTAACGTAATGAAGGTCTACGTCCATTTCCGGAGGCGTTACCGTGGGATACTGGTGTAACTCTCCTCGTTCTGTAACCTGAACAGAGTATATGTGCCCTCCTCTCCTGGCGAGACTGCACACGAGAATGTTCAATGCCTGTTCTAAAGCTTTCCTGGAGTAGCCGGTGACGTCTAAGAAGAGGTGGCGGGTTTCAGGTTCCACTTTCGTGTCTTCCGAATTGATGATAGGGGGCATGGATAAGACCGTTCCTTGAGCATCAACCCACAAGGGGTACTCTTTGAACTCCCGCAGTAAGTGAGCGTACTCTATCCCTTTCTTGTGTGTGGACAGAATTTCCGATAAGGTGAGGTCGGTGTCTCCTTCTAAGGGTATAAACGAGAAATCAGTAGGTCTTGTCGTGTACGTGACAGGGAATGTAATCTTTTCCAGGTCATGGACACCAATAGCCACTTTTTTCCTATTTCTCCCATGAGTGATGTGTAATTTTTCCTGAACCTGCATCAAAGATTTCACTGCCCCATCTGATAAGGTGACATCTTTCACGATTGCGCACACAGCGTAGGGTCTCACGTGTGCCACTTTTTCTTCAATTCGAGCAGTGTAACCTCCATCATGCACAAAAAATGCAGGCATCCCTGTCTTAATGCCCAGGTAACCTTCCAGAGCCATGGCAAATCCTTCAGCACTCAGCATGTCGGGCCGGTCAGGGAAGATCTCTACCTCGATGGTGTCTTTTACCTCTTTCAGGTCAGTCCCCATCATGGAGATGTTGTAGGATAAGACATCATCAGGTACAAATGTATCGAGCAATTCAAGGATGTCCCGCTTGTCCAAGGTTATTAAAGGCATGTTACCACATCCACAACTTTAATTCCCGCAGTCGTTTTAGATCATTGCTCAGAAGATCTCTGATATCAGTGATCTGGTAGTAATCCATGATGATCCTTTCAAAGCCAGGTCCCCAGGCTAATACAGGAATTTCCTCTCCCAGCAAGGGGATGACGACCTCAGGTCTGAACATGCCAGCCCCGATTAATTCCACCCACGATTGCGTTCGGGGATTGTAGATTTCTGCCTCTATGGAGGGTTCTGTATAAGGGAAGTAGGCGGGGCGGAACCTGAAGTCTTTAACGCCCATCTTGGTCAAGAAGCGGGAGAGATAACCCAGTAAATGCCGCAGGTTGACTCCTTCACCCACGACAATACCGTCCGTTTGATAGAACTCTGCCAGGTGGCTCCAGTCCACTTTTTCGTTTCGGAAGCACTTGCCGACAGAGAAGAACTTTGCAGGGAGGTCACTCTTCTTCAAGGTTGCCAGAGTCTTGGCGGACAACACCGTGGTGTGGGTTCGTAATACGAGTTTCCGCGCTTCTTTTTCGTCCCACTGGTATCCCCAGCCGCAGGACTCGGTGTCTCCTCCATGTTCATGCATGGCTTTTACGTTTTTTACGATGACGGGATCGGGGAGGTCCGCCAACCCGGATACGAAGAAGGTGTCCTGCATGTCCCGGGCAGGGTGATCCTGGGGCTGGAAGAGAGCGTCGAAGTTCCAGAAAGAGGAGGAGACGATGGGCCCTTTCATCTCCTTGAACCCCATCTCAAGCCAGATTTTCCGCACGTATTCGATGGCCTGGTTGACAAAGTGCCTCTTCCCGTAGGAGATGTCTTTGACGTCCGCCGTGACGTCGTAAGGTTTGAATCCCACGCCAGTCCACGTCCGCTCTCGAATGATCTCGGGCGTCACCTGTGAGATCTCTTCAGTCAGGGTTACTCCTTCTTTGAGGGTTTGAGTACCTTTGAGGGTCAAAATGATTTCTCTCCTGATTTTTTCTCTTATTTGGATTGCTTTTCTCGATTTGAGATTCTGAATGACGTCTTTTGGGAGGTTATCAGCAGAGAGGATGCCGTGCGTCAGGTCGTGGAGTGCCTTCTCTTCTGGCAGTTCCTTCTTTTTGAATTCTTTCCCGAGTTGCGTGAGCTTCAGAATGAGGCGGTCACCCTCTTTCTCCATGCTGACGAGTCCTTTCTTTTTGAGCCATCCCACGGCAATGTTTAACTCAGACTGATCCAAGGGAATCTTTGAGACCTCCAGAACGTCCTCCAAGAGGTCCAGCACTTTCCGCTCTGGCAGCTTCTGTGAGAGCGTCTTCCCTTCTTTGGTTAATTCTACGAGGTATTCTGTGTGTTCGTGGATTTCTGCCAGATTCTGGTCCTGTAAAGTGAGGGCACTCCTCATGATGGCTACTTCGGGGAGTCCAGTCTTCTGTGAGAGCTCCTGAATGGTTTTCGTATCTTTTAGGGCGAGCAGCAATTTCTTGTCCTGTAGACTTAACATGAAAACACCTCAGAATAAGTGGTTCGATTCAATTCCGGCCGACATATCAAAATTGGTACACATCACACACCTTTGATGATAATTTCTGAAAAGAGTTTATAAAGGTTGCGGTTGGTGGGGGGCTTTGGGACAAAAACACCTACTCCCATTCGTGAGCTTTTGTAAACCTTTTCTCCTTGATGTGTATTCCTCGCTCGTCGGGGCTTTGATAGGACTTTTTTTCTCATTTTCTATTTTCTCAATCAGTTAAGTTACTGAAAACGTTCATTTTACTCTGTATTCAGCTATTAATCGATGGACAAGTCTATTCACCTCTGGATCAAAATAATGCTGTACGGTTGAACTTAAGAAAAGAAGACGGTAACCTTATTAGTTATAGTTTTGTATAGGTGTTGCAGACCATGAAAATGATGCGAATATTGAAAAAGCTTATATACCATCTCATTCCATCACAACACGAGGTGACATATACATGACGAACCAGAAAGAACACAGAGAGTATATTTTCGACTCCGACATATCCAGTGTGAGTATTTCTTTTGGAGATGCACCCAAGTATAGAATCGAGGAAATCATCAGAGACTCCAAGGTTGCAAGTGAACTCAATGAACGAATGGAAGTAAAAAAGAAAAAATGGAGGATAATTTGAAAGAAAAAATATTCAATCTGCGCTTCTCCATCTAAAAATAGTTCGTATTGTCAGTTCAGTAAAAATTTCTTCTTTTGAGAATGTTTCAGAGCATTTCATATTAACGTATATCAACCAGGACGAGAACTCACATGACATGCTCCCTCTTCCACCTATGCCCCGGACAACCCAAAGAAGTCTAAAAGTATTTGATGAAAGTGGTAACGAACTTCCTGTAATTCCCTCATATCAGGTTCACGATGCGCTCATGGAATTGTCAAAAGACTATCTGGCTGGGATTCTTAACCATGTAGAGATCGGAAGAGATATGCAAGAAGAAATTGAAATACTTAAAAACTCTTTTGATGAAATTTTTAAATATGGAAATGTTGAGGAAAGAATAAACGAAGTTGAGATCATTTTAATACATATCCGTCAATATGTTGACACGTTAAATAAAGAGGCAAGAACAGAATGTGAGAAACTATTGGGGTGGCTTACATATCTAATTGATATTCAAAGGCACTATACACCATTTGTTGGGCTAAAAGAAACATTTCCTTCTAAAACATATCGAAAAATAGACTATAAAATAGAGAGACCGTCAACACTAGAAAAAACTCTATTATTTCGCATGAAGGGTCATATAAGGCATCTATTTGCACTAAAATCTGGTCTTTTTACATCTTTTCATCTTGAGATCATTCCCCCCGATGGTGTCGACATATACAATTTTGAATTCAATGATTTAGATAACACTCAAATATTAGTAAATAAAAGGGAAAAAGATAACTATTTTGATGAAGGACTACTCTACGTTTCTTTTTCTCCTGAAGAAACAAGAGAAATTCATGAAAAATAGATGAAGGAAGAATACCTGCAGTGACTCTTTTCATGAAAATCAACCCTCTTCTCTGCTGGATATACATTCTTGTCCATATTGCAGTTTTATCACCTTTATTTATTAGGATTTTGGGTAGTTCTATTGGCGTATCTGAGTTTATTGCATCCATTGCACTGGCAGCTACCATATATGTTTCTGCTTCGATCTACACAATTGGCAAGAAAGTTGTACAAGAATTTGCCTTATTCCAGCTTTTTATTACTCTTTTTTTGCTTTTATTGGAATTGATATTATTCAGAGCTGGATGGCTGTAATGTGATGCTCTTACTCCGAAAGTTAACCCACAAATGATGAGAGATGAAATCCACCGAAATTCGAACGCCAAGCATCTCACAGAGATCACAGGTTTCACTGCAAAATCATACAATCACTGAAACATTTAAGAATGAGCGCAACTTACTTCTCTCATGGATCTTCCAAAAGTAAAAGAGTCCCTGTGGATTGTGATGACAGACTATAGCAGGACGGTAAGCTATTACCTCAATAGAGAGAGTGGAGAAATTGTGAGTGACCTTGAGGGTGACCTAGATGAAGAAGAACTCGACAATGATAAATATGTATATGTTGAACCCATCTCCTCACGGGAGTCGTATCAATTCATGGAGGAGTTTATAGAGACTATCACAGACCCACAACTCAAGAAGAGATTACAAATTGCCATTGGTGGAAGGGGAGCATTCCGCATGTTCTGGCAAACTCTAGGGGACTATCCACAAGAAAAGAAGAGATGGGCCACATTTGAAGAGAAGAAGATAGACCAGTGTATCGACAGATGGATTGAAAACTTGTCCACTCCGAAAAAAAAGGTGATACCATGAAACTGCAGTTTACCTGCAATGACTGCGGGAGGAGACAGTCAATGGTGATCTACAGTGTCTGTGTTCTTTTCAACAAAGATAAAGAAGAAATGGGTCATATAATTTTCTACGAGAATGAGATCCGGTGCAAATCCTGCGGATCGACCGACATGAAAGAGGATTATCTCAGTATTGCTGCGGCCACATTACGCAAAGCACTTCAACCCAAATATGATGAAATTACCTGTGGTAATCAAATTGTTATAATGGAAAATAAGTCCATGCCCTTTTCAGAAGCCAAATCATACATCGAAAGAAGAATTCAGGAAGAACCGGAGAACGGAGAGCTCAGATTACGTTATGCAAACCATTTAAGAAAACTCAATACATATGATAAAGCTATCACTCAGTATGAGGAATCACTCCGGTTGAATGGTAACCTCATTGCCTCGTTGATTAACTTGTGTGACATTTACCTCTACAGGAACAAAGAATACAAAGAAAAAGGAACTTTGCCAAAGGCACGCGACTACTATGAGAGGGTGGTTAACCTTTACCATTCGGGTAATGCAATCTTTACGACAATAGAGAACAAGAAAACAGTTCCTATCTGGATAACTGATAGGGGGAAGGCTTTACACCCGGGAGGAAAGAAAAAAAGACGATGAAAAATAGTTGAATTGAAGGGAAATGATTGATTGCTTCCATATCTGTTTACAGAAAATTACGACGGTCTCAAACGTGCATGTGAAGGCAATGAAAAACGCATCAGTAGAACTACAGGGAATCACCAGCACCACCATGACCTAACCTATCACAACCTTTTTGTACAGATCACACCATATCACCCCATGCGTATAGCCTTGGTATTCCCCCCTTCACTGCCGCCCACCTCACCTCCCTGTGGGGTTGCCTATTTGAAGTCGTTCATCAAATGTAAAGTCTTTGATTCAAATTTGACCTATTACGAAACTGCAGTAAGAATGCTCAACAAAGGGAACCTACCTGTTGAAGCAGACATCCAGGGGTACGTCCTCGAGCCTGAAAACTTAAAGGAAGCTATCAATTTTTTAAAAAGCCAAAATTTTTATAATTTGGAGGAATACAACAGGCATTCCTCTATTTTTTTGAGTTATTTCAGCAAAATAGACTTGTATATGCGGGAAGAATGTATGAAACACTTATTCGAAGGTACTGCATCTGAAGAGGCTCTAAATCTACTCGATGAAATCCTTTCACCAGTTCAGGCGTATCACCCTGACCTCGTGGGGTTCTCCCAGTTAGTCTTACCCCAACGTGAGTTTATTCTGGGATTAGCAAAAACCCTCAAGACAGAAGAAATCCCTCTCATTGTGGGGGGTGCGTCTTTATCACAGAGCGCAGAAAGTTATCTATCTGTGGTGGGGGGCACAGTTGATCTTTCTCAACTATTTGATGCTGCCTTTTACGGCGAAGGGGAACTACCTTTAAAGGCCTATACGGAGGGAGAAGATGTCGAAAAAATCCCCAACGCTGTGTACAAAAAAGAGAAGATAGTAAAAAACAGAGAATCAGGCATTGAGGACCTGGACGTGTTATCGTGTCCTGATTTTTCAGATTTCACCCTAAGAAATTACTATTCCCCTGAGATCGTGTTTCCACTCTTGACGTCACGAGGGTGCTACTGGAGGAGGTGTACCTTTTGCGTACACTATTCGTCCTACTACCAGTACAGGACTCGTTCTGTGGAAAAGGTTTTGTCAGACGTAAAAGAGCTGCAGAAAAAATACGATGCACACTATTTTCTTTTCGCAGACGAGATGATCCATCCCAAAAAATGTGAAGAATTATCAGAGACTATTCTCGAGGAAGGGTTGGATCTCCGATTTTATTCAGAAGTCAAACCCACGAAAGATTTCAAACCACTCTTGAAGAAGATGTACGAATCGGGGGCGAGAGCGCTCCTGTGGGGAGTGGAATCGGGAAATCAACGTATATTGGACTTAATTGATAAGGGGACGACAGTTGAAGAGGTAGAGACAATTTTGAAGGAGAGCCATGATGCCGGTATCTGGAACATGGTGTTTACGATTATGGGGTACCCCACTCAAACTGAAAAAGAAGTTGAGGAGGACATACTCTTTTTACGAAGAAATGAACCCCACATTGACACGATTGCGACGTCTTTATTTCAGTTAGAGGCGGGTTCCCGCATTTATGAGAATCCTGAACGCTTTGGTGTAAAGAAGATTGAGAGGAGCCCTGATCCTTTTTCCACCGCGTGTGTGTATGAAGTTTCTGAGGGATTGATGAACAGGGAGGCCTACCTCCTATATGGGAGGCATGGAGAGGTGCTGAGGAAGCTTAACAAGGGTTCGCAGCACTTTGGAAGGTTGCGTGATCATATGTTGTTGTATGCTGATAGTATGAGTAGAAATCCTCTCAGAGCTGAATAAGGAGGTGAGAGGACTGTGATGACCCTTCATTCTGGAGAAGTGACTCAAGAAGTGAGGGCGTAATATGTGTCATTGGAAAACTATAAGATCAGAATGGTTCTTCTTCAAAGAAAGAATCATCAGGACTGTAATGCCATAATTCACCTTTCAATCGTTCATACGTATGATACACACGTGGGCAAATGAAACAATTCTGGATCACCCCTATTGTTCGAAAGACAAATCCATCCTTCAGTAGATAAGGGTATGATTTGCAGGATTCTGGACGAACTTTTTCATCTGAACATACATCGAGCTCCAACATGGGACACGGCTTTTCAGTAAAGGTATACTCCCCTGGCTCTTCATCTTTGATGACGTACTGTTCTGAAAACTGATCAACAGTCATTCCCAATGCACGGGCCAGCTTTTCGATGTCCTCCTCACCTAGAGTTGGTACCAGTTTCTTACAACAGTTACGACACGTTGTACAATCTATGGTTGAAGCCACATCGAGATATATTCTTCTCACAACTTTATCCACTTCTTCCGGGCTCATATCAATCTGCTTCAGGAATGACCGAAATTTAACATTCTCGCGTTCTTTCCATTTTGCCAATTCCCTAATTTTTACAGGGTCTGTTTCCATAGGAATCACTTTATTTTTTGTATCTCCTGTGATTACTTTCTGATTAGTAAACTATTTGAGTCTATTTCTTGTTTTCTATTCTGCGAATTAGTTAATTAGATGAAATCATTCTTTTTGCTCTTTGTTTGATCATTGAGTGGCGACACGTTTATATACTTTTGGTTCTGAAGGAGTTGTCCAGGAGAACGTGCTCAACCTTTCAGAATTGCAATGGTAAATATCTCGTTTTTGTGTAAGCGAGACATACACGTTCAGGTACAGTGGTTGGGTCATTTCAATGGGGATGCATCAACGGCCTTCTACTGAAAGAAATGGCTCATTATCAGCCTCCACAGGGACATAATCAAACACCCTAAAGTATGCACACTCAAAGGGATCACCACACCCCAGGTTCCCTGTTTTCACGTAGTAATCTGCTATGCACCCTCCTCTGCAGACACTCACATGTGCGCACTCTCTGCACAGCTCGCTCTCAAGAACACTCACGGCTCGTGCTGCATTCAGAAAAGGTGAACCATTCCAGATCTCTGCAAGTGTACGCTCCCTTACGTTCCCCAACGACACCTCATCAGGGAATGGGGGGCAGGGGGCCACCTCCCCGTCACTCCTTATCACTATGCTCCTCCTCCCTATGCCGCAGTTTTTTATCCTCAACGTGGAGGGGAGCTCTATCTTCACATGCCCCCTCACTTCCTCGTAGTTTCTTAGCCCTTCTAAAACGTTCCCGTACTCTTCAGGGCTCACACACACGGCTGATTCTTCAGATCGTCCCGTGTACGAAACAGGACGCATGCGGTCAGGGTTCACCTTCAATTCCTCGAGGAGTCTCACAATGTCTGTCACCTCACGAAGGTTTCCCTTGTGGATGCAGACGCTGCACCGCACTGGTATGCCTGCTTCTTTGAGCATTTTCACAGCCTTGACTGTTTTCTCGAAACTGTTCGGGACACCTCTGAATGAATCATGGGTTTCAGGCACTGCCCCATCAATACTCACAGTCACAGACAGGACACGCCCCTTGAGCGCTGTGACCACCTCTTTAGTTAACAGCGTGCCATTGGTGAAAAGCATACACGACATGGAGTGCAGCCTTATTAACTCGATAATGTCAAAGAGGCGTGGGTGCAGTAATGGCTCACCACCCGTGAGCATCACGTTCAAAACTCCTGTGTTTTCAAGCTCGTCTATCAACTGTTTGATCTCTTCAAACGAAAGCTCATTTCTCTTTTGGACTCCTGAATCGTTATAACAGTGTTTGCAGCGTAGGTTGCAGCTGCGAGTAACTTCCAGGGAGACATTTTCTATCCTCGAGTAAAGATGAACCTCACCAGGTTCAGGTCTCGGTATCTGCAATGGAGAAGGCAAGAGCTGGAGCATTCCATTTTCTTCCATCTTCTTCATGAGAGGTGAAAGGCTTCCCTGAACAGCAGAAAAGGAATCACCTGAAAGTGCACACAATTCAGAGATGATCTCTTTCAAGGACAGTAATCCTCTGCATCTTTTTACAAATTCAAAGGTAGCCTCATTAGGGTATGCTTTCAAACCTGTTCCAGCATTATAGATTACTATGTCCTCTTTTTCTCTGGTGAATACCCTTGAAAGGGATAACTCACGGGAAAGTACAGGATACTCTAACAGTTCCATATTCCACCTCATTAAAAAATAAAAAATAAAAAAAAATGGAAATTGCACATTTACCATACAATTGACCACTTGTAGGGTTTGGAAGAGCAATCGAGTCCGGGGTGCTTTGGTGTGACTTCTTCCAGACTCTCGATGACCAGCTCGAATTCCATATGTTCACCTCCGCTTCTTGTGAAGTGAATGACGATTCCACATATTTAAACTTTTCTGTTGAGAACTATTAAATCAGAGAAGTGCTACAAATTACAATATGTATATTTTTTTGTATCTTTATCTTATTTTATTTCATTTTTTTTGTTACCAAAAGAATCATTCTTCACAACAAGCAGACATTGTGGGGTTCTTGGTTACCTGGATAGAGCGAGATGGTACTTTCGGAGGTACTGTATAGGGAGGATTTATCATAGCGTTGGTGCTTCTATAGAGGCGTGACAGCCCCAAAAGAATCGATAGTCTTAAATAGATTGAATCAATGAGGATTTTGATGGAACTACTGCAAGAAATCGTTGAACGATGCAGAAACGCATTAGGGAAGAATCTGGTAAGTGTAGTGTTATTTGGTTCTACAGCAAGAGGGTTGCAGGACAAAAGATCTGACATTGATCTCTTAGTTGTAGTAGAGGAAGAAGTTGAGGGTGATCTCCTTAAAGATGTCCGCATTGATCTCCTTTTGAATCATAGTGTCAAACTCGATACCATCATTTTGAGTAAAAAAGATGTAGTCGACAACTTCAATTATTTCTCTCCTCTGTTTCTCTCTTTTACTTTAGGTATTATTGTTCTCATTGACGATGGGTTCTTCAAAGAAAAATACTTCGAGTTTTTGAACAAGGTAAAAGAAGAGAACATACTCTATATTGAAGGAGGTAAGACATGGGATCTCAAAAAGATAAGTTCAGAGCGTTTGCAGTAGCATTCTGGAAGACTTCGGCCCAGGACTTGGAGAGAGCTGAGGATGCTTTCAAGGAAGGATACTACTGTCAAGACACTTTAGTTATTAGACATAATATTTGGATAATTTCTCGTCAGCCTTATCCTTCGTGAATTTCCAGTCGATCTTCTTTTTCTGATCATTCCTTCTTTTAGTCCAAGCACCCACTTCTCGGGCCAGTGTCTCGATGTCCCCTATCCTCCTCCCCGTGCATT
>JADDYB010000091.1_pt1 | contig 27065 bp, 24 predicted proteins | sample 8641941 | NCBI WGS metagenome assembly JADDYB01 (sample SAMN16275377, study PRJNA637457) | freshwater sediment metagenome | isolation source: Lake Kineret sediment | place: Israel: Lake Kineret | collected 2013
CAGGTCATCAAAGAGCAGTGGAACTACACCTACGATACCTTGAACAGATTGAAGACTGCTACAGGTGGTCCTTCTGGACAGAATTATTCACTGAATTACCAATACGACAGCACATGGAACAGGACACAGTTAAACAGTACACTGTACACATATAATGAGATGAATGAACTCCTTTCTTCTGAATCAACGAATGGGAACTGTACTTTCACTTACGATCTGTACGGGAACTGCACGCGGAAGGAGGATGGTACAAATACATGGGAATACACCTATGATTATGAGAACAGGTTAACCTCTGTCAAGGAGAATGGACAGACTGTAGAACAGTATACCTATGATGGTGGCGGGAACAGGATCAAGAAAATCGATGCATCCTCTGAGAGAGTTTATATATGCAGTGGGCTGAACGTTTTATACGAGGTGAACGTGACGACACAAATGGACGCTGTCTATATTTATGGACCTGCAGGGAAAATAGCCAAAAAGGTTAATGACATGAAAGAGTATTACCACACTGATCAGTTAGGTTCGACAAGGTTAGTGACATCAGAAAATGGTGAAGTCACTGAAGAAATCATGTATGAACCCTTTGGTGAACAAATTGACGCCTCTGAAGAACGATACACCTATAATGGGAAAGAAAGAGACGAAAGTGGCCTTTACTACTACGGTGCCCGTTACTACGATCCTGTAATCGGGAGATTCATCTCCAGAGACCCCTTAACAGGTGAAAATGAATCTCCACAAACCTTGAATAGGTATGTGTACTGCTTGAATAATCCACTGGCTTATGGTGATCCCACAGGAGCTGAAGTCGAAGATCCTCAGCAAGAAGTTGAGGAGATATTCCAAAGGTTGTTGAAAATAAGTCCAGAAAAGTTCAAAGAACTCCAGGAAAAATATAAGGAGCTTAATCTTGATGCTCTGGTAGAGATCCTGGGGTTATTGGGGTATAAAGTTGGCAGAGAGGGTGGAATCCTTAATGTACTAGTGGATGATAGTACAGTTATAGATATCGTAATTGATAACACACTTGGTAATTATGGAGAATTCAATATAGAAAGCCAGACAGCCTCTATTAACCTTTCAAAGTGCGGTACAGTGGCAGATCTGGCAATGCTGGCCCTCCATGAGATAAGCCATGCAGTCCTGAGTAATAGGGGAGATATTGACACACCTGAACAGGAAGCCATCATATACAGCACACAATTCCTGTACATGAATGCCCTCGTGTCAGGAGGTGTCGAGCTTTCTACACGGTTTAAGAACCACATTGATTTTATGCAAAATTACTATGATCCACAGGGAGTCATGCATGCACCCATTAGTAACGCTCTCGTCAAATGGATCCAGATACAGGGGTGGAAAAGATGTCGAGAATGATTATAGGTTCCCTTTTCTGTGGAATGCTCTTGATACTGTGTTTATTTCCCGTATGGGGACCTGATGGGTGCGACAAGACTTCCAACTACGATAACGCAATAGCACAAAAAATCTGTGGAAAGATCATTTTTTTTGGAAATATAGGAGACGATAATTATGAGATATTCATAGTGGATGCAAATGGAGAAAATCTCATGAATCTCACGAACAATCCTGCATTTGACTTATATCCCGCGTGGTCGCCTGACGGTCACGAAATCGTCTTCGTCTCAGACAGAGATGGAAATGACGAAATCTACATCATGGATAGTGATGGGAGCAATGTGAGAAGGCTCACCAATAATCCTGCGTATGATGATTTTCCCTCCTGGTCCCCCGATGGAACAAAGATTGCCTTTACCTCAAACAGAGACGGAAAGAGTGGGATCTACATTATGGACATTGATGGTAGCAATCAAATCTGTATAAGTGAGGACTCAGGTAATAGAGACCTTGCCTGGTCTCCTGACGGGAAGAAAATTGCTTTTCTCAGAGACATTAACAATGATGATGAAATCTTCGTCATGAATGCAGATGGAAGTAATCCAGTCAACCTCACGAACTGCCCCGGTTCAGATCAAAGACCTGCATGGTCACCTGATGGGAAAAAGATTGCCTTTCACTCTTACAGAAATGGAGTTGGTGAAATCTTCGTCATGAATGCAGATGGGAGCAACCTGGTAAATTTAACCAATGGCAATGGCCATGCCACTGAAAGGGATCCAGCCTGGTCTCCTGACGGGACAATGATCGTCTACTTCAAAGAAAATCAATACTTTGAAATGGAAATCTGGGTCATGAACAATGATGGTACCAACGCACGGAGACTGGGGAACTATCAAGGTCCAGCTGGACGACCTGCATGGTGCTGTACATCTCCCTGTAAGGAGGAACTTCCTCCGAGTTCACCCCCTGCTACAGAAGAACCTTTTACGAGTCTGCCTCCTGTTACAGAGTCTTTTCAAATGGAATGTGCTGTCATCCTCATTGTACTCATCGTCGGGGCTATTCTCGCGTATGTCTTCTTCAAGAAAAGAAGTTAAAAAAGAGATATCCTACCCAGAGCTCAGTCTCTCCATTTTTCTGTTCAAGATGGTCCAGCATGAACCAGTATTAAATAGGTTTATATAGGAGTACTGTAACAGTAGTTTAAATCTTCAGCTCGAGAAGATCACACTTACATACAAACGAGGAGGAACCAAAATGGATGAGAAAAGCGAAGAGGAAGCGAGAGAGCTGTTAAGAATTTTAGGGTTAACAGGGACGTGGGACATACTCCATTTCCTTTTTGAAAATGGCACGGGGAGTTACCTGGACTTCCGTCAATCGATAAATACCCACACCCTCAACATGAGACTCAATGCCCTCATTGAATACAACCTGATCGTACACCACCAGGTGAGAAATCCCAGGCGTGAGTGGTATGAGATAACTGAAAAGGGCAGGGAGGATCTTCAGGCTCTTGTTGAAAATAGGGGAAGTGAAGGACTAAAAGGTATGGGCAGACAATGTTTTTCTTGTCTCTTGCGGTAACCCCATTCTGTAATTGTTTGTAGAAGTTTTCAACAGTAATTGCAGTATTTATCATTGATCTCATATTGTATAATTTGCAATCCATTGTATAATCGAAAGCTTTATATAGCAGTAGATTACCACTGTATCAATAAGTGCTTACAAACTCAGAAAGGTGATTAGAAATGAGAAAAGATGTTGTAGTTTTTGAAATGGAGATTGATGAGAAAGCGAACAAAGATAATTTACCTCATAGAGGTGATTCCTATGGAATATGAGGCTATAGACAGTGTTCTGGCAAGATACAAGGAACTGATAGAGCAGATTAAAGCTGAAAAAGAAAAAAAGAGAAGTGAAGAAAATCTTTAGCACAAAGAGGGGATGACATGGACATAGCCGCAGAACAAAGGAAGTGGCTCCACACACTGCAATCGCTATCGAAGAGGCCACTTAAAGTCTCAAAGAACGTCAATGGGAAGCCGACGAAGTGGGTATCATTGGAGGATGCAGAACTACCTGCAGACTACAGGACCGTCCTCCACAACGAGGTGGTCATTGACATTGATGCAGAGCGCTGGAAAGAAGTCAGAATGTTTGCCGAGATTGTCACGGATACCCTCACCAGGTTGAATATACCTCATATCAAGGGTTACAGTGGGGGAAGGGGTATCCACGTCCACGTCTTCTTTGGGTTGTCTTTGAACCAGAAGAATGTGTGTGATGAGAGTGACGTCATGCCAAAGGATCTGCGGCTGTGGCTCTTTGAGTACATGGTGAAAGAGGCGGGAATTTCACCGAAATTGATAGGAACGGGGAAACCTTTTGACACGTCCTGTATAAACTGGAGCGATGAGGGGAAAGGGCACTTGATACGATTGTTCGGAGGGAGAAAGCAGAAATACAAGACTGTACTCTATGAAATCCCTGAAGAGAGGCCGAAAAACGATGAACTTGTATTCCCCGAAGACATTGACGTGTGGCGTATTCCAGATACCTTATTCCAGGAGTTTCTGCGTTCATTCAAAACTACACAGAAGAAGAGGGTGGAAGCTTTTCAAAGGTACCAGAAAGCTTCCCAGAACTTCTCTGGGACATTCCTCAATCTCCCGTGCGTACGAAAGATAGGTGAGGGTACACATGAGGGCCAGAGGAATGCAGGTGCCCGCATCATCGCTGTAGCGAGCAGGCTCGATAGTTTAGAAAAGGAGGAAGCCCAGAAGGTCATGCGCTCGTATGCGGGTAAGTGCCCACAAGAGAATATCTCTGAGAAAGAGTACCTGGACTGGATTGACTGGATCTACGGACAGGAAGATCACTTCTGGAGCTGTAGATTTTGTAAAGAGTTGGAAGTCTGTGACGAGGGGTCCTGCTCTTTCTTCAAAGCAACCTTCAAAAAAGAACTGGATTTCCTCAAACGTGAAGACCTCATCGATACCATCCTGAAGATTCTGGAAAAGAAGATCAAGAAAGACAAGAAGAACACGCTCCTCGTCTTGTTCGTGTGCCTCTCTGCCTACGGGTCTAATCCATTGAACCTCTTTCTGAAGGGAGAGAGCTCCATCGGGAAGACCCACCTCGCCCGTACAGTGGCAGAGTACTTCCCCTCAGATGATGTGTGGTTCATCGGGGACATGTCTCCCAAGGCCTTGATTCACGGGCGCGGGGAGTACAAAGACGGGAAGGTGTACATCTCCTTGAAGAATAAAATTCTGATTTTTTTGGAGACCCCCCGCAAGGAAACTCTGGAGATGTTAAAACCCATACTGAGCCATGACAGAACGGAAATCGAATACAAGATAACGGATAAGACCCTTTCCGGTCAATTAGGGACGAAGAGGGTCATCATCGAGGGGTGGCCCTCCACCGTGTTCTGTACCACTGATTACCAGTTTCTGGAGGAGTTGTCGACGCGGAGTATGTTAGCGACACCCGAAATTACTCCAGAGAAGTTTCGAGAGGTTTTAGAGTACAAGGCCAACCTGTACGCCTTTCCCTGGAAGTACGCAGAAGATGAAGAGGAGAAGATGCTGAGAGATGCACTCACCATGATAAGGTCAGGTATAGAGGTCTGCGTCCCCTACGCCGGGGTACTGGCCGAGCAGTACGACAGGGACGAGCCGAGGGTCATGCGGGACTTTGACAAACTGATGGGATTGATCAAGATGAGCACCTTCCTGCACCAGGGGCAGAGGACACGATTTGATGTCGATGGAAAGCAGTTTGTCATTGCCAATGAGTGCGACTACTGGGTGGGGGTGTCCCTCTTCGAGTCGGTGAGGGAGACCACGTGCACGGGGATACCACAGCCTGTCATAGACTTCTACGAGAAGGTCATCACCGGAATTGAGGGAGCCCTCACCTATCAATCCATGCGGGAAGAGTACGTGAGGGTGTACGGGAAACCACTGAGTCGTACGCACCTGCGGAACAGGTTCGTGGAGCCCCTGGAGGATGTGGGATGGTTGAATCACGAGCCAGACCCTGAAGATGGGAGGAGGATCATCTTTGAAAGGTGCAGGATAGGGCCTGAAAATGGTGGAGGTATGACGTATGAGTACTCATACTTTAGGGAGATATTTGGAGAGGATAGACTTAGAGAGTACGTGGGGGAGCTTGAAGGGATATGGAAGGAGGGGGAAGGGAACGGAGTTCTATCAGAGGGTAATGCTGGAGGTTCTGATAGTGCATGGTTTTACACTGCCAGAGTTCCATATTTTTTAGAGCATAATGAGAATAAGAATAATGAAATAAAGGGCGATATTGATGTGAAAAACGGAAGTTCCACAATCCTTCATAATTTGAAGGAAAAGAAGATTGAAAGTGAGATGTCAAAGAATGAACTGCTGGATCACTATGATGAGGAGACTGTTTTTTCGCAGATTCCGCAAGAGGATACGATGGTTGAGGATGTCTTAAAGAAGTTCAAGGACCAGAACAAAGTAGTAGACACCTTGGTGATTCTGAGGGATAAGAAGATGATCATGGTGGGTCAGGGTTATGTGAGGAGACTTGCGCAGAGGAGACTGGTTGCAGAACCTGTACCGAACCCTGGACTCAATAAGTGGATCTGTGGGGAGTGTGGTCAGATGTTCTATGCAAAGGAACCTTACAGAAACTGGGACGACCATGCTGTCTGTGATGCCTGTTGGGAGAATCTTGGCTCAACCAGGAGGAGGTGCAAATGAAGTCATGAGGATTCACGCACTACCACTATCTTCACTGGCAGACCAAATTGGCACAATTTAACGCACTGCAGAATTGAGCCTATCTCGAACATAACTCCGAAAGCTTACAGATAGAAAGCTTTATAAACTTCTTCTACATATATTTATTATCTCAGACTAGATTCTTTCTCTATAATCCAAATAAAGCCCCAATATTTGGACATTTTGTCTTACTCCCTCCCCCGGCGTCCGACATTTTGACGGTAGTAGAAGAAAGGAGTGCAGACAGCAAGGAGAAGTTGTGCTCGGAAAATGCTGACGCAAGGATAAAGGATAGATAAAGGATGCATCTCATAGACTCCGATCCAAACGCTTATAAGGCTGGCAGCACATAAGTGCCTGCCTAAACCCCACGGAGGAGGAGCATACGCTTCTCCTCAAAAAAATACTAAAATCTGAAAGGGGGGTCTAACAAGGAAAAGGTTCTAAGAGATGTCCAAATCCTAACCCAACGGTAATGTCCAGGATGCCATCATCGAAATAGGCAGTCTAGGCCTTTCTCTTATCTTTTCAGAAAATGCTGTCTCTCTGGAAGGCTTGCCTTTCCATGTATAGTGTGTTCTGCAGAATTACATTCTGAGAATTCGGGCCGCATTGAACACAGCCATGAGAGCCACTCCAACATCAGCAAACACTGCTTCCCACATGGTGGCTATTCCCATTATGCCCATGAAGATGAAAACACCTTTGACTCCGCAGTTTCAGCACCTTAAGATAGGTTTCACAGTTTCACTATTTTCCCTTTGAAATGAATTTCACTGTTTTCGCTATTATTTTCATAATTCTTATGTTCAGGGAAAGCCGTAGGTTGAGAAGAGATATGATTTGAGGTGAAGATGATGCAGGAAACAGTCTTGAAATCTGAATATGTGAACTCCCAAGACGGGATAACAAGTGGTGTAGCCTATGATACTGCATGGGCTGCAGGGATTACAGATCAAAGAGGGAAGGCACTGTTCCCGGAATGTGTGAAGTGGCTCCTGGAAAATCAGAAATGTGATGGGAGCTGGGGAACTCAGGTACTGAACTATCATGATAGAGTGTTATCAACTCTGAGTGCACTCATAGCTTTGAAAGAGATAGGTAGGAGACAATATGCGCCTTACATAAAAAAAGGTGAAACCTACATCTGGGAAACCCTGAAGAATCTGAACCTGGACAAAAAAAGGCTCATTGGCTCAGAGTTATTGATTCCTTCATTAATGAACCAGGCCGAGTCTGCGGGGTTGGATTTGCCCTATTACGTTAAAATTTACCAGAATGAGTATAAAAAAAAGCTGAAAAGGATTGATGAGTCATTATGGTACTCTCCTTTGGCAACATTGTCATTCTCTCTCGAATTCCTGGGAGATGCAGTAAATACAGAGCGCCTTCCACATGTCCAGCTTCCCAATGGGTCTGTGGCAACTTCACCTGCGGCCACTGCTTTCTTTCTCAGGCACATAAAGGATCCAAAAGCATTCACGTATCTGAAGAAGGTTCTCTCTCTAACAGGAGATGGCTCTCTCATGACAGTGTACCCCATTGAGGTGTTTGAGTACGGATGGACTATGTACAATTTGATGCTAGCAGGGCTCCACCTGGAATGGCAGCATGAAGTTGATTTTCTCCTGAACTATGCAGAAAGTTCAGGGTTCGGCTGGACTGTGGAATCACCTCTACGTGATGCAGATGAAACAGCAGTAGTATACAAGATCCTGCGCGATTACGGGTATCCAGTAGACCTTCGAGCCATGGAGGCATACGGTGCAGAAGATTATTTCGTGACATACAGGTCTGAATTGGACTCTTCGGTCAGCACGAATGTTCACGTTCTGGATTTTGTTCAAAATTGTCCAGAATTTCCTGATAAAGAAAGTGTTATAGAGAAGCTGGTAAGATTTCTCAGGAGAGAAATGCATCCCCACGGGTTCTGGATAGATAAATGGCATGTGTCCCCTTACTACCCTACCAGCCATGCTGTCATAGCTCTGTGTGATGCAGATCCATCTCTCGCAGAAAAGGCTGTCTCCTGGATACTGGAAACCCAGAATGAGCACGGGTTATGGGGAGAGAACAATGGAACTCTGGAAGAGACTGCCTATGCTGTACAAGCTTTAATGTATTACCACAATCACGTGGAGCACATTGATAGAATAGTGTCTGAAGCAGTATCCACTGTCTTTGAGAGCTTCACACCGTTCACCAAGCTCCCTGATTTGTGGATTGGCAAGGTTCTGTATGCCCCTATTCGGGTGGTGTGGTCATCTGTGGCAAGTGCACACTTCATGGTACGATCTGAAGATGTGGCAACTCCACTCCATAAGAGGTGGTAGTGTGAACCAATTATTCCTGGAAAAAGATACCTATGAAGACTGTCTCAGGTTCTCTGTGGGGGAGGCACTCCGTGCCTTTAGAGGGGAGGGTCAAGAGATGTCTTCTGAATCCCTTTTCAAGGGGACTGTCCTGGACTTCGACTCACTGAATACGGGTGGGGGTGGGACCAGAACATGTGCAGAGAGGGTGTTTCAGGTTGTTGACTACCTTGACTATTTTACTGGAAGACTTAACATTCCACCAGTGGTACGAGAGGTGATTTAATGGACAGAGTCACAGAGCATCTTTTTGCATTTCTAAAAGACTGCATGGCAAATTATCACATTGAAGTGAAAAGGGGGGACATTAACTTTCTGGCCCCTCAGATCATAACCTATTATCGTGCTTTGACAATCCCTGTTGTTACAGACATGAGAGGGAACCTGGAGCAGAAAATTCTCTATTCTCTGTGGGGCCTCTGTGTGGATGACTGCATTGACGGAGGGGGTGATGGACAGCATCTCCTGATGGATACTTTGGGCGTTATTTCCCAGTTACCTCTGGGGAAAGAAGTGACCCCCCAGACACCGGCTGGACTGGTGATGAGAGAGTTGGTGGAGAGAATACTTTCAGCAAAGACCTGCAATGCAGATGTAGGGAGGGAATTCTTCTTTCTGGATGTGCTTGACCAGGTCAAAGGGTTCGCTTATGAACAGATAATCCACAAAAGAAAAGAAATGGCAGCACTATTCGAATTTGAGGAACACAGCGCCATGACTAAAGATCACAGAATTTGCCTTGATATTGATCTCTGTACCACAGAAAAGGCTCTATCCTTCTTTACTATAAAGAAGTTCAGGGAAAGCTTCAAGTTCCTCGGGTTGGCCCTCACATACCAGGGTGATGTTGTTACATTTGAATCAGAGTTTTTCGAAGAGAAAGGGTTGAATTCAGTATCAATTCTGGGCATTGAAAATTCTTTGTTGCCCCCTAATGTTTTGGATCTTGAATCTTCTCAAAAACGTACGATTTTCAAGAAAGTGATTCCATATCTTCTTGATGAGATTAGAATGCGCTCGATGCGATACAGGGACTTAACTATTAAACAGCTGAAAGAAATTGAAGAGGTAGACACCTCTTCTTTGGAACGAGCCATCATCCATGTCATAGACCACGAGTTTCCAGGAGCAGGCCTTGAAAGAAAGGTGACCATGGTGTAGTGGCTATCACCTTCCTACTGCACGTTCTCTTACATTTGTAGAGGGGTAAATAGACACCTCCCATTTCGTCTATATGAGCTGAAATTTTACCAAGTAATGTCGTCAGCATCATTCCTGATGTAAATGAATCCTTTACTGCCATCCACTGTGATGAATTGACCTGTCTTGATGATCTTTGTAGCGTCTTTTACCCCTACTACTGCAGGTATCCCGTACTCTCTGGCAATAATTACTCCATGTGAGAGCACCCCTCCCAGTTCCATCACCAGCCCGCCAGCAGTCACGAACAAAGGACTCCATCCTGGATCTGTCACTGGAGCCACCAGTATGTCGCCTTCAGCAAAATCTGAACATTCCTGAGGGGATAGAACTACTCGTGCTCTCCCTGTCACCACTCCGTGGCTGCATCCTGTACCTTCGAGTATTTCTTTTAGTTCTACTCTGCAGGTGAGTTCTTTTATGGGAAGGGGTTTACCCTCCATCATCATGGGAACATCCAGGTGTTCACATTCCTCTTTTTCTTTCTTTCGTTCTTCAATGAAGGTCAATTGTTCTCTTTTCAGGTTGCCTGCAATAATTTCAGATACCTCTGTCATCTTCAAGTAGAAGATATCATCTGTGTTCGCCAGAATTCCTCCTTCCACCAGTCTGGATGCAATAGCCAGATATAGGACCCGCATTGCAGAAATGCCTCTGACCCACGCAGTTTTCAGGTTCTCTCTTACTACTAAGTATTCCTGAGTCTTCTCAAGTATTTTTTTGAAGATCAGTTTCTCCAGGGGGTTCTTTGAGAGGTCTTTGAGGATGCGATCTGTTGTTTCGAGTCTCACCTTTTTCTGGGCTTCCACGGTCTCTGCAGGATCAGGGGGGTGAGTGCTCAGATAGGTTGCTACTATAGAGAACACAAAAGAGAGGTTTTCCTTCCAGCGAGGGACAGATAGTTCCATTTCTTGAGAACATCTGTCTCCGTATTCCTCCATGAAGGTATCCAGTTCTCTGAGGAATTCTTTCCCCTCCGAAAATTGATTCAGCTCTTCAAGGACATTCTTTTTTTGTGAAAGGATCAATGCAGAAACTCTGGGTGACGTGGAAGCACTCTGGGCGAGCTTCCACATTTCTGCTCCCAGGCGGAAGCTGCTCATCCCTTCCAGCCCTGTGATGAGCACATTTCCTGTCTCTCCCACACGTGCCAGCAATTTCTGGAAAATGCCAAATAGGAGCATGTTAGCCAGCATTGTATTTGCATGGATCTGAAACACCGCTTGGTTTGCGTCGTAAATCTTCCAGATCAGCTCATCCAGTTCTGCAAGGGTCAGTTCCTCCAAATTCCTGTGCCTAATATCTTTGATAAGATTCAAGGAATGAGGAATGACCCTACTGGCCATTTTAGGAAGGTCCATGAAGAAATGAATGACCTTACAGATTCTGAAAGACATTTTCAAAATCGTAAGAGTCTCCAGGCTGGGGTTTGATCCCTCTTCCTCAGATGCAAACCCTATGGACTGGTCGATGACTGAGGGGGGAAGGCCAGGTATGCTCCCAATAATTTTGTGAAGGTTAGTAATATTCGCATATATGTGGCCGTAGATGTATTCCAGGAATTTGGTATCATCAGGCAGTTTTTTGATACCGAACCGTTCCAGAAGAGGCAGTACACCGACGACAAAGAAGTCAGGCCTATTCTCCGGGATTCGGGACAAGTACGTTACATAACCTGGCTGGGTTTCTGCTATGTTTGCTCGTGACCATATTGTTGGTGTCTGCTTTACTGTTATAGGTCTGGCCTGAAGGATGACAATGTTATTGTTGTGCAATGCCCACTCTATGTCCTGCGGACACCCGAATAACTCATCCACTTTCTTGCCGAGAGTGCACAGCTTTTGAAGGTGATCATCATTCAGTGCCGGTTGATCCTGAAGATGATCGGGAACAACCCGTTCTTTCACTCCTCCTTCAGAAGTTACCTGGCTCATTAGCTGTTTGTGAGAAATTGTTCTTTTCAAAACAGTGAATCCCTCCCGCTCTACGACAAAGCGGTCTGCAGCCGATGTCCCTCCCACCAGTATGTCACCCAGACCCCATACAGCTTCCACCACCATGTCATCCTCTGTGAATAGAACACCCGAAGCTTCAGCTGGCACCATTTCCTGGACCAAAACTGCCATGGCAACCTTTCCATCAATCCCCATCTTCTTCCTGTATTCTGCAGCTGGTCTGCTCCACGCAGATGCCCAGCATTCCTTCACTGCATCCGGAAGGGTTTCACCTTTAACATTCAGAAAGCTCTTGTACTGTCCTGCAAAGGATGCACTCTTCAAATCTTCAAAAGGACTGGAAGATCTCACAGCGCACGCCCTGCCATTCAAATATTTTTCGTAGGCATTCGTTATTATATCTCTGAGACATGCGGGCATCAACCCTTCCCTTATCTTATCGCTGCTCTCCTCCCCTGAGATGTTGTTGAAATCTATGAAGTAGTCGTAGACCTCTGTAGTGATGCAGAATCCTCGAGGAACTGGAATTCCTTTTCGAGCCATTTTTGAGAGATTAAAAGCCTTTCCTCCAACTAAGCTAATTTTCGATTCTTCTTTTATTCTAATAACGAATTTAGGTTCTTCGATGTCTGTGAACTCATCATCTGCAGTATCACAGGTTACATTGGTGGGTCTTTCACCCTGATGGTTCACATACCCACGGTTCAAGATTGTTTCCTGCACGGTTCTCACCTCCAACTCAAACACGAAAGATTCTGTAAAAGAAGGAAATTCGGATTAGATCTATCCTGAACAGTTTCTGTGAACCTTCTACTTATCTCCTCGCTCCAGCTAAGGAGATTCACCTTCCCTGTACACAGGACCATACTTCTGTGTACCACTAGGGAACGTGCACAGCACAGCGACACACAGCGAAGCCTTTCATTTCCTCTCTCAACGTGTTTTGAGCTCTTTAATATTGGGGTTTCTCTGAGCATAAATATTGCGAAAAAAATAGTGAAAATAGTGAAATCTGTTTTAAGACCTCAAATTTGAGGTTAAATGATGTTAAATAATACTTTTTCTCTTATTTTTTTTATTATTTTTAAAAAAAATGAAGATATTAGATTTTCAGTAGAATTTTAGATTATCAATGGTAACATTAATATAAAAAAAAGAAAAAAAGAAAAAAAATTAAGTTCTCGTAACCTTGCCTTGGATCATACTGTACAGTATTATGATCCAAGCCACTGCATGTAGCACTTGGTTGGCTGAGTCAGTTATGGGAGAGATTCCAGTAAATAGGCCTGTATAGAAAGCGTTAACTGAGTCCAATCCCCACCCTGCAGAAATGAGGAAGAGAATTTTTCTTCTGAAATCGCCAGGAACAAGGTTCGCAGCTACTCTGTAGAAAAGAACTGCTATTGCAATTTTGGGCAGCATTATCACTATGAGTGACATTGGGGCCATAACTGCATCTTTAAAGCCTTCGAGTGGGTAGGTGAGTCCAAAATAGGCAACCAGCGCAAAGAAGACCACTGTGATAATACCTGTCATTTTCTCCCTGAAAAAGGAACCTTTTTCAAAAAAGAGGAGCGATGTTCCATAGTAGAATAATATCACTGCAATTGCTGTCACTAGCAGTCCAGCCACCAATGTCGGTTTCCCTGCTGTCATCTCTCCGAAAACCTCTGTGTAAAGGCGGGTTGTTTGAGCTAAAGCATACAGCAAAAGACCCACAGCCCAAGCAAGGGATGCACGAAGCCTCTTTGCAACATACTCGCGAAAGAAATATGCTGAGAGGATGAATGTTGCAATGAGCGAAACTGCCACTGCTGCTATGAATATCATGTTCATAGAATCACCTGGATGTTTCTGTATTCTATGAACGTTTCTCTAAGGATAAATATTACGAAAAAAATAGTGAAAATAGTGAAAGGCACTTGAAACAGGATTTCCCAATAGGTTATGAAATATTACCTTTTGGCAGGGAAGTGCCCTTGGTATTTATGGATATCCCCTCTCTTTCTGCGTCCATTTCTGGTGACCTTTTGTGAGAGATCATTTTTGCGTAGTTAGGTACACGGCTGTTGAGGCTTCTTATAAATGGAACGAAACATTTTTATGGAAAGTGATAAATCTTTTTCAGGTGATATCATGGAACCCACTCCTGACACTGACGTGTATCACGATGGAGCGATAATAGAATATTCTGCAAAGAGTTCACACGTTGCCTGCTTTTTCCCTTGCTAATAGAATAGCATCTCTTTTTTCTGGAAAAGAAGAGAAAAAAATTTACGATTCACTGCTGGACAACTCGTTCATGAGGTGCTTCATGTTTTCTATGTACTCTTTGAATACGGCTCTGCCCTCCTCTGTCAGCTGCAGTATGGTGTGGGGCTTTCTATTGACAAATTCTTTCTCTACTTTGACATACCCTGCCTCCTCTAACTTGCTCATGTGGCGAGAAAGGTTGCCAGTGGTCAATCCTGTCTGAGGAAGAAGGAAAAGGAAGTCTGCGCTTTGAACGATGTAGAGTTGTGCCATGATGGCGAGCCTGGCGGGTTCATGGATGAGCTTGTCAATTTCTGAGATGTGCCGCAGATCATCTTCCTTATCTGACGACATCTTCTCTGCCCTCTCGTCTTGGATATCTCCTGAAGAAGCGGGCCAGAACAACAAGTCCGGTGAGAAGGATGATTGTTCCTGTGGCAGTAAACTGGTATTTCATGGTAGTCAAAGGGTTAGCCCCGGGAGTCTCAAGGAGCATGCCAGCCACTATAACTATCAGAAGAAATCCCGTGTAAGCGTAGAAACGTCTTATCTGCTTCCAGTATCCAACAAGACAGATCCCTACAGCAATGATCAATTCATAGCTCACGAGTGCCAGTTCTCCAACAACTGTCTTGATTGGTTGGGGTATGCCAGTGGTGAGAGCCAGGAAAAACGCCAAGCCCATAAGGGCAGTTATGGAGAAGAAGACAACGAAGAATGATGTTTCCTTCTTCATTCTCTCCTCTCTTTCTGGGCTGAACTTCACCAGGCCTACTCTTGGTAATGTTATTGATTTCTTTGCTCCTGCAAAGAAAAAGATAACCATCCAGGAAAGAACTGCCATGCTAGTGTATGGTGTAGTCATGCCTATTCCGAAGGCAAGGACAAAAAGCCCTATGGTAATGTCTAAGATGCCATCATCGAAATAGGCAGTCCAGGCCTTTCTCTCCAATTCCTTAAGGTTCATTTCTGGTGTCATTTTTTTTCACCTTACTCTGTAATGTAGTTTACCTTTTATAAAGCTTTGTATTGTAAAGTAGTTGACAATCATCAAAGAGGAGGAGAGGTTCGCTGCTGTGGTATCTATTCAGAAATTGCTCTCTCTCTGGAAGGCTTGCCTTTCCATGAATGGTGTGTTCTGCAGCACTTCGAAGAGTCGGAAAGTTTATGAATGTATACACAAGTGACTCCAGTGTCTGAACAACCCATGAGTTGAGGTGACGCCATGATGGTGAAAGAGAATGAAATAAAGGAAATTCTCAACAGTGCAGGAATCGAGAAGTTTGGATTTGTGGATAAAACAGTTTACGATAAGCAAGCTCCTTCCGGGCACAGGATCTCAGACCTCCTCCCCGCCGCTCGGTCTGCTCTGGTCTACATCCTGCCTGTAAATCGCGAGGTAGTGGATAGGTTTCCTCAGGACTTTGAAGGAGACTATTACGAGATCTATGTTCGGGAGAAGAAAAAAGTGACTGAGAGGCTTCTTGAAGCTGGTGATTTAGTTGTAGCCGCGTTCAGAGACAATGGATTTAGTGCCATGATTGTTCCCAAAGGCTCAAAAAAGTACATGGGGCCAATTTCGCTCAAACATTTGGGTTACTATGCAGGGTTGGGTGTTTTCGGGAGAAATTCGCTTCTTCTGAATCCAGTCTACGGCCCTTGTCTTCGGATCGGTGCAGTGCTCACAGAGTACGTGCCTTCAGAGTTTGGCACGTTCATGGACATGGTGCCAATCTGCCAGGGCTGCAACAGATGTATTGCAGCCTGTCCGGCACACGTCCTGGAAGCCCCCCAAAAGGGGGAGATGTATCGTGTGTCAAAAGAAGGATGCCTCAGATATTTTTGTAAAATGAGACATATTGAAGACGTTTCAGAGAATGCAAACGTGAATTGCAGATTATGCATGCAGGTGTGCCCTGTAGGAAGGGTTGGAAAACAAGGTGAGAAATAAAAAAAATGAAAAGATTCAAGTGAGAATCAGACTTCTATATACGTGGGGAACCAATGTTGAGGGGGGTAGCGGGAAAGAAAGCTTTCAATCTCTCATAAAATCAAAAAGATTATTGGATGTTTTAGTTTCAAATAGAACAGTTCGAGTAATTCTATTTATTTCCTCTATTTCCTCCATCAAATATTCTCTTATGATTTTCCTCATTCTTGCAACATTTTGAGGTTTCAATGCCACATTTTTATAGCCTTTGAGAATTTCTTCCAGTTTTCTCTGAGCTTTTATTGATGCATATTCGCCCAATTCTGCAAGTCTCTGATGGATGTTATTGCTATAGTCAAATTGTGGTATGGGAATTTCCAGAACTTTTTTTTCTATTCCTCGTTCTTTGAAAAGCCCTTTAGCCTGCATAGGTTTGATGATCTCATTTACTACAGAGGAATTCAAAAGAGAACAGAGATACCATGCTTCATTCTTGTTATCAGTTTCGTAATATATTACACCTTTCGCAAGGACAATTCTGTTCTCATGCTTCTGAGAATGTATTACTGCTGAGACTACATTCTTACCAGTTTCGTTGTAGACAACCTTGTATTGCTTATTCGGATTTTGTCTTGAAAGTTTACTGGCATAATTTATCCATTGACTGAGACTATATTGATTTTTCTTACCTCTTTCTTCTTTCCAGATTCCTTCTGCTTTTTTAAGCCAATCGAGTAGCAATGGGTATCTTCCTGAGATATTTTCCTTTTTCAGTACGTAGAACCCTGTGCTTTGAGGTATGATTGGTAAAACGACTGGAATTGTGATGTAAGAAAAAGGATAGATTCTGGAACTTATGACTCCACTAAAAATGAACTCTTTTTCAATATTCCCTTCAAAGAGGTACTTGTCCCATGGCTCTTTCGCATACGTTGTGACTTCTCCAGACGTTGTGACATAAGGTTTCCTAAAGTCAAAACCAAACTTCTCTTCAACAAGATCTACGTACCAAAAATTCTGAGGGACTACGTTTGCGCCTTGATAGAATTTCTTATAATACCAACTTTCTCCCTCAAGTAGTACTTGCTTGTAAGATAGAAAGTCCCTTTTTCCTATCCTCGATAAGAATAACTTTCTCTCTGAGGGATTCAGTAATTCTCTTGCTCTTTCATATGTCTCATTTTTCGTTTCTAAATTTCCTTTGAACAAAATCGTTTCAATGGGATATTCTGTAGTCTCATCTTTCCTTGCAAAAACTACGCATGAAAGCGTTCTAAATAGGGGAGACACGTCTTCTAAATCCAAAATCTTAAAGAACTTCAAGTTCACTTTATTGAAAGTATTATTTCTAAAGTTGGAATGTTGATCAGCCGAAAATATACTTCTAGGCATGACAAACGCTATAATACCTCTATTCTTTAAATACAGTTCACTACACCTTAATAAGAACAGTGTAGCTAATTCCATGTGTGTTATCAGCTCAGCAGAACGTGTTAGTCTGTAATTCTCCTTTATTGACTTCTTGAGGAAATTTTGGTACTGAATACTCTCTATAGAATTATAGACTACCCATGGAGGGTTACCAACAATCAAATCAAATTTCTTGTACGTAAAATCGATGGGTTTATGTTTGTTCTTCAATATGAAGGCCCATATGGAGTTTTTCTTATCTTTAATTAACTCCGCAAATAATCGGATATCACTTTTTATGACATCAACAAATCTTCCAAAATCTTGAATTTGATGTTCGAGAAAAAACCGTTCTATTCTGCCTATATCTACTTCTTCCTTTCCAAGACAATAACCTGCTAAGTCTTTTATTTCATCTATTAATCCGTCTATAATTTCTGGACCAATTTTTTGTTCAAACTCTACTGGCAAATGAAAAAATGTTTTATCATTAACTGTGGGAATTCTGTAGACTTCAACCTCAAACAAACTTGCTCTATCTTCGTCAATGAGCCTTATGGAGTCTGCCATGTATATTGGAATGACAATTTCTCCTCGTCCATACGTTTTCAATAGACTTCCTAGTGCCAGTAAGTAATTCGTTTTCGCTATTAGAACAGCAAGTGGATGAATATCGATTCCCTTAACGTTCTCTGCAATATGATAAAGAAGTTCAATATTATTCATGCTGCTATTCAATAATTCCTTCTTCAATTTTATTGCAACGAACAAAAAGGTTCCAGAGCCACAAGCTGGATCGAGAATTCTAGAATCTGGTTTTTCTGTGAGTAAATCTCTCAGTACATATTCAGCCAGCCAATCAGGAGTATAGACTTCTCCAAGATCATGTCTTTCCTTTTTATCCAATAACTCTTCATACAGACCTTTCAAGACATCTTCGTTTAATTTTGAAAGATCAAAATTCGATAAATGTCTTAGAAGTTCCATAGCTATCTCTACTCCGTTTTTCTGGACAGGTTCCTTTATGATCCAGGAAAAAAAATCTTCCTCAAAGAAATTTTTTATTCCATATTTTTTAAATTCCCTTCCGAGCAGGACTTCCAATATTTTTTCTCTTTCTAACGGCACAAATCCCTTGAAAAGATAGCTATATATCATCAGCTTAGCGAGTAGAGAGAGGTAGGTGTGTTTTACGAAAAATTCCACGTTTTCAATGATACTTCCGTATGCAATACTGAGATATTTACTCCACTCGGAAAAGATTGTATTAAAAGTTTCTGAGTTCTCGCATTGGAAATTTTCTATCAATTCTTTTATTTCTTGGTTGATCTCTTTGAAAAGATAACTTTCAATGCCAAAATATCCACTAAAATTCCTTGTGGTCGGTATTTTTGGCTCTTGGGAAAGAAAGATTATATCAAGCCAGATTCTAACGTCTCCAGGCGATTTTTTTTCGATATCAAATTCCTCAAGACTTATGAGGGAGATATCATTCTCTGAAATTGGGAATTTTTCTGTTTCAAGTTCAGGTCTAAAAACGACAAATTCTTTCCCATCTGTTGCCACCAGAAGATAATTCACTCTTCTCCCATCATCTTGGTATTCTCTATTCCACAATATAGTCATGTATTTTTGAAGCTGATCTTCAGCTTCTTTACGACTGGACTTCATATCTCGTTCAAACTCTATTATAACATTGCCAAGTAAAGCGTCAATTCTGCCTTTGATGGCAATAGTTTTATTTTTGTACTTAACAAACCTCTCCAATTCTGGAAAACTCCTCTCCAAGTAGTCGGCACTTACATTCTTGAAGGTATCTCTGACTAAACTTAGGAATAGATAAGATTTATTAGCTTCTGATGATACTTTCCTTAGATCGTGAATATATCTTTCCAGCTTTTCAGGAAAATCTTGCTGGGCTCCTTCTTCCGTTGTCATTCTTATCTTCATTTTTACCTAGTTTTTTAAGCTTTTCCATTGGTCTGTAACACATGCAAAAAAACAAAGCAACTCAACCTATTAAAGAACAAACGACTTATCACACTAACACGTGAAGTGATACCATGCCAGTCAGAAAAATCCTCTTATTAGGAAATCCAAAATTGTACGAAATATCTACAGAAATCAAAAAAGAAGAAATTCCAACGATAAAGCCTGTCATCCAGGACCTCCACGACACGCTGATGGCCTTCAAACAGAAATACAAGAGAGGACGGGCAATCGCAGCCCCCCAGATCGGCGTCAATAAACGGTTGATCTACTCATACGTTACCGAACCCATCGTCTACCTCAATCCCCTCCTCCACTTCGTCGGTGACAACCTCATCCACCTCTGGGACGACTGCATGTCTTTCCCCGACCTCTACGTGAGAGTAGCCCGCCACCAGAAATGTACGGTAACCTACTCCGACCTCAACGGGGAACCCCACACCCCCACGTATGAAAATGACATGTCAGAACTCCTCCAGCATGAATACGACCACCTCAACGGCATTCTAGCCGTATCCAGAGCTGTAGACGGAAAATCTTTCTGCTTGCGCAGCCAGAAACACCTCCTCCCACCCTGACTACCTATCCAAACCTATCCAAACCTATCCAAACCTATATAAACAACTCCCCCTACTCCCTATGGAGGATGACCATGACCACATATCAGGAAATAACCAAGAAAGATTGGAAAGAATCCGCCCTCATCATTGGTGCATTCGCTGCTGTTGTCCTCCTGTCCTCAGTTTTCTTGCTCCCTACCTACTGGTACCTCTTTGTCATCATCATCGTTGCAGGCATATCCACACTCATCTACATCGCTGCAAAAGAAGAGAAAAGCATCTCCTACCTCTACAAGTGCCCCAAATGCCAGCACGAGTTCGAGATATCCACCCTGACCAGCCTACTCGCCCCTCACGGCGTCACCAAAAAGGATGGGAACTGGTATGAATGGAAATATCTGGAATGCCCCATGTGTCACCAAAAAGCACGGTTAACGCCCATAAAGAAAGAAGAACCTGCACAGCCCAGTAGGTGGTGATCTAGAAAAAAAGGCTTAAGGTGAGAAACCTTTTAAAATTCCATTGGTTACAGACGTCTATGACTCATCGTAGAGATCTCGAACGTCATTTTTCCCGCTTTTTCATGAGCAGTACACTCTCACAAATCATGACTTCCTCATTTTTTTGGTTGAACACTCTATTCAGTACAGTGATAAGACCATCCTTCCCTCTGTCCTGTTTCTTTATAAATTCAAGCTCCAATTGCAGAGTATCTCCAATGTAGACCGGCTTAATGAACCGCATTCTGTCCACGCCGTAGAAGGCAATGACGGTCTCCCGTAAGAACCCCAACTGGTCCCATAAGCCTGTCATGACAGAAAAGGTTAAAGCACCGTGCGCAATCCGCTCCCCAAACACAGACTTTCGCGCGTACTCACTGTCTGTGTGTAAGGGGTTGTAGTCCCCACTCATCCCTGCAAAATTGACAATGTCACACTCTGTCACCGTCCTCCCGGAGGAGACGTATTTCTCACCTATGTTAATGTCTTCGAAAAACCTTCCCATTAAATCACCTCAGCATTATTTCCTCCCATGGGTAACCCTGCATTCGCGACACACCCTCAAACTCATGGGCTTCCCCTCAATCAGGATTTCACAGTCTTCGAGTCCCTCTCTCTTCCCACACAATGAACACAGCTCCACTGCCGTTATTTTGAACGTCACCACCCGGCTGGGACAGGTGTACACTTTTGTGTTTCTCTCATCAGAACCCAGGAGTTTCATGTCACCTCCAACCCGTAACGAGAAAAGCAGGGGATACATTCCAGAGAAGGCTTCACCACACATTCCCTCGGGTGTGTTCCAGTCAAATTCAAACTTCTCTCCTTTTTTGTGGTTTGCTCTGCACGCAGATTTGACCTCTGTTATTTCGACCTCAAAGAGAGTGGTCTCTCTCCACTGCGTGGAAAATGTGCTACTATCCATTCTCTCACCTGGTGAGTATGGGAGGAGTTCTTTAAAAACCTGTCCTGTTAAATCAGACGCTGCGGAGCACCTGAGAAACCTTTATTAGTGCTTTCCATTTGGTATGGCATGGAGTTTACACCTCACCTGGATCAAATTCTCAGTGAAGCGCTTCGTCGTGGCGCATCTTATTGTGATGTCCGTGCTCATGTGCATGATTATGAGTTGATAACGTGTGAGAATAACGTTCTGAAAAGCTATTCCTCCAGACGACTGAGTGGTGTGGGCATCAGAGTGTGCATTAAAGGGTCAACAGGCTACGCCTCTACTACCTGCCTCGATGGGTCTAGCCTCACAAAAACAGGAGAGAGAGCGGTGAAAGCGGCTCAATCCGTGGACAGGAAAGGTAGCTTCTCTGATTGCGAGAATGAGATTGAGAGAGCCAACCTTAACGTGCCGATAAGAAAAGATCCAAGAGATTTTTCTCCCGAAGAAAAAGTTTCCACAGTGTTGGAAGCAAACAAAGCTGCTCTCAACAGTGAAGAGATAAAAAATGTCAGCACAAGACTGGGGATTTTCAGAGACCTGCGGCTGTTCAGGTCATCTGAAGGGGCTGACATCAGCGTGGAGACGCCACTTGTAGGTATAGACCATGTCACTGTCGCCACAGTGTGCGGGGTCACCGAACGAGTAGGTTCCTCCAAGTGCGCGTGTGCAGGCTTTGAGTTCATCCAATCGACTGACTGGAATTCCTTTACCCAGGAGGTCTCTGAAAGTGCACGAGAAGGGGCGCGTTCGCAGCCAATCCCCTCTGGTCTGTACACGGTAGTAGTTGACCCCGATAGTGTTGGGTTGATGGTTCACGAAGCTTTTGGACATGCATCAGAGGGTGATTTAGTGTCCACGGGTGAATCAGTACTTCAACACAGGCTCGGTACCAAGGTGGCACACGAATCGGTGACCATCATTGATGAAGGAGTCATTGAAGGAGGGTATTTCTGTCCGTACGATGATGAAGGGGTTGAAAAGGGGAAGACTGTCGTTCTTGAAGAGGGAATTCTGAAAAGCTACCTCCACGACCGGACCTCAGGTGGAGAAGCTGGTGTCCCGTCCACAGGTAACGGGAGAGCCCAGAACTTTGAGTGTGCGCCCCTAGTGAGGCAGACCAACTACTACGTCCAGCCCGGAGACTACGAGGTGGAGGAACTGATTGAAGACATAGACTTCGGTGTTTACATCACAGGAAAGGGAGGAACGGGAGGACAGGTAGATGTTGGTATGGGCACCTTCACCTTCAATACCGGACTCTCCCACATAATACGTCACGGTGAAGTAGCTGAGACGGTGAGAGGTGTCGTCATCAGCGGGTCAGTTTTGGACACGTTACAGAACATCGATGCTGTGGGCACAGATTTTGCCATGAAGATCTTTGCTTTCTCAGGTTGTGGGAAAAATGGGCAAGTAGTGAAGGTGGGTTCAGGAGGTCCTCACATAAAGATTAACCGTGTGGCAGTGGGAGGGAGGTAAATGGATGTGGGTGAATGTGCAGTGAAGGAAGCCTTGAAAAGAGGTGCAACTGAAGCAGAGGCTTACACACAGAGGGTGAAGACTGTTCACATTGAATTTGACAGAAAGATCAATCAGGTCAGGACAGCAGAATCGGGAGGGTTGGGCGTGAGAGTTTCCCTGGGCAAGAGAAGTGCACTCTGCGCTACCTCACTTCTTGACCCCGAGGAGGTGAGAGAAGCGGCTGCTACTGCAGTGAAGATGGCGCGGGTTACGCCTGAGGATGTGGACTGGGAAAGGATGAACACCCGGTTTGGCACGGGGAAGGCGGAAGGATACTACGACAAGATGGTGGAGACCTTAGACTATTCAGAGATTGGTGAGGTCATTCATAGAGCTCTCGCCTGTGTACGAGACTACGATGAGAGGGCCACTGTAACGAGAGGGATGCTGACTCTCCGGCTGCTGACAGTGTCTCTGGCAACGTGTCATGACGTACGGTGTGAGAGAAAGGAAACGAGAATAGAGGCTTTTGTAAAAACAAAGGCAGAGGAGGCTGGCATGAAGAGCACAGGACGCGAGGAACAGGAGGCACGATTCTGGAAAGAGATCAACCTGGAAGAGCTGGCCCTCACTGCTGCTGAAAGAGCGGTAGCCTTTTTGAGAACCAGCCCCGTTCCCTCAGGTGAGATGCCTGCTGTTGTTAAAAATCGCGTTTTTGCCACGTTGCTCGACAAGGTGATGACGAGACCTATCACTGCAGACTGGGTTCAGGAGGGGAAGTCTCCCCTCTCGGGTCAGGTTGGAGCCGAGATCAGTTCTGAAGAGGTCACGCTCGTAGATGATGGGTTACGGTACGGAGGGTATGGAACGAAACCCTTCGATGGGGAGGGACATCCTACTCAGACGAATGTGGTCATTGAGAAAGGTGTTCTCAAAACATACCTCTATGACACGTATACTGCCTTGAAAGATCACAGAGAGTCCACAGGAAATGCTCAGAGACCTCATTACTGGTCTGCGCTGGAAATCGGGCCCAACAATTTGGTCTTGAACCCGGGGAAGATGCGGGCTGAAGAAATGGTTGAGGAGATGAGCCGGGGAATCTGCATCGAGCAGACGATAGGAGAGAAATTTTCAAGCCCTGAGAGCGGGGATTTAGCTTTTACCGTGACCCACGCGTACCTTGTTGAAGGTGGTGAGTGTACGAGGAGGATCAAAGGGGCAGTCATAGCGGGGAACGTGTATGACCTTCTCAAGAACGGTATGGAGAGTGTTGGTTCAGATTTGAGAAACTACGGAACTACCTACGCACCGACCGTTACGTTAGCAAAGGTGAGAATTGCAGGTGAATAAACTATTTTTTTAAAAGGCTTTCAGGATTTAGTTTTTTTTGAAGGACTTAATTTTCCTAAGAATTTCAGAGTTTTATCTGATAACTGCAATTTATGGCTCATAGTCCCAATTCTCTCTCCAAATCTTGCATATTGTCAAAAATCTTTGTGTTTCCACTTTTCTTTTCCTTCTTATTCTCTCTTATTTGTTTCATCAATTCTCTATCTGCGAGAATTTCCATTTCTTCTTCAAAATCCTCTACTAATTGTTTCAGGTCTTTTGCAAATTCCAGGAGTACTCTTGCATCAATCAATGCATCACCGGCACCTACTTGTTTTATGTAGTTAAAAAGCTATCCTTCCTAAAAGAAGGGTGAGTTATCATCCACGGGAATACGTACTGCAACCTTAATTCAAAATCCATGACGGCAGTGAATGTGACCATCTTCTTATCTACCATGATTTCAGCCTCCATGAAACAGAAGCTATGCCTTACTCACAGTTTTCCTCCATCAATCATCTCCCCTCCTCTCCTATGTAAGCCCTTTGCTTCCTGTCCTCTCTTTCACCATAATACACGAATATAGGATACACACTTTCTTACGTACTTAATTCACTTCTTTCTTTCTCTTTTAAGAAAATTTCGATGAATAAAGGACATTCGGAACCTTACCTACCTCTCCATCGTACAAAATGCCAATTATGTGCTCTGATATTATTTTTTAGGTAATTGAATTTTCCATTTTCTATCCAGGAAATGTGTAGAAAACATACAGTACTTACTCTTTGCGTGCTCCACATTCCTTGTGATGATCACCTTCTGTCAACACTTCATACTCATTGACATTCAAAACTCGGTGGATAAATAATGGTTAAACCTTCTCTTCTTAAATGAAATCATGGGTTAGTTGCACAAATATTTTTTAGTGTGTGATCAAATCTCACGCAAAGGTTTTTCTAAAATCCCTGCCAAAGAAAAAGAGAGTATAACCACGAAAAAAAAACGAGGTGAGAATACGAACAAGCTAAAGAACTGGCCTTTTGAACCCATCAATGGAGTCAAACCACTAGGTGAAGGTCCTGGTGATGGTGGATTCGCTGGTTAATCCTCAACGAACGGAGTTTTGCCTGGTGTGTAATAGTATTCGTCAATGGAGTTGGCGTAATCTTGAACCAACTCCTTTTTTCTCAAAGCTCTCAAGATGTTTCGCACAACTTTTTTCCCTTTCGTCGTGTAAGGTAGGTACAATTTCATCAGTAATCTATCATCTAAACGGTAGAAGTAACACGAAACAGGCAGATTTGAGAAGAGGTCTATCAGCAGGGAATCGTGTTCTGTCTCAATACAGTAGGTCGTGGGCTGATAGGCACTGACTCCATCAGGAAAATACATGATAATTGTTTGCCCAAATTCATCTCGATCCTTCAGCCATTTTTTGAAAATCTGGAAATCGACCCCTGTTTCTCGGAGTATCTGTCTGAAGGGCTTTCTCATGTCATTGAAAAGCTGTAAGTATATTTTTTCCATGTCCTCATTCCATTTGGTATAGTACTCGTTTCTCCATATCAAAGGAGAGGGGGATGGATTCAAATCACCAATGGAATTTAGTTTCTCTTCCATGAGTCGAAAAGATTCACTGAAATCTCTTTTTGGAGGAATTGAGACGTGATAGTCCGATCTTGTGCCAGAGAATACCACTTCCTCTTTGAGATTGATTTCACCTGTAGAAACAATCTGAAGGTTAGAAAACCCTGTCTGGACCGAACAAAAGAGTATTCCATTATTCTTGTTGATTAATGACTCATAGAACTCATCTGGATCACGTGCTCTGACGAAATAAATATATTCCCTAAAATTAATGAATGATTTTCGTCGAAAAACAGGTGTTCTTACAATCACATTGTTAAAAGCATATCGTAACCAGTTTCCTATTGTTTTTTCTGTAACATTAAATTCTCTCGCCAATGATCGCTCCGTAATTCTCGGATCAGTGAGTAAGAGTTGAAATATTTTATAACTATCTGAACTGAATGGCCATAGTGCTGTTTTCATGGATATTCGCCTACAGAGGCCTTCCATTTTTTGTTTATAAACCTTTCGGTGCAAAGAAACGACTTTGACCAATGAATTAAATTAAAAGGTCAAAAGGTCTTCATATTATAAAGAATAAATATCGGTAGTGAAGGCTACCGGTAGCCAGCAGCATCGTGAGTTATAAGTAATCTGTTCCGATGCTCTTCATGAGAATTTTTTTGGAGCGAAAGTGTTGAGGTTGAAGATTAAAAGGAGGTTGCAGCATGAAAAGGACAGTTAAAGAGGTTGAGCTGATGTGTAGGAACCCTGAACTTACACTGATCTTTTTCACCTCTGGGGGGAGCTGGGTTCCAGCTCCTCCCTTTACATGGTAGATGGCAGAAAAGGAGCAAGAGGCATGATATGATAAAAAGACAGATAGAAGAGAAAGAAGGTAATGGATCTGGAATGCTTTTCAACCAGGGTGAAAAGGTGATGTGCCCTGTCTGCGAGAGAGAAATACATGAGATCAATCTCCCTGATGTCAAAAGTGTTGTTGAGGACAAACTCTCCTGGGTGGGATTCGTTATTGTTGATTCTTTTGTGTGTCTTCTCATCGGCTTTGAACACAGGTTCGCAGACCGGGAGATAACCCTGGACAATCTGCATGAATTGACTGCAGTTGTTACGTGCGAATTTGACGGCCACGGTGTATGTACTCACTTTGAAGTAAAAGAAATCCGTGTTAAAAGGTGATCACGTGGAAGATAGTAAAGGAAAACAAAGAGAAAAAGGAAATGAGCAATACCTCAATGAGTTCTTCAACTTCTCTGTGGTCGTGCGGGGTCACGTCAGAGATATTGAGAAGATCAAAGAGTACATCGTAAGAAACTACGTCAACACGGGACTGGTCAAATTGATCAAACCGACGTACGATAAGAAGGAAATCTACATCCTGACTGATGAGCAATGGAAAGAATACCAGAAGTTAAAGAGTA
>JADDYB010000092.1_pt1 | contig 27046 bp, 31 predicted proteins | sample 8641941 | NCBI WGS metagenome assembly JADDYB01 (sample SAMN16275377, study PRJNA637457) | freshwater sediment metagenome | isolation source: Lake Kineret sediment | place: Israel: Lake Kineret | collected 2013
GCTGAAACTGGGGCTCCCTGCTCCCTATCTCGTCAGTTGCATTTTAGAGCGTACTGTGGGGGCTCGCATTGCCCGCGATATCGTCGACACGGGTGAGTTTTATCCACCTGAACAGTTGTTAGACATGGGGATGGTAGATTGTGTGGTACCGTCAAAGGACCTCATACCAAAAGCAGTGGAAAAGGCGCACACACTGGGCGCGTTACCACAGAAAGCTTTTGCCATTACGAAACGTGACCGCGTGGAGTGGGTTGAAGTACAGGTTCTAAAGCAGTTAACGGAAAAAGAATTGTTCTTTGTGGAGTGTTTCTTCTCTGATGAGGCACGTACCTTATTGAAGGAAGCAATGGAGAAATTTTGATGGTTATCTCAATACTTAATATTTTTTTTGTAATTTCAGATAATTTAACGTTTTGTTTTGATTTTTCCCAGAATTTTTCAGTTAAAGCCTTTCTTTCAGAGCTTCTTTCATCAAGTAATGCACTGAACCGAAGTATCTAAGTAGACTGTTGTTCTGCGCATGGCATCTCCAGGTTCTTACGGGAGTATTCCATCAGTGCTCTTAGGAGATGAAGTTCGAACATCATCTCATCGTTTGGGAATTCATTCTTCACTTCTTCTCTGAGTTTCTGGTACACCTCAGGTTGTATACTCAGTTCTCGAGCCTTTTTCTCAGTGTCAAAAAACATGAGATACCACCCCCTGTGTCTTACGTACGAAGAGGTTCACAGATTTTGTTGAGGTCGAAGCATGTTCATTCACAAGATAAATAGAGCGCAACGATATTTAAACGTGATGTCTACTCACAGCAAAAGCTTTTTAATGTCCCCCGTAAAAATAGGGTAATGGAGTTTGAAGACTTTGAGCTTCTCGTCCAAAAGAAAGACTCGGGTTATAACGTTTCAGTGACGAAATCACCAGCAGGGCGAGCTGAAGCTGAATTCTCTCTTTCTGAAGAAGATTTAGAGAAAATTAAAACGCTCCTTGACCTTATCTTTGCTGATAAATCTGATGAGAACCTCAATGAGAGTTTTTCACGCGAATCAGGTTCAATTCTCTTTGATAAACTGTTTTCTGGTAATGTCAAGAACAGGTTTCATGAAAGCCTTGGTTTAACACAGGCACAGCACAAGAAATTGAGGATAAAGCTCACATTACAGGAAGAACTCCAGTTTATCCCCTGGGAGTTCATGTATGACAAAGAGAAACAGCTTTTCTTATCCAGGTCCTCAGCCATAGTACTGGCACGGGTTCCCGAAGCCCCCCAGTCGCCCAGAAAGCTGTCCGTGAACCCTCCTTTGAAAATTTTAGTAGCCATATCCCACCCTTTGAGCCTTTTAGGAACTGATGATGAGTTTGATATGGAGAAGCAAAGATCTATTATAGAAAAGGCCCTGGAAAACCTTGTGGGTGAAAAAAAGATTTATTACGAATTTTTAGACATCGTAAATGTTAATACTCTTTCAGAAAAGCTTCGAAAACAGTTTGATGTCCTCCATTTCATTGGACACGGCACCATAGGAGGGCTCCTCATTGAAGATGATGACGGAAATACATACACCATAACATCTCAGAAATTTGCAGAACTCATCGAGGGAAAAGGGCTCAACCTGGTGCTCCTGGAATCCTGCTGGTCTTCTGCAGGGAAAGAATTCACTGGAGTTGCTCAAAAGTTACTGCTCATGGGAGTTCCTGCTGTCGTGGCCATGCAGTATCCTATCCTTGTCAAATCTGCATCTATTTTCTTTTCAGAGTTCTACAAATGCGTGGCAGCAGGGCTTGCTGTAGATGAGGCCGTATCTGAAGCCAGGAAAATTGTGTACGCCAGCCCTGGTCAGAACTGCCTTGACTGGGCCACTCCAACCCTCTACATGAATGCTCCTGATGGTGTGCTCTTCTCCCTTGGAGAGGCGAGATCCCTCCCCGAAAGGCATGACGTGGTCGAGCTGTACACTGCTCCACATTTTGTCGGGAGAAGAGAAGAGATGTGGACGCTAAAGAAGGCCCTGTCCAGTGATAAACGGATTGTACTCATTGAAGGATTTGCCGCAATAGGGAAAAGCGTCCTCATGAATAGAGTCATTCAAGACGTTCGCCCTGATTTTAAAGGCGTTTTTGCAGTTCATTGTGATGAAGGGTACACTATCGATCTGCTTTTTGGAAGGTTGAACACCTTCTTTTTAGCGTTTGATGAGGGTGCTTTGAATGTGCAGTTACCTTCTCAGGAGAAAATACCTCTGCTTTTGAACGTGTTACAGGCACACAAGTATCTGATAGTTTTAGATAATTTTGAGAGTCTGCTTGAGAATGGTGTTAAAGAAGACTTTGAGGCTTTACTTGTATCGTTTCTGAGTCAGCCTCACCAGAGCAAAATCGTGGTAACGACACGGCGCTCCTTCGCGATAGCGGGAGGGAGGCTTTCAGGGAGTATGGAGCACATTGGGCTGGGAGGGTTGCGTCCGAGACATTCAGTTTGGTTAATGGAGAGACTCGGCATGAGGGTGTCTCGGGAAGACATGGGGAGAATCCATGAGAAAACGGGAGGTCATCCCTATGCTATCGAATTTGTCAAAGAATTGTTGAGGAAAGAACCTTTAGAGCGAATTTTGGAACTGCTAGTGTCGAGAGGGAACATTTTGCAGCTTTTGGAGGAAGTGATCCAAACGCTTGCACCGGAGGAGCTTTCTGTTTTGGAACGTATTTCAGTGCTGAGGAAACCGGTGTACAGGGAGGCCCTGGACTTTTTGGTGGGAAAGGACAGAAAGTGGATAGATGGTCTTCTGGACAAAGATGTGTTGTTCTATGATGAGAAAACAGAGTTTTATTACGTGCATGCTCTGGTGAGGGAGTATGCGTATGAGAGATTGAAGGATAAAAGGGGAGCGCATGTGCGGGCTGCGAAGTATTATGAGGAAACGGCGAAGATTACGAGGAATATCTGGGAAGGTGTGGAGTGGTGGTATCATAATTTTGAGGGTGGGGAGTATGAGAAGGCGGGGGAGATTGTTGTGGTAATGACAGAGCCTTTGCATAGGTGGGGGTACTGGGGATTGGTGAGGGAGCTTTTGGAGAAAACGGTGGAGACAACAAGGGGGGAGTTACGGGTTGTATCTTTGCATAACCTGGGAATAGTATGTCGGTCCTTAGGAGAGAACAGGAAAGCTTTGGAATGTTATGAAGAAAGTTTAGGATTATTCAGGGGAATTGGGGATAAAAAAAGTACTGCTTTAAGCTTGTATGAGATTGGAAACATTTACTATTCGAGAGGGGACTATGAGGAGGCTTTGAGGAAGTCCAATGAGCATTATGAAGACTCTGAATTCCTTGTAATGGGTTGCGACTTTATCCACAAAACTCTTGTACCAGTTGACAAATTCTACTTCTTTCGCCAGTCCATTTATATCGTCCATTCAATGAATAGCCCCTTTTTCTGTTCTTGTATTTCATTCAGGATGCTGGAAAGGGCTTCTGGAAATTGCTTCGTCAGTTCTTGAAGGTCATCTCGTGGAGGTTTGAAAGAGATTGAAATTCCGAGAAGACCTACTTCTTTGATGTGGGTTCCAAAGAGCTTCCTTATATTCCCAAACCAGCTCTCCCCCTTTGACTTCTTCAGTATTTCCTCAAAGACATGACAGACAACGTCGTTCAGGTCGGTGACGCTACCAAGGAAAACATGAACACCGAGCATATTTTTGTTTTTTTCAGCAAAATAGCGGATAAAAGACGCTACAGAGCTCTTTCCTATTCTTCTATCTCCAATAAGGAAAACATTCTCCTGTTTTCCTGAAAGAGTCTGGTTAATATATCTCGTGAGTTCTTCGATCTGCTGTGCTCTTCCCACAAAAAATTCTATGGGGGCTGGATTCCCAGGAGTAAATGGGCTGTTGTCCCTATTGATCATGGTTCACCTTTCCTTTTCTTCTCATAATTCCATATAAGGCTTTTGGCTTTTTAACGTGGAAAAGCTCATGGGCCACGAACCTTTACATCCTGTACCATTTCCAATAATTCCAGAGCCCTCTCATACACATGAGCTTTCACCCTGAACTGCGTTTTCAATAATTCCCGGTATGCATGTTCCGCCTTCTTGAAATCTATACAATCAAGCGCATAGCAGATGAGAATAACGGTCAGGGTTGGCTCTACCTTTACCGCCCGTAATTTCGCAACTTCAATAGCTTTGGGGGTCATCTGCCACCAGAACACATCCCCCTTCTTCTGTCAAACAGATCGCTTCCACATCTGCTTTGTGTATTCGGGGATTTTTTGATAGCACCGTATACATTTCCACATTTCTTATTTTCTCACATCCAATTCGCTTATTTTTCACACATTCATCCAGGACAAAAGCATCAGACTTATGAAGTTCTATCCCTCTATCAATGACCTCCTTCTTCACACCATCAGGTATGTAACCCACATTGTAGATTTTTAATGCATCCTCCAATACACCTATTTTAGTCAGGTAAATCAAAGGAGATGAATCAAAAACAGCGCCAATCTCTCTCTTTCTCCATTCTTTGAATGTATCTTTCGTAAACATTCATATCCCCAGAGATTCTTCTACAGCATCCAAAGAAACATTTACTGTTATATCTCTCTTCTGAAGTTCATCAGCAAACTCCCAAATCGATAACCCAGCAACCTCTGAAGCCTTCATCAACGATATGTTACCGTTCATGTATTCAGAAACAGCTCTTTCAATTCTCCATTGATTCAAACTCTTCTCCAGTAATTTTCTTATAGCCGTCGACCTGTCAATGCCGTGAACTTTCATAAACTCATCAACTTCTTTTATCATTTCATCCGAGAGTTGAGCTGTCACTATGGTGGGCATGTTATAATTCTTATTAAACTTATTTTTAACCTTTTTGAATAAAGAAGTATGCTGTTGAGATGATCCTCCCCTTGTTTTTGTACTAATGAAAAGTCCAACGTTCTTCAGAAATATTCATTAATTGAGAATCCCAAACAGCAACCGACATGGAAGTTGACTGAGAAATGAATGTGAGAGAGAGTGAGAGCATGTCTGGAATTCACCCGCGAAAAGTTGCTGGCTGGGAGTTCTTCAACGAAAACGTTCACTTATGTGACGTCGTTCGCCCAGGAGGGCTTCACGCTCTGGCAGAAGGAGACCGAACTGTAGCAGAAATGTTCATCGCAGTCCTCAGTGGATGTCACAGAGTAATAGACCTTGGATGCGGCTCAGGATTTCCAGGGCTCTACGTTGCCCCCTACGTCGATGAACTCGTCAGCATAGACGCAGCACCAGCCATGGTTAAGGCAGCTCAAGCCAACGCTTCTCTGTTACAGATTACCAACGTGGTGTTCAAAGTGGGTGGTGCAGATGGCGTACCCCCCATTGGAGATGGAGAATGTGATGGTGCTTTGCTGTGTGGAGTGCTCGAAAGCACAGACTGGGAGGGGGTGCTTCAACTACTGTCTGAGGTTCATCGGGTGCTGATGAGAGGCGGCCGCCTTGCTGTCCTCGATCAGGAGTGGAGAGATGTCCTCCAGAATAACCCACAGAAGACGGCGAGCATTCATTATGAGAAAGAACGCTTGCTCGTACAGGTCAGAGAACGACGTACGTCGCCCAACACAGAGAAATGCACGTGGTACCTTGTAGACCCTTGTAGTTCTCTCTTTCAGAGGCTGCAGACCGAGTTAGGCAATCACCAATCTGCGCACACAGCCATAGACTGCAGCGATCTGGAAGGTGACAATATACTCGATGCATGGTACGATGAGACTGCACAGTTCGATGCTGAAACGCTCACCACGCTAACGGTATCTCACGGATTTCGCGGTGCAACTGTTGAGACCATGCCAGTTTGGGACCAGAAAATACTGTTTCTAAGAGCGATCAAATAAGAAAATAGAAAAAAATAGAAAAGGTCAGTTTAACCCCTAGAGAAGACTTCTATGATCTTTTCTTTTGGCGTTTCCAATTTTACGTATTTTAAAATTTCCTTTTCTATCTTGCGCTCGCTTTTCAGGGTTCCACTTCTGGAAGAGTGTCTACTTCTCATCAATATGAATGCCGAAAAATAGATAAGGATGCATAGTAATGCACCAAAGAGGAGCAGTAAAAATTGGCTGCATTCCAGTAGTTCCGCAGGCAATCTGTGCTGTGGAAAACCCGCCAAGACAAGGAATGTCAATTGTGAGGTCATCTCCTAAAGAATGATCTGATGAGGGGATATAATGGATACAAGAATAGAAAGAACGACAGGAAGTCACCTCGTATGGTTGAGAAAGCTAGAGTCTTACAGCATTAACCCAATTTACTTCAAAGACTGTTTCACACCTGAAATGCGAAATGTCATACGAGTTGATGTAGGGAGATACTCGTGAATTGTCAAGACGTAGTTCCCTAGATCATGAAGTATGCAGAAGTATCAGGTGGCTGAGGCAGTTCCAGATTACTCCTGAATCTCTCTTTCAAGCTCTCTGGCAAACTCACTATCATAAAAAGCTTTCACACGATTCACTGTCGTATCATACGGGTCTACGTCTTCTTCCTCGAGCGTGTGAAAGTAGTCTGATTGTGGGTCGATCTCATCGAGTTTTTCCACTAAAACCTCCCTCTCCTCTGCAGGCATGACCCGCGGATCTGTCATAGCAGCAGCCTTCGCGTACACCCCATTATCGAGGAGGTACTCCAAAGCGTCAAAAGGCAATTGATAATACTTCCCCATGGCACCCGTCCTCGTCTGGAAGCCACCGGGAGTTCCCCCTTTAAAAGAAACCCTCACGTACAGCTTTTTTCGAAATTCTGCTAACCTCTTCACGTAATCTACGTCATTACCCAAAAGGATTCCATTTGTTTCTAAGACAAAAAGTGGATATTCAGACTCCATCACGTGTTCGAGTAAGGATAGCAAGTGTTCCTTCCCCAATGTGGGTTCACAGCCACTGAGGCGTAGTTTTCCAATTTTTAACCCTTTGAATCGTTCCCATCCCGGGGAAATGATCCCTCTCTTAGCCGCACTGAACAGATTTTCAGCCGCCTTCTGTGGAGAGTAAAACTCCCCAAACAGTTCTGGAAAGTCTCTCGACCAGTTAGACCAGCAGTACACGCACCGCAGACAGCACCCAGCAGCATAACCCGTGGCTATTCCCTGGTAAACGGGAGCTGCATAAAAATCAGTGTATTTCCTCTCCAACCCTTCCTCCCCCTCTCTCGTCATGAGTTCTTCTGTTCGTTTTGCCAGCTCCAGTGGGTCAAAGGGTTTGAACCCAGGAGATAAAAACCTACGGTACATCACCTTCTCTACTTCATCACTCTTAATATTCTTTCCCTTTGACTGTCTCTTTGACAAAGAGGTTCGAACCACCAAGACATCAAATGTTCATGGTTGAGACCCAAGAGTGCACTGTGTCAAGACTCCACCTATCTGGAGGGGAGGTGCCTCTCCTCTGAGACCACTGCAAATCCTGGGCAAAAGCAACAAACACAACCCATATATATCTGTAACCAGTACTGTAACGAGAGAGAATGAGATCATGAATCCTTCAACCCCCCAACCGGTGCAAAATGCATCCAGCCGTCACTCTACCAGTCAGTTCACAGACCCCTTTTTTCTTCTCTTCATCATTCTGTATGGGTTGGCTTTTCTGGGATTACTCTTTACAGCTTCCAGAGAATCTCAATCAGCTGCAGTCCTGGCAGGTGGCGTCACCGCAGTGAGTGCCTTAATACGTGTAGTATTCCGAAGGTACAGCCCACCTCCCCTGAAAAGTGCCCAGCCCCGCACCGAGCTTAAGACAGCCTTAACCTGGTATGTTATTGTCTTTCTTCTGGCCGCCTTCACCGATGCCAGAGGCATAGAATTGATTAATGGATTCACGAATTGGCTGTTCCTCTTTCTTATACCCATTGTATTAGTGCGCATTGCCCACGGACATACGACATTTCATGAATTTTTGACCTCTGTAGGATTCAGTTCTCATGGCCTCATTCCAGCTTTAAAAGTGACGCTCCTTGCAGCCTTCCTTTTCTTACCAGTCATTCTCGGTTCAGTCAGTACGCCCCAACGTGTAGAGATCCTGACCATCTTCCACACAGGAAGAGTGGCGATTTTGTTCCCCATCAGTTTCGTTCTGGCACTGCTGCTGGCTGGTTTCACAGAAGAGTTCTTTTTTCGAGGAATCCTCCAATCACGCCTCGCACTAAAGACTTCAGAGCTGCGAGGATTGGTCATTACTTCGCTTCTCTTTGGGTTGGTGCACGCACCGCACGCATACTTTTTATCAACGTGGCCCACCCATGGGGATCCGGTGTGGTCACTGGCCAGAGTCATGACAGAGTATGCCATAATGGGGGTGCTGCTCGGTGTCGTGTGGGCTAAGACGCACAATCTGGCTGCCCCTGTTTTTGTTCATGCTTTTGTGAACGCTTTCGTGTTGATGACATCACTGAGGGTTGGAACTGGATAGAAGGGGAAAGAAAAGAGGAAAAAAAAGAAAAATTGAATTCCATGAAGAGGAAAACAAATGAAATCAAAAATGCAACAAGTCACGAATGAAATCAAAAAAGAGATCAAAACCTACTACAACGAAAGAGCTCAGGAATATGAGGAAATATATGCAGGAAAGGGCCACATTACTTTGGACCCTCGTTCTTATCTTGAAGATGTTGTCAAGATTTCTGAAATAACCTCACAATTCGGTAGAGGACATTTAATTGATATAGCGTGTGGGACTGGCTTCTGGCTGCCTTATTACGCACGAAATTGCACGAGCATAACGCTGCTCGATCAATCAGAAAAGATGCTCAAGGAATGCACAAGAAAAGTTGAGATTCTGCACTTGACTTCAGTTACCTTCATCCAGGGGGATTTTCTTGAAGTCACCCTGGAACCCTCAACCTTTGACAGTGCCTTTGTTGGATTCTTTTTGAGCCATCTTACCCCCGAACAGGAAAAAGTCTTTTTCTGCAACCTTAGAAGGATTCTGAAACCAGATAGCCATGTAATGATAGTGGACAGTGTCTGGAACAGTGAAAGACAGAAACACAGAAAAAAGGAAGGAATACAAGAGAGAACTTTGAATGATGGCAGAACATTTCACGTATATAAACGGTATTTTGAAAAATCAGACATTGAGAAAATCTGTGAGGAATATAACGTTGAAATGACGTCTTTTTATAGTGGAAATGCATTCATTGCAGCTCTCTTGAAAATTTTATGAGAAAGGGAGATCTAGACTGTTACCTCTGTACCTTTAAAGAGCCGGTAACCCAGGTACACCACACCTACCACAATTGTCCACACACCTTCAATGACCACCGCACTCTGATTCAGAGGTTAGGACGTTATGATCTGTTGATCGCGGACAAAAAAGGTCCCCAGAATCAGAAATGGGATTACTGAACCAAAAACACAGAAATAAATAGCATGAAAACGTTTAAAATGCCATTCTTCCCCTTTTTTACTCAAGGTCATTACAAACAGGACTGCTCCTCCCACCATCAAGGACAAAGCCAGCACCTGAGCAAATTTCCTGTTAAAAACATTTCCGGGGCAAACCCATACAAAAACCCAAAGAGCATGATCTGATTACTTCAAAGAGCACACAAAAAGAGGATGCGTAACCTATTGACATGGCTCCTCTACAGAACCCAGCTATATAACGGTGATGGAGGAAGAATCTCCTTATCTCATAGTAAGCTTTATAAAGATCGATGTGTGAAGGAAAGAGCGAGGTGAAAAAATGGAATTTGCAATCGAGGAGCTTGAGGAAGTAACTCCAAAGCACCCAATTAGCTGCTACATCGACGGTATATACATCGGAGCGGGCTTCGAACTCCCATAATTCTGGAGGACTAAGCAGTATTGGGATTAGTTAGAATTTTTATTTTTTATTTTTTTTTTATGGATTTTACACATCCTAATCCTAATAATAAGTAGATTTCAGCCTATTATGAATTTATTTCAGAATTTCGAAGACTTCATCGTATGCCATGCGGGAAGCACACAGATAAGGGTAGTAACGTCTGAATTCTTTCCAGAGGAGGTAAGCAGAGGCAACACACCCCATACAAAACGTCAAATAGGTGCAATTCCTGCACTTTTCATCATCTTTCACTGTTATGTTTCGGAGAGTTTCAAGAGTCTCATTTTCAACCCAGAATTTCTCAAGGTCGACATCTCTGATATTCCCCACGCCCAGTGCCCTGTTGCTCCCCGGGCAGGGGATAATGGTCCCATCTGATTTGATACCGACCATGTCCCGCGCTATACCACATCTCTCCCCCAATATTCCTTCAAGATGAGGGATGACCTCGGGAAAATGCTCCTTGTAGTAGGTGAACTGGTTGACCCAGACGTCATGACACTCTTCTGGAGAAACAGCGAGGCTGTCAATCCCCCTCCCTGAATAGGTGACCGGTGTAACGCCGAATTCGGTGAGGTTATGCTCCTTGAAATACTGTAGTATCCCAAGAATATGATCTTTATTGAGCTGATTCAAGGAAATAGAAATCTTAACGTGAAATCCAGCCTCTTTGCAGAGGTTAACTGCTCTCAATGTCTTTCTGAGGGCTCCTTTCTTTCCTCTGAATGTATCGTGGATGTTCTCATCCACGTCGTCAATACTGATGTTAAATCCCCGGATATTAAGTTTTTTAAATTCTCTGATGTGCTCCTCTGTAATCAGGGTACCATTGGTGAACAAGGTCACAGTCATGGGAGCTTCTCTGGCATGTTTTATGATTTCAAAGAGGTCAGGGTGCATCAAAGGCTCTCCACCCGATAGTACTATGTTGTCCACCCCCAGAGAGGACAGTGTATCGATTATGGAGAATATCTCTGCTGTCGTTAGCTCATTGGGGTAAGGACTCCCCGAATTGTTAAAGCAGTGCAGACAGGACAAGTTACAGCGATTGGTAATCTCAACTTGAGCAAATTCCAGGGGGTATTTCATTTTTATATGCTTTGCTTTTGCCCCTTCGAGGGGAGCTGTGTCCATGGTTATGATGCCTTTTTCTTGAAGTGTTTTCAGGATTTTCTCTACACCCTGCGCCATTGTGTCTGCAGGCTCACCTGATTGTTCTGAGAGGAGGGTGACAATGTCTGTTACACTCCTGCTACCGGTGCAGAGGCTGAGTAAGGTGACAGTATCGGATGTCGGTTTGAAATTCTTTTGTGTGGTTGTGTCTCTGATCTTCACTGAAGTGCCTTCTGGACGTTGTAGTGTGGCGAAGTAAATGTCTTTTTTCAAAGCAGGGTATAAGGCCATGAAAGGAAGAGATTTTTGCTGTTTATATAGGTTGTGCATGAATTCGTTACTGCAGTTTGTGGGGTCATCCTCCAGTACAGGATGCGTCTTCCAGGTGCTTATCAGAGACCGAGGGGCACCAATGTGATTGGCGTTTGTTTCAATTGCGTTAGGTGTAACATTTTATTGTCTCATTTCAATTATCCCTAGAATTTTTGATATCGAAAGAAATCTAGAACTTCCAGCACCACAATACTCGACAACTCCAGATCGAGGTAAATTATTTATTCTTTCTCTTTTCAGGGAGCAGCTGCCCCAGCTCAGGTAACCTTTCTCTTCCAGGCTTCCACAATAGAGATGATGGTGCGCATCTTTGCATCATAGTACACCATTCCTGCCTCTTTTAGCCGGTGCAGTATGCCAAGAAGATTATCCTCCCCTATGTGGGGGAATTTCTTTTTTAGCTCGTCAAATGTTTTAATTGAGTCACAAAAGATTAAAATATCTGTTTCATCCCTATCGAGAGTGTAGAGATATGTTTGCGGCCCTTTTTCCTCAATAAAGGATCCTTCTGCATACTCGATCCACTCATAGGAACGTTCTTGATTCTTATAGGAATCCAGGACCTCCCCAAAGGAGCTCCACAGAAGAAAGTGAACGGGAGGATCTGCATTAAACCCAAAGAATTCGAATCGATCACCATCAGGTACAAGACCTGTAGGGATGAGTTCTTCCCAGTAAAGGTTCTCCCTCCAGGATTCCCGCTCCTTTTCTGACATTTCACTGTAGAAGGGAGACCCTTTGAATAATGACAAAACACTGGGGTGAAAAGAATACCTTTTCATGAGGAAGCGCAGGAATCTTACATTGGTGTAGCTTTCTATGATATCTTCTGTAGTTTCTGTTGGAATGCCCCGTATGATGTTGAGCCCGCGAATGTTCAAGGAATAGTGATTTCCAGCTTTGAGTGCCTGTATGTTGTGGGCGAATCGGTGTCGTTTCTGCATTTTTTCAAGCAGAGAATCGGTCATTGCCTCAAACCCGATCTGCATGGAGACAAAGGGTGCAATACGCAGCAGCTGGGCAACCTCATCGTCTATGAATGCGGGAGATATCTCACCATAGAAGTGGTAGGACTTCTTTCGATTAGCCATACTCTTTATGATTAAGTGCAGGAGGGTCTTGAACCGTTTCTTATTCCCGGGAAGCTCAGTATCGACGAAGTAGAAGTTGCTCACCCCATGAGTTTTTGACTGGTATTCGATCTCTTCCACCATGTTTTCAGGTGAGCGCACCCTGTAGGGGTACTCCTCGTTGAGCACACAGAATTTACATTTATTCCAGGGACAGGACCGTGACCCCCACAGGGGAACGAGTGTTGGTGTTTGCAGAGGTATGAGCTTTTTGAAAAAGGTAAAATAATCTGAATGATCTGCAAAAGGGTAATCATCTAAGGGAGGGTACTCGTCATACGTCGTGGTCGACACGATGGTGCCTCCTTCCCGGTACACGAGGTTGGGAACTTCAGCGTGAGTACTATTGTCTCGCACCGCGTTTACCAGGTGGTAGAGCGGATACTCACCTTCCCCCCATATGGCATAGTCTATTTGGGTGAAGACTTCCATGAATTTACGTCCCTGCTCCGCATTGGTGATCCCACCCACCACAACCTTGGTCTCAGGATTCAACGCTTTCAGTCGGCGGATCACGTAAAAGCTCATGGGCCACTGGTAGGTCTTCAGAGTAAATCCCGAGAGAGGAGCCTTATGGAGGCTGTTCGCTGTGATGAACTGGTCAATTTGATCTTTGACAGATTTGACAGTCTGGTATATCTCATGGTTCGTCAGTATGGATGAAAAATATAGATCAAGGCGTGTTTTATTCGAAAATTTAAGATCTGTGAGGAGATATTTACTCAAGAACATAACAACACTGACATCAGTATTTAATTCACTCTCTTTTGTATATTCTTTTATATTTCTCTGAAAACTGAGAACAGTGTTGGCCAGAACTGCATTCCAGTAAATATTTTTAACTGGGATTCCCTGGGCTTCCAGAAATCCTTTCAAGTATCCTATGGCAGGGTTAGGAATCTCCAGTGCATAGGGCGGCATGCAGTGCAGAATCATGAGATCTCCTTGTCATCTCAACAGCATTATGGTTAAAAAGGATTTCGATGTTTCTCTGATTGTAGTGATTCTTGGACATTCGCCTGATCTCGAGCCTTGGTAGATAATCTCTGGCTGAAGTGGAATGGCTACTGGTTGGGCCAGAAGCAGTAGTCCACTCTTCACAAAGCCAAGTCAGTGGTCCCGAAGTTGACGGTTGGACCTGATTTTCAAGGACAAAATGCAACCCATGACCCCAATGGCAGACAAAAACAGGAAAGAAGAGGATAATCCCACGTTCTCTGCTATCACTCCCATCATCATGGGGCTGACAAAGGCCATCAATCCAGCAAGCCCCTGCAGAATTCCTAAAGCTGTACCGTACCAAGCTTCAGGGACTCCTTCCACGTACACTGCCATGACCGGGACCCATACGACGTACGAAAAGAATCCCAGAGGGATTATGAGCACCCACACTGATTTGAACAGAATCAAAACCAGAACGGATAAAGCCAAAAATGAGGGAAACAGTATCTTTTTCCTGTCGTACATATCGGAGAGAAACCCTGCAGAAAACTCGCCCAAAACGCCTGTGCCATAGAAGATAGTTACCACTGTCGCTACAGAGACGGCAGTGTACCCCATCTCTTCCAGTTGTACGGGGAGAAAGGTCACTAACCCCCTGAATAGCATGGCTATAGACCCGAAAAGAGCAATCATTAAGAGTGAATCCCTGTGTATGACCTTGAACACTTTTCTTTCAGCATAAAATGACGGTTCTTCTCCTGTGAAGAAAAAAAGAGCTGCTGCTATAATCCCTGTTGGAGATAAAAACAAGAAAACGTGTGCCCACCCCCACTGCGCCAGTATCATCCCTGCAAGGACAGGGTAGACCAGTATTCCAATGCAGCCTCCAACACCGTGGATGCCCAGCACTTTCCCCTTTATCTTGTTCTTCATGGACTTTGCCAGGAGGGCAACCCCACAGGGGTGGTAAAAGCTGGCTCCCAGCCCTGCGAGAAGGTTGAAAATGATGAGCCATTTGTACGTAGAAGAAAACGACATGGCAAAAAGACTTAAAGGCATGACAACTAACCCAAGGAAAATGAAGGGCCATTTCACTCTCGAGAAATCTGACAAGTATCCTGTAAAAAACTGACCAACACCCATGGTCAACACGAGAGAACCTCCCAAAAGCCCTATTTGCGTGTAGGAGAGGTTGAGATCTCGTGCTATAAAAGGAATGAGGAGGGGAATCATCATGATGAGCCCATCATTGATGAAATGGGCTGCAAAGGTTATGGTTACAATCCTTTTCATTTCCATGCCCGCACTACTCTACCGCTCTATATAAGCATTGGTATAGGTTATTTAACCGAAGGCGTTGCCGTTCTCTGTGTCTTTTAACAGAAGAAATCAAGGTCACCAATAACGTTAGTGAAAGTGGGTCAGTACAGAGACACCTGCAAAGGTTATACCCCCCTTTTCTGCCCAATCAACACACATAAATCTGAGTAGTAAGCCATGCCGTGTTCTTCGATCCTTTCACCGAATTTTTTCCACACTTTCTCAAAGGGAGTTGTGCGCACCCCATAGGACTGGAAGAGCTTTGGAGTCTCATTACAGGCAAACTGGAGTTCTTCTTTCGCCTGCGCAGCTGTCATCTTGCGGCAGGTGTAGAACCATTTTTCATTAAGAAGTCTTACACCGAGTTTTTCAAATTCACGCAGGTAGAAGTCTTTGGGATAGAAAAGCGCATTGAACTCAATGTACCGCATTATTTCTCTGGATAAGCGCTCATCTGGTTCATCTCCCTCCAGGCACAGTGTTATCTGCATCACGCCTCCTGGTTTCAAGACTCGCACGAATTCGGAAAAGCTTTTTCTCACTCCCTCAACCCCTCTGGTCATGTTGATGTCTTCTAGTCCCTAAAAAATTTATGACAAAGTCAAATAATTCTGAGTGAAAGGCTAACTGAGTGGCATCCATGATGTGGTACGTGATCAACTTGAGGCAGTCCTGATTCTTTACCGAGTGAGAAAACGCCTCAAACGCCTCAACGTCATTCAAAAGCCCCACTGCGTGGATCTCACCTTTGTGAAGGATTCGCGCTACTTCATAGCTGAAAAATCCGTGACCTGCTGGCACATCAAGCACGCATACACCAGGACAGAGACCATACGCAGTTAGTACATGGGCTATTTTTGATCTGATTCCCCAGAAGGTTACAAAGCACTGATTGTACTCTTCATCAGTCATGAATTCATTTTGCATGATGTGCTCCTTCAGAGTTCCTGGTTTCGACGCTACTTCAGAGGTACCTGACAAAATTCTCTGGCACCAGGTAGTAGCGTTATTGAGGCCCGTCGCTCCTGACTGCAGGACTACACCAGCTCCTCATACGCATGCTTGTACATCGCTGCACCCACAAACACGATGGTGTCTGCAGTCAACCACAGTAAATCCATGGGGTGACCACTCCTGTATATCTCTATCCACGAGAGGTAGGAGAAAGACAGGTCAGCAAGAGAGTACGCAATGAACCCGATAGAAATTGCCAGCCACGCCCAGCCAAGCTTCCCTCCCAGGTACACAAAAGTTACCAGTAACGCAACACAGAGAAGCGCAAGGTCTCCACAAGGATAAGCCAGGTCCAGAAACTTCTCGAACAAAGAGATCTCTGAAGAGAGTGCAATGGGGTACAACCAAATCCACACCACGCCAATGACTACAGCAAGTACTGCCAGGAAAATCCCCAGCTTCTTTACCAGGCCTATGTCGACGCCCAGCCTTTTATACTCTTTGTACAGGGCCACAAAGAATATAGGATAAGCCACAAGCCATGAGTAATCTGCTACTGATGGGAAAGGAATCTCTTTCGTTGCCATTTCAAGATAGAGCCAAATAATCTCCCCTCCAAGCCAAAAAAAGAATCCTATGCTGAGTAAAAGCCACACCATGCCCTCTTTCTTGCTTTCTTTGAAGCGTATCCACGTGAGAAAGACAGCCACAAAAGCCATGAGGGCTGCTATCACTGCAAGTGAATCAGTCAAGGCTGGCTCTGGTTTTAGCCAATAGATGAGTCCACACACTACTAAAAATGTTACTGCTGTCACATATATGTATTTCATGTTATGACACCTCCAAAAAGTTCTTTTAAGGGTGATTCCACACCCTCTAAAAGCTTAAAATAAAGGGTTCGTACAGTTTTCTCCCCCAGTTCTTCAGTAAAAAATCCGAGCTCGCACTGCAAAAGAGGGACAAGGATCTCTTCCTGTTTTCGAAGATCTGTGGGAAGGTCTTCCAGATTGAATTCCAGGTCATCTATTCCCACCTGGCCTTCAGCACAGGAAGAGAGCTTCTTCCAGAGCTGCTGGGTCAGAATTGGACCCTTTAACTCAGAATAGGTAGTCAAAAAGCCTTTCGACAGCTTGAGGAAGACCTCTTGGAGAGGTACGTCCCGCAGGGGGTAGATATTAATGGTGGCCCCTCCAATCTCCTCATCAGCAAAGATTCCCTCCAGTGCTTCTGCACCCTCGACGAGGTGGTTCTCCGAAAAGTAGAAAGCAGAACGCGGTCCTCCCTTCTCCAGGGTGAGGTAGTGCACCTCTCCTCTGATCTGTATTTCTACGTAACCAGAGAAGTTGTCTCCTTCGAGGCTTCTCAGCAAGTTTCGGAAGTCGGTGAATTGAGTGGAAAGGTTCTCGTGAACAGGTTTGCAGAAGAGCAGCTGGATCATCATGTCCACGACTTTTGGGGGCAGCACTACTCCTCTTATTTCCCCGGAGGGGTTTGTGCATTCACCAAATGCTTCTCCAGGGAGAAGAAGGTATGAGGTGCCCTCTTCGAGGCGAAAGGTCCTTTGAAGATTACCTTCATCAAAAAGGAGAACGATACTCTCATCCATTTTGAACTCGCAGTAGCCAGTAAAGAGATCCTGGTGCAAAGATTCTATGAACTTCTCAAAATTTACAAATTCCATCTTCATGGGTTCGTACTTTACAGCACCTTCTGGTAAGAACATCTATCCACCTTTTGAAGTCTGCACCAGCAGGTACGTTAACTCGTTTTCCTCAAGCAGACGCTCCAGGGTCTTGCGGTCCACATCAGGAAGGGGAGATATGTAGAGCTCTTCTTCTTCGTGCAGAAGTTCCTGCCACTTGAGCCAGAGCTTCACCTGATTCTTTGAAAGCTGAACCACCTGCGTTCCTAAAGGAAGGGGAATAGGGGAGAGCATGTTCAGAACGAGTTCGCCAGATTCGTTATTGTAGGAGGCGTACTTTACAGTTCCCTCACTGAAGAGGATTTTTCCCTCCTCAAAGGTAAGGGCACCCGTGAAGTTCTTCCCTCTGAGAATGGTTACCAGCGACTGCAGCGTTGTGCGGTTCTTCACTATATCATCCTCTTTCATTCTCGTCAGAGACCATATAAATATTTCTGTTGAACTGCTGTGCTGCATAATTAAAAAATGCAAATACTTCCCTTGCAGTATATGAAGTATTTTCCTGACATTTCGTGACTTACATTTTGTGAAATTGCCCATCTTTGCATTGGCATCAGCACACATACGTTTAAAAACCTCTATTTCTTAACAATTACAGGTGACGTAATGGACGAGATCATTCATGTCAGAATCTCCGAAGAAGAGAAGAAAATAATGGATCAACTCATCAATGAAAAGAAGTTCAAAAGTGAAGAGGAATTTGTCCAGGAAAGCATTCGCCATTACCTCTTTGCTCTGATTGAGGAAAAGCTGAACGCTGTTCGAGCCCAATCCACCATGACTATTGAAGACATTAATGCATCTGCACGAGAGAGTCGGAACCGCATCTTCCGGGAGTTCTTTTCAGATGAAGGCTTACAAGCTCGTTTCTGAGGAGAGCTTTCATGATTTCTGAGTCTGCCTTGCCCATGGTACAGCCGTAGGTTTCCAGGTAGATAGATATCTTGACGTGCTGTCATGCTTTCAAGACAGAAAACTATAAACAGGGTCACCCCCGCGTAACTGTTGCAGAGGTGGGTTCACACGAAAGGATTCGGACCACATGAACTGGTAGAAGATGTCCTCAAAAAGGACTTGTGCACCAGATGCGGTGCATGTGTGGGTATCTGCCCCTATTTCAAGGAGTACGCGGGAAAAGTATCCATGGTGTTTCCCTGTGCACTTCATGAAGGGAAATGTTACGCCTACTGCCCCAGGGTAGAGGTTGACTTTGACCGTCTCTCCGAGGCATTGTACAAGACTGCGTACACGGAAGAACCTTTAGGGTTTTTTCTGTCAGTGAAAATAGCTCGTGCGGGTTCAAAGATGAAATCAACCCAATTTCAGACAGGAGGTACAGTATCTGCCCTCATGGAGGTTGCACTCAGAAAAAATTACATTGACGTGGCTGTTTTGACAGGTCGAGATGGCCTTTTGCCAGTACCATGTATGGTCACCACTCCTGAAGACGTGGTGAAGTGCTCTACCTCCACGTTTGCGGCTGCACCCACCTTGTCTGCACTGAACGAGGCTCTCAAAGAAGGTTACACACGAGTTGGGGTGGTAGCTACTCCCTGTCAGGCCCTTGCTGCAGCCCAGATGAAGTCTCTCAAGACGTGTCGAGATCCCATAACCCTGGTGGTGGGGTTATTCTGTGCGTGGGCTTTCGATTACCGGTCTTTTGAACACTTCATCTCTTCTCATGTGGATACTGCCAGAATCACCCGGGTTGACATGCCCTCTCCCCCTGGGAATGTGCTGAAGATGTGTACAAAAGACACAGAAATTGAATTCCCCCTGGAGGATACACGGGAATTCATCTTAAATTCGTGTTCTTCCTGTTTTGACCTGACCTCTGAGTTCTCCGATCTGTCGGTGGGTGTCTTGGAGGGGCAACCGGGATGGAACACGCTAATAATTCGCACCCACACAGGTGAGGAGCTGGTCTCAGCAGCAGTCGAAGAAGGTTATCTTCTGGTGAGAGAAATGCCTGAAGAGCAGTTGGAACACTTAAAAACAGCAGCACTGACGAAAAAGAGGAAAGCGTTTCTGAAAGCCCTCAATGATAATGTGATAAACACAGAAAAGGGGAGAGCCTCTATCCGAATAAACGAAGAGACCCTCAAAAAGATTGTAGAGGTGAACTCATGTCTTTGACCAGTGTACTCCTCATGGGGAACGAAGCCATAGCCCGGGGGGCGCTGGAAGCAGGAGTGAATGTGGCCTCAGCTTACCCTGGTACTCCTTCCACCGAGATCATGGAGTGCCTCATTGCTACAAAAGAAAGGAACCTGTACCTGGAATGGTCAGTCAACGAGAAAGTGGCACTCGAAGTTGCTGCCGCTGCCTCCTTTGCTGGGTTGCGGAGTCTATGTGCGATGAAGCAGAACGGGGTAAATGTGGCGTCTGATTTCCTTCTCCATTTGGCCCTATCGGGGACTAAGGGTGGAATTGTCCTCGTTTCCTGTGATGATCCCGGCGCATTCTCAAGCATGAATGAGGAGGACTCTCGGTTCTTCGCACCAATTTTTGAAATACCTTTGTTAGAACCGGGTGACTTCCAGCAGGCTAAAGACATGACGAAGTGGGCCTTTGAACTCTCTGAGAGTTTGGCCAGTATTGTCATGGTCAGAAGCGTCACACGGCTGTCACAGGGAAGGGGGAATGTCGTATTAGGTCCACTCCCTGAAGAAGGTACACCCCTTCACCACGTGTCTCTGAGTACAGACCCGGTGACGTGTGCTCCCGTCGTTCTCAAGCACAGCCACCAGCAGGAGAAGGTGAGAAAAGCACAACCTCTTTTTGAGAACTCTCCTTTCAACAGGTACACAGGTCCCGAATCTCCCGATCTCCTCATAATTACCAGTGGTGTGTGCAACCTCTACAGTAAGGAGGCAGTCCACGTTTTAGGGTTACCATCTCAGGTAGGAATACTCCACCTCGGCACGACGTGGCCTTTACCAGTGAAGCTGCTTGAGAAGTACCTTTCCATCACTGACAAGGTTCTCATCGTGGAAGAGGTGTTACCCTTTCTTGAAGAGAAGGTGAAAGCCCTTGCCGCAGAAATTTCTGAGGATAAAATAACATTTTACGGGAAAAATGACGGCATCATCCCTGCAGTGGGAGAAGTAACCCCCGACATCGTGATAGAAGCGCTTTCAAAAATCTGCAATCTACCCTATCGTGCACAAGACAGTGAAGCGATTCCCCTTCGTATCCCTGAACGTCGGTTAACCTTCTGCCCGGGGTGCCCTCACAGGGCCTCCTTCTGGTCAATCTACACTGCTTTATCGCTGGACAACCGTAAAGGATTCGTGTGCGGTGATATTGGCTGTTATACCCTCGATCTCTTCAACGAGTTTAGCACGTTGAAAACAGTCCACTCCATGGGTTCGGGGATTGGTATTGCGAGTGGATTCGGGAAATTAACTCAATTTGGGGCAGGTCAGCCCGTTTTAGCAGTGTGCGGAGACTCCACTTTTTTCCATGCAGGAATACCAGCCCTCATCAATGCAGTTCACACGCAATCCCGGGTCACACTCATCATTCTGGACAACAGCGGTAGTGCCATGACAGGATTCCAGCCCCATCCTGGGACATCCTTTAACGCTTGCGGGGAGAGAGTACCATCCGTGGACATTGCAGAGGTTTGTGAGGCTGTTGGCGCAAAAGTGGAAGTGAAAGACCCCTTTGACCTGGAGGGAACACAAAAAACCCTTTTACGCATGATGCAGGACACGAAGGTGAACGTTCTCATTCTCCGTCAGGCGTGTGCTTTGAGCCCTGAGAAGAAATCTGAAAGGAAAAAAATGTACATTGATGAAGAAAAGTGCATTGGAGAGGAGTGTGGGTGCAGCAGGTTCTGCACGCAGATATTCTGCTGTCCAGGATTAGTCTGGAACAAGGAAAGGGGAACAGCAGTCATTGATGAGGTAATCTGTACAGGTTGTGGTGTCTGTACGAGTATATGCCCTGAAAGAGCAATAAGAAAGGAGGATTGAATGAAGAAAGACCCATACAACGTCATCATTACAGGTGTCGGCGGCCAGGGAAACGTGACCATGTCTCGAATCCTTGGAGACATGCTGGTGCCAGAATACGTCATCACCATAGGAGAGACCTTTGGTGCTTCCCAACGGGGAGGGTCGGTCATGAGCCATGTACGGGTGTCCCACGCTGTGGTGAGTCCTCTGATCCCGAGAGGGAGGGTAGACCTTGTCGTGGCTCTCGAACCAGTAGAAGCGGTGCGTGTCTTGAAAGTCTACGGGAACAGAGAATCATTCGTCATGGTGAATGTGCGTCCTGTCTATCCTGTCGATGTCATCACAGGGAGGGCGGAGTATCCCTCCCTGGAGACGATTGAAAAAACTATTTCAGATTTTACAACCCATGCGTGGTTTCTACGTGCGACAGATGCAGCATTAAAGCTTGGAAGTCCTCTGTTACTGAATTCTATCATGCTGGGAGCTGTAGCTGGCTTGAGTGTGCTCCTTCTTGATAAAAAGGATTTTCTGCGAGTAATTTCAAAGAATTTTTCCGAAGATGAGGTAGAAATTAACATGAAAGCCTTTGAAATGGGCATTGAAATGATAGAAAAAATACTAGGTACATGAACCCACGAATTATGTGTGGAAACCTTTAAAAATCTGGAAACGAAGAGGGAGAAAGACTGGGAATTAAGGAGTCAAGGCAGAGACTGGAACTTGAAAAACTGAAAAGAGAATGAAATACTCCCAACCATAATTGAGTGAAGAGAGAGATGTTCATGATAAGAATTTCCAATGAGAAGCAAGGAGAATCTCTCAACGTTGTTATTCGAAAGGGGACTCCCTATGATGGGGAAGATTTTGTTAACCTCATCAACGTAGGAGAGAGTACTTTCCTTCGCATTACCTATGGGCCCAGTACGGCTGAACCGCTAAGAAATCTTTTCTGCTTGAAAAAAAATCTCCTCAGTTATGAGCATTCCTATTTTGCTGAAGTTGGCGGGGAGAACGCGGGCATGATTTCCGGGTACGACTGAAAGACACGAAAAGAGGAAGCGGCAAGGACTCGGCTTCTCTTGATCAGGTATGCGGGCATCCACTTCGTGGTGAAGATCCCTTTCTTGATACTGAAAACAACGATCCTTGGTACTGTGGGGAAGGGTGACTACTACATGGGGAACCTGGTGGTGTACCCTCAGTTTCGGGGTAGAGGTATAGGAAAGATGCTTGTGCTGAAAATGGAGGATGAAGCCAGGAAAAAAGGTGTACAGAGAATAGTGGCACATACTGAAGTTCACAATCAGGTTGTCGCCAGAATGTTTAAGGAGATAGGGTACCTTGTTTCTGATGATCCCACAGAAATGAAAATTGGGAAAGATAGACTTTATTTTCTAAAGATAGAGAAAAATTTTCAATGAAAGAGTTATTTTACCAATAATATGACTACAAATGCTGGTGAAAAAGCTCATTCAAGGACGTAAACCAGAATGAATTGCGTTACAGAATGAATTTATCTGATTACAGTCTTGACTACCTCAATCACTTTAGAACTGCACCTTATGATGAAAAGTTTTCCCATGAGAGTAAGAACTCACAGGAAAATTTATAAGTATTCACGCATTAGAAACATTAATCTCAAAGGAGGTGAATAACGTGAACGAGAGAAAGATAATGGTATTCGTTCTGATAGTAATGCTGTATGTGAGTTCCTGTGCAGTTCTTTCTGCGAATAATACCCTCACCGTAGATTACGTCTTCGAGGCAGTAGTGGTAAACGGTCAGTGGACGATAGAGGATACGCAGACCCTTTCTACAGCAGGAGAACCCATAATGCAGTACAGAACAGCAAGAATACTCCTCCCACAGGGTGCACTGGTGAAGGATGTCTCCGTGAAGCACAGCCAGCCCATTGTTCAGGAGGGCTTTGACTTCCCCTGGGGTCAGCCGCCCCTGACATCCAATGACACACCCATCGTTTTTGGAAGGAACGAAACAACCTACGCTTCTGACAACTTGTACCCTGGAAAGCTCTTCGAGATGGTGAGCACAGAACACTTCAGAGGATTCCAGATACTCTACGTGAATTTGTACCCCCTGCAGTACCAGCCAAAGTCTGGGACTGTCTCCTTCTACGCGAAATTGACTGTTGAAGTGCAGTATGACAGGGGTGAAAAGCACGCATTGTATCGGGGGTTGAAAGGAGACAAAGAAGATGTTTCAACACTCGTGGACAACCCCAGAATACTGGAGACGTACGAGGAAGGAGAGACTCCACCCGATACCTACGAGTACATTATCATCACCAACGCCACGCTGACTCCCGTCTTCCAGACACTGGCTGACCACAAAGCCCACTACCTCAACAGAGCCGGAGTCTACGACGTCGCCTGGATCTACTCCCACTACGCAGGCAGGGACAATGCAGAGAAGGTTCGCACCTTCATCAAAGACAGGTATGAGAACCACGGTACCAGATGGTGCTTACTCGGTGGAGACATCTCCGTCGTGCCCTATCGGGGGTTCTATGCCAGTGCAGGGGGCTACACTGATTCCGACATTGCAGCAGACATGTACTTCGGGTGCCTGGACGGTACCTTCAACAACGACAATGACAACTTGTGGGCTGAGCCAAACGATGGTGTAGACTGGCTGGAAGAAGTCTTTGTAGGCAGAGCACCTGTGGAAACAGTGGAAGAAGCTGAGATCTTCGTGAACAAGGTCATTTCCTACGAGTTGGCTCCCCGGGAGAAGGTGTGCCAGTTCCATGCTGCAGGAACGGGAATACCCGATGTGAGACAGATTGCCTGGGACTGTGAATACTGGACACCACAAGACTACGTGAAAAAAGAACTCTTCGAAGTGCAGCAGCCAGTGACCAAGCAGCTCTGGAGAGAGGCCTGGGATGGCACCTTTGATGGAGAACCTCATTCCCCTCCGGTGATGTTCCAGCACGCTGGGAGTGGAAACACAGACTGCTACTACCTAGGCTCCAGTGTCACGTGGTACAGTGCAGATGTGCCCTCCCTGACCAACAACACGTTCTGGCCTGTCCACACGAGTGTGGCCTCGTACAGTGGATCATTTACTGCTGAAGACTGCCTGGCAGAAGCGTACGTCAAAGACGACTGTGGGGCCATTGCATGCTACTTCAACGACAGCCTCGCCTGGTCTTCGTATGCTGATGCATCCAAGTACAGTGGTGACTTCTTAGAGACTGAATTCAGAGCCCTATTCAGCGATGGAAAGGAGAAACTAGGTGAACTGTTAAATCAGGCCAAGAGCTACTGGGTATCTGCTGCTCAGACTAATTCTGTCTACCGTTGGTGCTACTACGAGATCAACCTCACAGGAGACCCCGAATCACCTGTTCTCACGCAGAGACTGCTCGCATGCACTATGAAGATCACCCGCCCATCAGAGGGAGAGGAAGTCTACGGGAAGGTGGCTGTAACTACCGCAGTGACTGGATGCATTGACACGGTAGAATTCTACGTTGACGACAAGCTCCTCTACACCGATACTGCAGCACCCTTTGACTACACGTGGGACACCTACGGGTACGCAGAGGACAAAGAGCACACTATTGTGGTAAAGGGATACTGTGAGGGTGTGTACAGAGCAGAGGACAAGGTCACTGTCACGGTGAACAACTTTTACCTGAAGATCACCAGTCCTCAACCAGGAGAGACTGTCTCTGGCATGGTCACCATCACCACTGAGGTGAGGGGCTGTGACATGGTGGAGTTCTCCATCGATGGGGTATTACAGTACACCGATACTGCTCCCCCGTTCCAGTATGAGTGGGACACGAAGGGGTACCCTGATGGAAGGCACACCATAACGGTCAAGGGCTATGTACGTGGCATGTTCGTTGAGGAGGACGTGGTCACCTGCGTTGTTGACAACAGTGATTCATGCTTCAAGATCCTGCTGGTCTTCTTGTCAGCATTACTGTGACGTGGAATCTAACCGTTTTAACTTTTTCTTTTTTTTGACTTTTTTTATGCAGTAATTCATCTCCAAAGATTATATGGTTCGGTAAAGAGATGAGCCAAGCGATTCATTTTCTGTGTTTTTGTGGTCTTTCTGATCTTTCCACCCCAGATAGGTACTTTTCCCTTTCTCTCATCTGTTATCGTGACAGTGAAAGCTATGTTATCATATTTCTCATTTCTTTGCTGACTTAGAAACGGGTTCTGCACTTGATGGGGTGATGTCTTGTGGATTTCTGCTCGTCGCCATGGCTGCCTCAGCAGGTATCGGCATGGTGATAGGAACGGTCATCAAGAACGTACAGGGAGCCACCATGACGGGGGTGGGTATCTCTGTGGTGTCTGCAGCTGTTTCGGGTGTGATGGTGCCCTACAGCATACTGCCAGAGGTGCTCAAGATTTTCCTGGAGAGAGGAATGAGTGGTTCTTCCGCAAGAGGTGGGTTCATCATTCAATCAGATGGTCATAGAGATGATCAAAACGGGTAAATGAAGGTTATTTCTTCCAGGTAGCTCTCTGCGATTCTAACCAGGCATCTGTCCCTCTTTTCGTGCGCACTCGTAAATTCTCGACGTGGTACCCTGGTGGGCATTCAGGCCGGTCATCAGGACAGAACTCACTTAATTTTTGACACGGGAAGTCTTCACAAAGGCCGCAGTGCTCAAGAGACTTTTTGAGACAGCACTGCACGAAGTAACAGTCTTCATGTAACGAAGGGATACAACCCTGACATTCTTTAGGATAGTTCGGGCATTTCCCGCAGTAGTCTCCACAAAATCCTGCTTCTGGATTCATGATCTTCTTTCATTTGTGGACTTTTAAGTGTTTGTAAGATGAGGAGTAGTTGAATTCCTTTTCCTCATCTTTTTATTACTGAAGAGGGTTTTGATGGATGATCCACGAGAGCAGAATATTGAGGAAATGCTGTGAGAACTACAATTATTGAGTATCTACACTAGCTGGGAATTTTTAAATATCTCGCCATTGTTCAAATGTATCCAGCTCTTGTATGTCTATTTCTGCTGAAATGACTCTTGCTAATTTATCTAAGAAGTCTGGGTGGGGGTGTCCCTCTTTTGTTGCTCTTTCTACATTGGGAGACAGGTTCCATCCTGGTGATCGTATGTCTTCTTTTAGAAGTGTTTTGATTTCTTTGAGGCTGTTTTTCTGGAGGTGTTCGTCTTTAGAATGGGCGTACTGGTAAAAGAGACATTCGAGTAATAGTGACTCATGCGGTGGGCGTAATAGATCTTTTCTAGCTAAATCTATGGCTTTTTCTAAGAATGAAAAGCCATTTTCATTGCCTTTGGCCAGGAGAAACCCAGCATAGTTACCAAGGTTAGTAGCATCATGGGAATCTTCCTCTAGAGCCTTCTTATAGTACTCCTCTGCCTTATCATAGTCTTTACGAATATTCTTTAAGAAGATAGCATAGTTTTCAAGGTTAGTAGCATCATGAGGATCTTCCTCTAGAGCCTTCTTATAGTACTCCTCTGCCTTATCATAGTCTTTACGAATATCATGTAAGAATCTAGCATAGTTTCCAAGGTTAATGGCATCATGGGAATCTTCCTCTAGCGCCTTCTTGTAGTACTCCTCTGCCTTATCATAGTCTTTACGAATATTCTTTAAGAAGCTAGCATAGTTTTCAAGGTTAGTAGCATCATGGGAATCTTCCTCTAGCGCCTTCTTATAGTACTCCTCTGCCTTATCATAGTCTTTACGTATTTCATGTAAGAAGAGAGCATAACTTCC
>JADDYB010000093.1_pt1 | contig 26837 bp, 35 predicted proteins | sample 8641941 | NCBI WGS metagenome assembly JADDYB01 (sample SAMN16275377, study PRJNA637457) | freshwater sediment metagenome | isolation source: Lake Kineret sediment | place: Israel: Lake Kineret | collected 2013
CTATTTAAATGAGAACTCCCATAAAGAAGCTGGGTTAGAGGGGTTGTCAAGTCTTATGGTGCTCCTCACGTTGCATCGCAGAATAGAGGAAGTCACTGCTATAAGTAATTCAATTAAGAGAAAAACTGACAATCTGAGAGGTCGCACCATTTCTAGCACCACATAATTTGACAACCCCGGGTTAGAAAACATGATTCATGAACATCCTCTATTGGCAGAATGAAGGATTCTTGGATTGGTCACCCTTATAATCTAGTAGAATTGTTCATTGCCGTGCTCTCGACCACAGAGAAGGTTCGTAGCGCTTGATTTTCTCAAAATCCTCTCCCACAGGACATACTGCCACACAGGTAGAGCACTTTATACACATCTCTCCACGAAAATACTCTCTCAAAGCGTGAGTGGGGCACTCTCTCACACAGGTATCACAGGTTTTGCAGGGGTTAAAATCTAAAGGAGAGTCAGGAAGGAGGGGCATCGTGGTCAAAACAGTAGTTAAATGAACGCGTGGGCCGTATTGAGGCGTTATCAACAGGAAATTCCTCCCTATGAAGCCTAACCCAGCCTTTATGGCGAGTTCTCTGTGCGGGACAGTTCGAGACTGTGGGGATTCTTCCTGGGAGAACAAAGGGCCCCAGCAGCCGTAATGTTCTTCTGAGAGGATCTGTCTCACCCGTATGTTCAAGTAATCTAAGGTCTCGTTTAAAGCCTGGACGAAATCAGTTCTCTGAAGAGCTAGTATCTGTAGAGAAGACACCCCCAGCGTTATGGCAGTAGTGTATTCTGAAAAGTAGTCTTTACAATCTGAGAACCCTACGAGGTCTGCACCCGTTTCTTTGAGCATAGTTGTGAGGCGTGCCTTTTGCATTGTATTCTTTTGGTGTGTGTGTATAAAAGTGTTGAGGAGTTACTCGTGTCAAGGGCCAGGAGTTTTAAGACTTCAGTAAAGAATCTGCAGAAGTTGGATCAGCAAAAGTACATAAAGGGGTGACTGCATGAAGGTGTGGTGATTCATTGTCTGATGTTTACGAATATCTAAGGCGCAAGATGAGTATGTGGCCCATACGAACTCCAAAGAGTCCTGAACTCATGGAGATCCTCAGGAGACTATACACTGAAGAACAGGCGCAGTTTCTGGTGGACACCTTTTCGGTCCCCTATCAGGATATAAAAACAGTTGAGGAGATTGTCAATAGCACGAAAAGGCCAAAAGAAGAAGTTGAGAGAATTTTAGATAGCCTCACCAAGAGAGGGTTGGTGTTCAGGTTCAACCACTGGAAAACAGGCGATACCTATTACGCTTTACTGCCTGTAGTGCCTGGATTATTCGAATTCTATTTCTCCGGGTTAGCAGATTCAGAGGAAAAGACAAAAATAGCTTTACTATTTGAAAAAAGTTACAAAGATGGATTTGCCATGGAAGCGGGCCCCTCTAATTATCCATGGGAACGGGTCATCCCTGTAGAGAAAGCTTTAGAGGTTACTCAGGAGATACTCCCTTTTGAAAAAGTTTCAGAGTACATTAAAACGTCCCACACGATTGCCGTGATCCCGTGCGCATGCAGGACGAAGAAACCGTGCAAGCATCCCATTGAGGCGTGTATTGTCTTTGACAGTTCTGCAGATTTCATGGTAGACCGTGGGATTGGAAAGTACATGACAGTGGAGGAAACGTTAACCCTTCTCCAGGAGATGGAAAAAGCTGGGCTGGTCCACACGACGACGAACTCGCAGAGAAGGCCTCAGTTTATCTGTAATTGCTGCACGTGTTCCTGTTTGATTTTAAGGGGTCTCACAGAAATGGGTAACCCGCGGGCTTTTGCGAAGTCAAATTTCGTGGCAAAAAAAGATGATAACACCTGTACCTTGTGTCGTACCTGTATCAAGATCTGTCCCTTCAACTGTTACTATTACCACTGGGAGCACGATGAAGAACCTGAGAGAGTGGGATTCATTGAAGAGCGGTGCGTGGGCTGTGGTCTGTGCAGTTACCACTGTCCTGCGGGTGCTATAACCCTGGTAAAGGTGAGAAACGACCTGCCCGAGCCAGGACCTTATGAAGCCTTCATACGAGTTGAAAAAGAGAGGGTGCATTAACCTTTCTGAATGATTTCCGTGACAGTTTGTCTTTAAAAGAAGTTTTGACAGATGGTGGATGGAAACCTTTATTAATGAGCTTTCCCTCGTATATCTATGATTAGTTTGAAATTTTTTGGTGGGATACAAGAAATTGGGGGAAATAAAATCCTCTTAGAAGAGAAAAATACTTCCATTTTCCTGGATTTCGGTATGGGATTTCGAGAATACGGACATTATTTCGAGGAGTACTTAAAACCCAGGACTGCTAACGGATTTGGCGACTATTTAGAACTGGGGCTCATACCGTGGATCGATGGGGTTTACAGGAAAGATTTATTGAACATTCAAGGAGTAGAATCCCATGAAGTACCGGCTGTCGATGGAGTTCTTCTCTCCCACATGCACCTGGACCATGCCGCCTTTGTCTCATTTTTAGACCACCGAATCCCTGTCTACTGCTCCAGGCCTTCGGGGGCCATTGCCCAGGCTCTCACTGAGTGTGGGCAGAGGAGCTTACACACAGAGATCTACGATTTCAAAGAAAGACCCTTGTTGAGCTCAACGTGCTCACCTACGGGCAGAAAATTTAACTTCATGAACCCTGAAGAAGAGTACACGATTGGCGATGTGCAGGTGAAAGCCTTCAGTGTGGATCACTCTATCCCCGGAAGCTTCGCCTATCTCATACGTGCACCTGGAGGTACTTGTCCTCTACACAGGGGATCTGAGGCTTCATGGAACCCACGGCGATATGGCGAAGCATTTCATAGAAGAAATGAGTGGTGAAGACATCGATGTGATGTTGTGTGAAGGGACTAACATTGATTCAGAAGAGAAGACCACAGAAGAGGAGGTAGAGCAAAACTGTGGTGATGCCGTATCCAAGGCTGCCCACTTGGTCGTTGCTGATTTTGCTTGCAAAGACAGTGCACGCCTGAACACCTTTTTGAAAGTGGCCCAGAAGAATGAGAGGAAGCTCGTCATCTGTTTCAAAGATGCTCATGTGTATCAGCTTCTGCAAGGGTTAGTCTCTGATGTTCCGAGCATCTTCGATGAGGACATTCTTCTGTTCAGGCCCAAGAAAGGAAGCGGGCTCTACCGGTCGCAGGATTATGACAAGTGGGAGAGAACGTTTCTGAACCTGGCAAATACGGTGGATGCAGGTTACATCCGTGAAAATCAGGACAAAGTCGTCTTATGTGCAGGTTTTTATGACATGAACCACCTCATAGATATGAAACCGAACCCGGGCAGTATCTACGTACATTCCAGTTCTGAAGCATTCAACGAGGAAATGAGGATAGATGAGGAGAGGTTAGCTAACTGGCTGGGTTACTTTGGAATGGGAAAGTACCACTTCCATGCATCAGGGCATGCGGGTCATTCAGATCTCAGGGAGATTGTAGAAAAAGTGAATCCTAAGAAACTGATCCCCATCCATACGGAGAATCCAGAATCTTTCAAGAAGATGCCAGCTGACGTGGTTCTTGTGGGGAAAGGAGGACAGATTGTAGTCTGAGAATATGCCAAGTTATTTTCCCCAAAATGGAAGAAAATCACTGAATTGAACTCATTTGACGAATTCAAAAAGAGACAGAGACACAGCACTTCTGGAGAATAGTCGCAGGATGTGAAGTGGATTTAGTTGGCCATCTGTACCATCGCGTGTTCTGCGATATATTTTAATAGGCACGCCTTAATATGACTCATGGAAGCATCCCTCAAGAATGAAAAGGTCTTCTCACGTCTGTACCTTGTCGTCACCAGAGAATGCAACCTCACCTGTAGGCACTGCTATCTCGAAGCTGGGCCAGGGAAAGCCTTCGATGACGAGATATCGCCCCAGGAGATTGCATCGATCATTGATGCAGTAGCTGCTGACGGCAAATTGACTGAAGTTTCTGTAACAGGGGGAGAACCCCTCGCCAGGAAAGACATCAAAGAGATACTCGCCACGGTACTGGAACGCGGTGTTCTCCTGAACCTGGAAACCAATGGAACGCTGATTACTCCAGAAATTGCGAAGTTCCTCAGCGAATACAAGAACTCTTCTGTCGGAGTGAGCATTGACGGCATTGGCGCTGTTCACGACGCCCAGAGAGGTCTTCCAGGTGCCTTCAAGAGAGCAGTCCGTGGGCTGGAGCTTTTGAATCAGTATCATGTCAACCACGGCGTGGCCACCTACGTGACTCATGAGAATGTCACCCAGCTGGAAGACATCGTCTCCCTGTGTGTGGAGACCGGGTGTGAAATGTACCGTATTTTAGCTCAAACTGTCCCTCTTGGTAGATCAGATGAAAAACCCACCGACGTTGAGCTGGTAGAGAAAACACTCCACGAATTCTTCAGGTTAAAGGTAAAATACCACGACAACCTGAAGATTATCACTGACCTCCCGCTCGCATTAATGCCTGCAGAACACATCGATGATATCCAGGAATACGTCACCTGTCCCTGGTGGAAGCTCATGGGTGTATCACCCCAGGGCAACGTCAGCCTGTGCACAGCACTGTCGCTTCATCCTGGCATGATCATGGGGAACATACGCACCCAATCACTGGACACCATAAAGCAGCACTCCAATTTCAGAATTCTCGATCAATCCAACAAGACTCGACTAAAGGGTATATGCAGCAACTGCCACGCTGCCCGCGTGTGCGGTGGGTTCTGCAGAGCCATGGCATTTGCAGAATTTGGCGACCTTTTGGCTCCCTACCCCATGTGCCAGGCTTTCTATTGTGCGGGAAAGTTCCCCGAACACGCTCTGGTAGAAGCAGAGAGAGACTGCACCTACCCGTGAGAGGTGAACTGATGCACTATGAGCTGCGGAAGAACTGTTTGTGGAGAACTTCGATTGATGTACGGGATGGGTTCATCGCGAGTGCTGTTACCACGGAGAACAGGGGGGCATCTGCCCGCGTTCTCACTGAAAAGAGGTGGGGATTTTGTGCTCGTTCAGGAGACATAACCCCACGATCTTTGTTATCAGAAGCCGAAAAGGCTAGATCATCGAGCCCTCCCCAGGACGTTATCCTGGCTGAGGTTCCCCACTACCAGGAGAAAATCCCTGCGCGCGCTGTTCATCCGCCTCACACTACTGATATGGAAGAAAAGGTTGAAGTATTGAAAGCTTTGATAGCGCTTTCTGGAATTCAGGACAACACTCTGATCAACCACTACTATCTTGGCTACAACGACTATTTCAGTAAAGATCTCTTTGAGGATTCAGAAGGATCATACATAGAGACAGAAGAGGCAGCAACTGGCATCATTTTTGCTTTAATGGGTAAGAATGTAAGAGAAGGATTTTTGATTGCCCCCTACGGTCTCGAATTCCTTTCAGAAGAACGAGTAGTGGAAAAGCTGCGCGAGAAGATGGAACCCCTCCCTTCATACGGTGACTCTCCTCCAGCAGGCACGTACACTGCTGTGCTCAACCCGGAAATTACGGGCATTCTCATCCACGAGGTGGTGGGCCATGGGTTGGAGGCAGACAAGGTGTTGAGGGAGGAAGCGGGTCTTGCACAGCACCTGGGAGAGAAGATCACGCTCGAAGAGTTCACGTGCATCGATGATCCTTTACTGGAGAATGCTTTCGGCCAGTATTTCTTTGATGACGAAGGCGTCAAAGCACAGGGGACCACCGTCATTGAACGAGGTGTTCTCACCTCATTGCTCACGTCCCGGGAAACAGCAGGTGCACTCTCCCGAAATCCTACTGCTAACGCCCTGTCAGAGAGCGTTTTGTACCCCCCTCTGGTCAGGACCAGTAACATACAGGTTCTCCCAGGTGATCAGGGGCTCGATGAACTGTGTGAGGGTGCTGACATCTTCGTTGACAGCCTTGGTGCAGCAGAGCTTCAGTATGAACGAGATTTCCTTTCTTTTGTTGCTGAATCGGGGAGGCACCTCAAGAAAGGACACAGTATGCACAACCTGAACATTCGGGTAAACATCAGTGAGCTGCTTTCACATCTGGAAGGAGTGGGGAAAGAACGGGAGCTGGTGACCAGACACTGCTCCAAAGGGCACCAGTTTATCCCTTCTTCCACGTTGACCCCTCCCCTCAGATTTTCTCAGGTCGAGGTGATCTCATAGATACTGAAGTCTTTCTGGGAGGGTACCGGGACTGCAGTGTGGAATTTGAAGGAGAAACGATCTCACCCCAGGTGAAGATGGTGTCGGGTTCTGCAGTTCGGACTATTGAAGAGAACAAGGTGGGATTCCATTACGCCAATACCCCCTATGAAAAAAAAGTGCAGATTGAAAAAGCCAGAAAGTCGGCTCGTATTGCAGATGCACGGTATCAATGGCCTATTACATTCCCAGGACCTCAGAAGTATCCTCATGTACGGGAAATCTGCGACCCTGCAATAGAGAATGCGGAGGTGAGTGACGTGGTGAACTACTGTCAGGATATTAGAGGAGAGCTCCACACTCATGAGATCACTACTAGGGGGATGTGTTACTGCAGAACCTCGAACTTCGCACTTGAAAACAGTGAAGGCCTCGACGTTGCGGAGAAGAGCACTTTCCTTGTGCTGGACATGGATGTGACAAGAGGAGAGAACACCTTCAACGTGGTGAGATTGTCCCGGTTGTGGGATACAGACATCACCTCACTGGTAGAGTGCATACGAGAGCACGTGTCCTGGTATTCGTGCAGAAGTAGAGAACCACTACTGAACAGCCTCGTCTTCGGTTCGCGGGCCCTCTATGCTTTGTTACGCCCTCTTCTCTGGCAATTGAGCATAGACAGGGTAAAGCGCAGGATTTCCTCTCTAACCTTAAACAGCAGTACAGCGGGAGAATCCTTCACTCTCTATGACGACGGTATCTACCCCAATGGCATGGGAACATCCATCTGTGACGGAGAAGGAGTAGCTTCCAAGAGAGCGTCGATTGTAGAGAGAGGAATGTTGCGAAGCGTTCTCTATGATCACTTTCATGCCCTCCTCGACCAGAGGGACAGCACAGGGAATGCAGTCCGCACCTCCATGATGGCTCCACCAAAGGTTGCACCCAGGACCCTGGTGGTCAAAGAAGGGCAGTACTCTCTTTCTGAGTTCACTGGTACCCTCATTGAGGAATTCTTCAACGACAAGGGAGCACACCTCGTCAGTGGAGAGTACGTCTTCAATGTGAAGAGGGCATTCTGCGTCAAGAAGGGAGAGGTTTTAGGAGTGGTTAAACCTTTTGTGTTGAAGGGAAATGTCTTCAACCTCCTGCACACTATTGACGGCGTGGGAGTCTTAAGAGAGAACCCCTTTCCTTCTTACCGGGAGTTAGTGGCCCCGTACGTTTTCAGCCAAATATCTTCTTGATCTTTTCTGAATGGAGGCTCATGACCACCCTCTCTCCCACTAATTGGGCCAGGGAAACGGCATTTTCATCGTCATGAGGCGTTTTCTCGTACTCCATCATACCAATTCCCACACTTATAGTGTTGATCATGCCAAAAGATCTGAAAAGCTGGCCGAAGCTGCCTACTGTTAATGCGTTGTCGGTGATTCCACTCTGGACGATTAATCCCGCGCGTTTCTTGAGGAGAGGATGGGGGGGCTTGGTGAACTTTCGCATCCTGTCAACAAAACAGGAAAAAAGGGAGGGGTATCTCCCCCAGTAGACGGGGGTGGCGAATATGACAGCATCAGCTTGTGAGAGCTTTTCACAGATGGAGTCAAAATCGTCGTGGAGGGGGCAGGTGTCCCCCGTGACGCAGCGGTCACAACCAGTGCACAATGCAAGGCTGTAGTCAGCCAGGTTGATCAATTCAGTTTCAATCCCTGAAGACTCCACCTTCTGTAGAGCTATTTTTAAGAGCGCGCCACTGGTAGAGTCTTTCACTTTCTGGGAGCAGTTTATACCTATGACCTTCACAAAACCACCTCTAAATCAATTCGAGTGAACCCTTCTTTTTAGCTTTTTGCTCAAAGTACCTGAAGAAGAAGTAGCCTAAAACTATCAGGACCAGCATGAAGAGGGCTTCGGTACCTATCAAGTACTTGACCTCATCAAAAGAGGCGCCCAGTACCGCTTTCCTGGCACCTTCAATACCGTAGGTCAAGGGGAGAATTTTAGAGACAGCCTGTAAGAAAGAAGGTAACGCTGTCACCGGGAAGTTCACCCCGCAGATGATGAGCAGTGCAAAATAGGAAGCATTGGCGACAGAGACCACTTCTCGCGTGTAAAGGCTCAGGCTTCCAATCAAGAGTCCGAACCCAGAAAGAGCAAAGGAGGTCATCAACAGTATGAACACCAAAAGGGGGTAATTGGCACGTGAGAAATCTACTCCAAAGAGAAAGGCAGCATACAGTAATCCTACCAATGTGCTGACGAACCCATCCAGAACGTATACAGCAGAACGCCCCATGAACATGGCAAACCTGCTGGCAGGTGTCACCAGGAGCAGAGGCAGTGTCCCAAAGAACCGTTCCATCCCCACAGCCATGCTCATACCCAGGACCGAGGCGATGGCACACAGCTGCACCATGTTGCCCACCACTGCATAGGACATGGCCTCATCCCCTCCTGCATTCTTGGCGACGTAGGCGAAGAATGCCATCTGCAAGAGGGGTACAATAAATTTCATGCCAATGTAGTTCTGGGGTTCCATCCAGGTGAGCAACCCCTTGTAGGAAAACAGTGCACTGCTGTACATGGTCAGTACTGACTTCATGCTAAAACCTCCACAAGGTGGCTGACACCCGCACCTGATGATCGATTTTGGAGTAGAGGTAGTGGCCCAAAGCAGCATAGACTGCAGAAAGAGAGCCAATCATGAGAACGCTGATCCAGAACCCCTCCCCTAACTGGGGCTCCATGATAGCATATCTGAGCACCTGAGCTCCCCACGTGGGAGTAAGAACATAGGAGAGAGGACGGATCCATACAGGCAAAAAAGAGAGCGGATACATGATGCCGCACAACACAAAGGCTGAAAACTCCAGAATGTTTCCCAGAGCTGCAGCAGAGCGGCTCAGCACAAAAAGAGTCGACAGCAGAACGCCCAGAGCTGAAAAAGAGAACACACACAAGAGCAGTGCTACCAGAAAGACGAAGGGATGAGCAATCTCAAGAGTTACACCATAAAGAGAGATGGCAATCAGAAATACAAAGACTAAATTCCACAATCCCATGACTGCACTCGTCAAAGCCTTTCCTGCAATGATCTGTTCCAGAGAGGAGGGGCTTGCAAACAAATACTGCAGCGTTCCAAAATAGCGCTCAATGACCACGGAATAACCGGCGCCCAGTAAGGTGCTCCCCCACATACCCATGATGCCTGCTGCAGCAACGACGTAGGTGGTGGAGGAGGGTGAGCTTTTGAACATGATCAAGGCGACTGTGGCAAAGACAAATGGTGACACCGTCATTTCAAAAATCCACACCGGCCTGGCCAAGAACTCGTAGAATGCCTGTCTCGAAGCTGAGAAAATGGTCGTCAATGTCATGGTCATCCCTTGATTAACGTGAGGTATGCATCTTCCAAAGTCGGTTCGCGAATGCGAATGTCTGATAACGGTACATTGCTGAACTTCTGGAGTATTCTAATGACTGTATCAGTGGAGGGCTCTATCTGTATTTGAAGAATCTGGTTCATGTCTTTTTGAGAGGAAGTGACCAATTTCACGCCCGCAGCAGATTCTACCTCTTTGACGAGTTCCTGAGGAATGGTGTGCCCTTCAATCTCTATGACGGTGAAATCAGACACCTTCTCTTTGAAAGATTTTGGTGTATCAATCGTCAATATCTTCCCCTCCTTGAGGAGGGCTATCCTGTCACAGAGTTCATCTGCTTCAAACATGTAGTGAGTAGTGAGGAAAATTGTTTTCTTTTTAGTTGTCAGTTCTTTTATGATGCCTCTGAGGGTTCGAGCTCCCTCCGGATCTAATCCCATGGTGGGTTCATCCATGAAGATGATGAAAGGGTCGTTGACTAACCCCCTGGCAATGTGCAGCCTTTGCTTCATACCTCGTGAGTAGTTTTCCACCTTCTTGTCTGCGTGTTCTTCTAATCCCACCAGTCGAAGGAGTTCAGGAATCCTCTCTTGTTGTAGTGAGGAGGGAATTCCATACAAATCTGAGAAGTATCGGAGATTATCTTTGCCGCTCAACCGGAGGTAGAGACCCTTTTCTCCCCCGAAAATGACGTTGATGTGAGAGCGAATCTTCTGTGCTTCTGTGACCACGTGCCAGCCATGCACGTAAGCGTCACCTTCTGTAGGGGTCAGCAGTGTGGTGAGCATCTTGATGGTCGTGGTCTTGCCCGCTCCATTAGGACCCAGAAGGCCGAAAAGCTCACCTTCTCGAACAGTGAAATTGATGTGGTCAACTGCTACTGCTTTCCGCGTTTTTTTGAGAAGAACACCTTCTTGAGAATCAAACACACGTGTTAACTCCTTTGCCTCAACAACTGTTTCCATAGTCTTCACCATTAAAAAAAGATAAAAAGAAAAAAGAGAATTTAGAGATCTACTGTACCGTATCCGCCACAGCAGATTGCCAGGGCTTTTTCGCTCCCTGCTCTTTCAAGTTCCTCAATTTTCATGAGGAATTTTCCAGAATATCCTTCCATCTTGTCACCTCTTTTATGTTGGTAGGGAGAATAGGAAGGAGGTAGTATATAAACTTTTTCGACGATGCTTCGGCTCTAAATGTGTAAAGAGGTGAATTTGGTTGGGAGGGAATTCACTGTCACTATGATTTCTCCCTTTTGAAAATGTTATAAAAGTAGTTGTCTCTGCAGTGCCCTGTCAACAAGGGTCATGACTAAAGATAAGGGTCGAGCATATTTAGATTTAGATAAACTAATGTTTCAAAATAAACTATTGTTTTGATATATTTTCCATTTTTTTCAAAATATAGTCCTTTATTCGTTCTCTGTTCTCTCTGGTGACTTCAAAGACTTCTACATTGAATCGGGAAGAAATCACCGGTGTGAGCTCTTTTCTTACAATGAGAATGGCGGGTTCTTTAATGTACTCCCACATCTTTATTTTGTCCTCAACCTCTAAATAACCTATCTCATCATAGATGAGGATTTCCCCCCTTCTTTTCAGACTTTCTTCAATAAACTGTAGAGCAGCAGGGTCAAAATAAAACTTCCTGAATTTGAATCCTATACAATCTTCTGAACACAATATTTTCCTTTCTTTTGTTTTTATATCTTCCACGTAGTAACCCTTGTCAAATCGTTCACTCATGACACCATAAAAATCCCTTTTGGATTCTTCAATAATTTTCTTGACGAGTGTCGTCTTCCCTACCCCTCTTTCACCGGTGATCACCAGTATGACCATGCGAACCACCACAGTACACTAACTAACATCATGACCCACACGCAATCGTACCATGAAAATACAGATTCCTTCAAAAATGTCCTCTTCTCATAAATACCAAAGCACCGTCCCTCCATGGAGAGGGTCAAGGCATCTGCTCGCTCCAATGCAGAGTAAATCCAGGGGAAGAAGGTGTACTTCACGAGGTTGAAAAGAGAGGAAACGCCCTCTAAGTCCACTCCTCTGGCCATCTGCGCTTTCTTGATCATCATGGACTCTGAACTGAACAGAGGAATCAGCCTGAACGTAAGCACCATGGTTAACCCATACCGGTACGGCAGCCCTACTCTCATCAAGGCGTGCGCAAACTCGTTGGGGTCCTCCTTTGAGAATAACATCCCGGAGAAGATAATACCCAGAAATCGTAACACGATCTGAAGCGAGTACTCAATTTTGTAGAAAAGGTCTCCCTGGATGAAGAGAGCGTTGATAAAAAAAATGAAGAGTGAGAAGATAATGATGAACTTCTGTATTTTGAAATTTCTCACATACAAAAAAAAGGGGACTGTAAAGAGGGCAGCCATAACGTAGATGTTGTTGATCAAAAAAAGTGATCCGCAGTACATGATAACGGTGATGAACTTAGTGAGTGGGTTTAACTTCATGTAACTTCCCTCCTTTTAACTCTAAAATCCGATTACAGAACGTTTCGGCGATAAAGGGGTCGTGTAACACGATGATGCAGGTAGTTCCCTTTAATAAGTCCATGATCTTTTGAACATTGGCGTAATCCTGTCCTATGAAAGGTTCATCAAGTAACAGTATTTCTGGAGAGTAGGAAAGCACTGACGCAATATTCAGTCTCCTCTTTTCCCCATGACTCAACTTGAATGGGTTTCTGTCTGCGTATGCGCCCAGCCCCGCTTTTTCCAGAAGATGGTCAACATTCACCTCTTTGCCAAAATTTTTCGGTGCAAAGACAGCTTCTTTGTACACAGTATTCTCAAAGAGTTGGTGGTTGGGATTTTGAAAGATGATCCCTATTTTTCTCGCAATGTCAGCTGTTTTTTTGTTTTTTATACTCTCTCCTCTCAGGAATACATCTCCACAGTACTGCAGAAAGTTCATAATACACAGGAGCAGAGTCGTTTTCCCCGACCCGTTTGCACCCATGATTCCCACGACCTCCCTTTCGGCTACTGTTAGAGTGAGGTTGTCCAGAATCTTTCTCTCATACGAAAAAGTGAGATCTCTTACCTCAAGAAGAGGATTTCCCGGGCTGTTCACGTACCTGCTGTATACGATTTCAGGAGGTCTTTCAACCTTTTGCACAGTTCCCGAATTCATTTCATAAAAAGTGTCTGCATACGCTAAGATGTGTTTCCATTTATGCTCTATGACTATGGCTGAAATGGCTGCTTTTTCCTTTATCTTCTGTATGACCTTGATGATCTCTGTGGTCGTCTCCACATCCAGGTTGCTCGTCGGTTCATCAAAAATGATGACCTCAGGCTTCATCGCCAGAATAGAAGCTATGGCAATTTTTTGTTTTTCTCCTCCCGATAAAGAATACGTGTCCCGTTTTCTCAAGTGTTGACCTGAAACAATGCTCAGGGCCCACTCAATCCGTTTTTCTATCTCTTCTCTGTCGAGACACACGTTTTCCAACCCAAAGGCCAGTTCGTCCTCAACGTTCATGGTGCATATCTGGGACTCAGGGTCCTGCTGGACGATCCCTATTTTTTTGGCTAGCTCAAATAAGTCAAAATCTTTAATGTTTTTCCCATTAAAATATATATCACCCTTTCTCTCACCACTATCTTTTAGAAACCCAGCAATACTCAAAGCCAGGGTAGATTTACCGCTCCCACTCTTCCCAGTGATCACCACCAATTCTTTATCGATAGTGAGCGTGACATTTTGTAAGATCCACTCCTTATCGTACCTGAAGCTGTAGTCTTTAACTTCTATCATAGTATCGTAATTTCCACAATGTCTCGCACCCAGTAACTACCTTCGTAACCCTTCGCAATTAACTGCCTCTCTTTTGTGATGATGAGATCATCTATCTTGTCCAGGGAAATCTCCACCGTGTACCCGTCTTTCGCTCTTATCTTTACAGTATTCCCTTTCGGTCCAGCTTTTTCCAGGATAACCCTGAGCGGCACCCCCGTGTAGTCTGTTTCAGGTTCATATTTGTACTGACCCTTCATTTCTGCTGTTACAACAGTCTCATACTCTGTAAAATCTGCATAGTAAAAGGAATAAGGATGCTCCACGTTCCCATAGACCTCAATTCTTTCACTACCTCTGTAAATGAACGAGTAGTAGTACACCCCGCCAAGCAAGAGTACCCCGCACACTGCCAGGGTTGCCACCTTTTTCGTGCTGTACTCCTTTTCCTTTCCCTCTACCACATTCAGAACATTGTGCGCAAAAACACCGGCAAACACTATGCCAGAGACAAAGGCAATCGATGCAATCAATAAGAAGAATCCATAAGCAGTATAGGGGACAAAAAACACCTGAAAAATAAACACATTGGCCGCAGTCGCAATTCCACCCGCTGCAGCAAAGGTGTAGACGTTCTTCTTCCTCAGAATCAGAAATACTGCATCAGCAATGAATCCTTGTATGCCGCTCAACAGAATGACAAAAATCCCTAACTTCCCACCAGAGAACAGTTCCACCAACCCCTTCAAAGCCCCAACCATGGTGCATGTTCCCTCTTTTTTTACGAGTCCGAACCCCACAATGATCCAAAAGATGTGGAGCCCTGCCAGGAACTGTCCAGCACCAAAGGGAACGCCCAGCACCCTGTTGAGAACATTCCCCAAATAGCCGATGTACGTTGAACTCACGCCTCCCAATGCAGAGATGATGGCGATTTTTACCAGGTCTTTCGTCTTGAAATAGTAGTTCATGCAGAACACCTCACGATTCTGTAGCTTATACTGTCTCCCACTGATACGACAAGGTAGTGGTTATACCCTCCTCTGGTGAGGGGCGCTCCTGCTCCCCCTGATATGACGAAGATGGTGTTCCCTTTTTTGACTTCGTAAAAACTGTGGATGTGTGAGCAGAAGACGTAATCCACATCATACTTCCAGATGATTTCCATGAACTCTTCAGGATTCAGCATTCTGTGGGAACCTTCAGGGTCAAAGGGTGGCATGTGGAGGAAGACAAAGGTGTTTTCAAATCCTTTTTTGAGCTGCACCTCTAAAAAATGCAACTGTTTTTCGTTCAGCAATCCGTTGGAGTTATCAAGTATGACAAACAAAGAATTCTTGTAGATGAATGCGTAGACGCGCTCTCCCAGGTACTTTTCGTAATATTTGGAGTTGTCATGGTTTCCACACACGTAAAAAAGGTGAGAATTCAAGGCTGATGTAGCAGTGAGGAACGCCTGGAAATTCTCTGGTTCACCTTCACAGACGAAATCTCCTCCACCAATGACGAATAAAGGATTTTCTTCGTTTATCTTTGATATCATTTCTACGAAGACTTCAGGTTGTTCTGCTCCCTTTTCTGGTCTATTGTCTCCGAAGAAGACAAAAGTGTATGGATATTCCTCTTTTGAGAAGAGATTTTGTCCATCGTAGACAGGGTACTGGTGTGACCTTTCGCCATAGAGGGTTACTACTGCTATTGCTGCTGCAAAGATGAGGGTAATGAGAATGCTGTATCGTCTCTTCATCGATATGTTCGTACGAGCATGACGTTTATAAAGGTATGGATCGATATGTTTGTGTGAGCATAACGTTTATAAAGGACGTGAGAGAGGGAGGAGCGGTGATTGCATGAAAAAGGTTGGATTGCTCATCGTGTTGGTCTTGGTGTCTGCGTGCGTGGGTCAGAAAGAGGAGAGCACGTATGCGGTCACGGTTACAGGACTGGCGAGTGGCGAGATAACGGTTGCGGACTTGAAGGCGAATCCTGTTGAGTTCAAGGCTGTACTGGTGAAGTCCACGGGCACCCAAATCGAGAATGTATGGAAGGGGAGACTCTTGACAGAGTTACTGGCTGGCTACAATGTGAACCCTGATTATGTTACGGTGGTGTCTCAAGACGATTACATGGTGACATTGGAGATGAAGGATCTGTACAATGCATATCTCTGTTATGAGATGGACGGGAAAGAGTTAACGCTAGAGAATGGAGGGCCCGTGCGGCTGGTGATCACGGATCAGCCGGGGAAGTTGTGGGTTTCCTACGTGAAAGAGATCAAATTGATTGGAAAGGAGAACGCACTGATTATCCATGGGAAGACGAAGGTTGTCTTAGCTTTGACGACGGAGGATTTTGCACGGTTTGAGAAGAAAACGATAGAGACAGAATACGAGGGTGAGAAAAAGACGTTTGAGGGCGTTTCCTTGAGGGTATTGTTGAACCAGGCACGGTACGAGGACGATGCAGCAAAGCTTAAGTTTGTTGCACGGGACGGGTATACGGTGGAATTGGACTTCAATGAGGTGTACTCTAAAGAGGATGTTTTAGTGACAGAGGATTTCAGGTTAATCATGCCGGGGTACGAGGCGAAGTACTGGGTAAAAGATTTGGCGGAGATCGAGGTTCTATGAAGAAAATTCTTTTATTCTTTCTTATTCTTTCAGGTGTGGGGTGTTTGGGACAGGGGAAATGGACAGTTTACGTAGTGAATGGAGGAGTTAGAGAGTACACATTAGAAGATATTAAAGCGTTTGAAACAGAGGTTGTCTATGAGAACGTTGTTGAAAAAGAGGTTAAAAAAGTGAAGTGGGAGGGGGTGGCTGCCAAGGCCTTTGGAAGTGGGGACATTATTAACTACATATCGGAGGACGGGTACCTGGTAAGTATTCCCTATGATGTTAAGGTAATTTTAGCGTACAGGAAAGACGGTGAATCCATTGATGAGGAGGAGGGTGGGCCTTTAAAAATTGCTGTTGACCCTTTTTATGGGTGTAAGTGCAATTGGTTGAAGTATGTGAAGATTGTGGAGTTTGTCAATTCTGAGAATTCCTTTTCTGTGTATGGAGAGGTCTTTAATTTGTTAACGTTCTCGTCACGGGATTTGAACTTGTATTATGGGTTAGAGAATGTGTTGAATAACACGTATAATGAAGTACCTTTGACCTTTATTCTGGATAAGGCGATTTGCAAGCAAAATGCTACGAATGTTGTGTTTGTTACAGGGAATGGGCGGTTTTCGTATTCTCTGAGTGAGATCAGGGAGAAGAACCTAGTAGTGAGGTATGATGATGGGTTTCATATAGATGGGCTGAAAATAACAGATTTGAGAGGGATTAAGGTAGAATAACGATGGCTAGAGTCCAAAGTTCTTTGAAAATCATTTACCAAATCTTTATAGATCTCAATTCTAGTTGATTATATTTTTTATCTAGTTTTCGTCTGAAGATAAGATAGTGATATGATACATGGAGAAAACCTGCTGTAAATAGGAGAATACCAACACCCTGAAATAATGAAACAATTCCTCCTGGCACATATTTGGATAAAACAAGTAGAACTCCACTCAGTAAGAATGCAAAACTCTGGTATCTTATATGAGATTTTGTAGTCATTGTCATTGTTGTCCATTTTCTATATTCGTTAGCATAATTGAGCAAATTTTCTATGTATTCATATCTTTCCTCCTCGAACTTCTCTAAATCTTTTTCTGTCAACATTTTTGACGCTTCTTGCTTTCTTGCTTTAAGAGCAATATATTCGCTTAGTTTTTCCTCAAACTTATTATCACAAACTATGGAAATTTCTTTGATTTTTTTATGGTATTCATCTTCGAAATTTTTGGTTTGAAACACCAGTGTTACAAATCCAAAAATAAGAGGCAAAAAGTACTCTAAAATTCCACCAAATATGTCCAATATTTCTTTAATATTCATAGACTTAACTCTTGATTCTTGATTTTATGGCATACTCTGGATAAGGGGTATACACATGTTTTAGAATGCCCATGTACCCCAATTGACCAGCACCCCTCTTCAGCCTTGATATTCTTTCCTTCACAATTTCAGGTAGATCCTCATAGAATTTCTCAATACGGTTAGCCCCCTTATAGGAGATTTCGTAAATCTTTCTAGTTTTGTCATCAATAGTCTCTTCAGTTGTAATAATAGCTCCTGTTGTTTCCAATTTTCTTAAGGAATTCTCAAAAACATCACTGTATGGTCCATAATGACTGGGGTAAAAATTGAAAGTTTGTTTCAAGTCTCTTGACAGTTGCTCAATCTCATTTGATGCAATAAAAAGTTCTTTTGCAAACATAAGTTTACCATGAATCTTAGATTTTTGATTTGCAAACAAAAATATAAGGATCCACTCCTCTGCAGTTAACTGGTAACCCACCTGCATAATATTAACTGGGTCTGGTCTGTATATAAGGTTGTCGTTTTTTTCGATTTTAACTCTTGTCTTCATGCTATCACCCTCATATGTGGATACGAGTAAAGGTATATAACTCTTGCCCGAGAGCAGTGGAAAAACATTGTATTGATAAGGAGGAGGGTAGGCCTTTAAAAATTATTGTTGACCTTCTCATATGCAGGTCCAATTGGTTGAACTATGTAAAGAGTGTGGAGTATAGGTCTACACTACTATCTGCAATGATCGCTGTTGGCCCGTTAAGGAAAGCTCTAAATACCCCTGGAAAAGTATGAAAGTTAAATGGTGACAAAAATGGAAACCAGGAAAATATCTGAAATAGGAGTTGTAGCTGCTTTGTACGCTGTTCTCGTTGTAGCTTTGGGACCGATTTCCTATGCGCAGCTACAGTTCAGAGTAGCCGAGATGCTCAAGCCACTGGTGATACCAAAAAAGCATTTGATACTGGGGATTGCCATAGGTAACCTTATTGGAAACATATTCAGTCCATTTGGGCTTCTGGAACTGACACTGATGCCAATTACCTGCATAGTGTGGGGTTATATCTGTCACGTTGTGGGAACCAAGAAGTTCAGTTATGCACCGTATGCAGGTTCAATCTTGTACGCATTTGGAACCAGCCTTTCAGTTGCAGCAATGTTGTCCTATGTGCTGCCAATTCCCTTCTTTGCTACACTACTATCTGTAATGATCGCAGAGACAATCTTACTGGTAGTTGGCACTGTTTTGATGCAGAAACTAGCTCCATTTGTAAGAGGAAAGTAAATTTTCCTCATTTTTTTATGGTAACTCAAATGAGATTTTGTTGTGTTTGTGATCACGAGAACCTTAGATGTTAATGGAACGAATCATTATTGCTGCAATTTTTCATCCTTCCAGCATTACCCAACATTTTCAACCTTCAATCTAAAGCCTTTTATACTGTCAAGAAAAATCAAGAGCAGTGATTCTATGATGTTAAGAGAAGTATCTTGGTTCGACTTGAAAGGGACCATAACAGAAGACACGGTGGTCATCATCCCTGTGGGTTCGACAGAACAGCACGGACCTCACAATCCCCTGGGGACTGACCACATGATAGCAGCGAAGCTTGCAGAAGGTGTAAAAGACGATGCCATAATCACTCCCACGGTCCCTGTCGGCTATTCTGAACACCACCGACAGTTCCCCGGAACGTTGTGGGTTCCTCCCCAGGTGCTCCAGGAGTACCTTCTGGGCATCTGCCGATCATTACAGTACCACGGCATCAGAAAAATCCTCATTGTCAATGGCCACGGAGGGAATACCTTCCCCTTAATGATAGCTGCCATGAAAATGCGTGAAGAAGGGGTCTTCGTCGGTATCCACGAGTGGTGGAAAGCTTGCAAGGAGGAAGATGCCCACGCAGGCTCTGGCGAGACCTCGTTAAATCTCTTTTTGTACGAACATCTCGTTCACATGGAGAGGGCAAAAGACTCATTCACTGGGTGGTCACCGCCCTTCCACGGTACGAAAGTGCTGTACGACACTGTTGAATTCTCTGAAGACGGCACAGTAGGAAAACCGACGAGAGCTACCAAGGGAAAAGGAGAAATCTTGTACAAAGATGCAGTCAACCAGCTAAAGGAGACCATAAAATACTTAAAAGAAACCCCGTTAGAGGATTTGTTACCCAAGGAAAGAGTATGATCATAACTATGAAAATGATGGTTTTTTCAGACTTCCATGGGTCCACCCATCTCCTCTCTTTGTTAGGAAAGAAAATAGAGGAGATATCCCCTGATGTTGTCATATTTTGTGGTGATATCGTAAAAGGGCATAAACGTGGAGATGAATGGCTGCGGGCGTGCGAGGAAGGGAGAACACCACGCAAGACGAGAGAGATCAAGAAGGAAGAAAAAGAAGATCTCCGTTTCTATGAGACGTTTTTTTCCTCGTTAGAAAATGTATCGCCTCGCGTTTATGTTGTCCCCGGAAACATGGATGCACCCGAAAGCCGATTCTTGAGGGCGTGCCCCCCTCACATGGCGCTGCACTGCGCTCTTGCAGGAGTACCTGTTACCCCTAGGGAGTCTGGAACTTCTCAAAATAAAAGCATCCGCCTCACTGGATGTGGAGGGGAGCTCACCGAAGATAAAGAAGAGACAACCTTTGTGCTCCAGTTTCCCAGAAAAAAGGTCATTGATATGTTGAAAGATTTCTCTCAGCTCCACCTGCACATAGTGGTCACTCATTCTCCACCTGTGTCCTCACTCAGCTTTGAGGACAGCCAGGAAAAAGGGTCTCACGTTGTCAATGACCTCATCGACCTCTTACATCCCGATTACCTCTTGTGCGGTCATGCGCACAATGCTCAGGGATTCGAATGGATAAAAAATACGTTAGTAGTGAATCCAGGTGCTCTAAAGTACGGAAATTACGCTGTCGTAGAAAAAGACTCCGTAGAGTTCAAGAGGCTCTAGGTCCGCCTTCTCGGGTTATAATGCATGAGTGTACACTCTGTACAGGTACATGACCTCTCTTTCACCTTTTTACAGCCTGCCCTCTCGGCCAGTTCCTCAAAATCTTTCATATTCTCTTTTTTCCCCGAAATGCCTGGAAATCCCGCCCATTCCACTTTTTTTAGCCCATAATTTCGGGCAACGTCTACTACGATTTCCAGTTCTCTTACTGTTATCCCTCTCGCCTCATCTAGAACAAAATTCGGCCTGAAAGCCAGATAACACAAAGGCACATCTAGTGATAATCCTGCTAGAAACTCTGCAATTTTCACTGCCTCATCGATGAACCCGGGCACAACCACGACCCTGAACTCGTACACTTTCTCCAGTGCATGCTCAATGACATACTCCACGTTCCGCAACACCGGCTTAACTGGGGCTCCTGTCAATAATCGGTGTGCATCCTCAGAAAAGGCCTTGATGTCAAAGGTTAGACTGTCACTGAAAGAAAGAATTCGCTCCAAGGAATCTACAGTCATGAATCCATTGGTGTCAAAGTTTATCTTCGTTTTCGTCCCCGCATACTCTGCCACAGCTTCTACCCACGGTAAAGAGCACGTCGGCTCTCCACCTGTGAAAAAGAGACGATCAGCCCCCATCCTCCGACCCTCCCACGATTCCAAAGCTGCCAGCCCCAGTTCTGCCCATTCCTCAGGTGGTATGTATTCCCCCTTTTCGTGGCGCATCGATAACGTGTAATTCTGACAGCCCAGGCACCTGAAGTTGCACCCCACCATGAAGGCGTCAAAGCTCGCTGGTGGAGCAGGGTGCAGCATCGACACACCCACTCTGGGTAATCCCATTCTACAGACTCCTGATTCACCTTTCAACCGATTGACTTTACACCGCCACTCACACAATTCACATGATTCCAACGATTTCAGTGGTTGTGACAATGATTTCCCTCGTTCAACTGTTACAAATCCAGTAAGTACAGCCCCGTGTCCTTGTCAAGAGTTCTCTCCAAAGATAACCCGCCCTCAATAAATACTTCCACCGTCACTGATGTCTCTGCCGTCACAATGTGGCCACCCTTGCAGTTCCCGTCTTTGTCACCGATCACCGCATGCGCGTGTACCATGATATCATCTCCCCTTTTCGCTACATTCCCCATGCAGGAGATGAGTTCACCCTTACACTCGAAATTCACGTATTTCTTCTCTTCTGTGTCAAAATACCCTAGAATTGACTTTTCCACAGCTCCGATGGCCTGCACTCTCCCGGAAGAAATGCCTTCCTTTTTACAGACAGATTTCACTGATTCGATAAATTCCTCTCCCTTGAATAGTCTGACCACCACGTAATTTCCCTGTCTTACGTACTTCATTCATTCACCTAGTTATTCGATAGAGATCTCTTTCTTTTTCTTCTTTTCTACTTTGGGCATTTTCACTTCCAGGATACCATTCTTGTAGGTTGCCTTTACACCATCGGGGTTGACAGCTGCTGGAAGGGGCAGCTTTCTGTAGAATCCAGTATATCTTTTTCTGTAGGACTTGTATCCTTCTTTTTCTTCTTTTACCTCTTCTTTGATCTCTGCTTTCACTTCCAGAGCTGTTTCTGTCACTGTCAGAGATATGTCTTCCTTTTTCATCCCTGGTAATTCCACGGTGGCAATGACATTCTCATCTGTCTCCTGGATATCTGTCACTGCAGTCCTCATCCCGGGGAGCTTCTCCCCTGGTGCAGGGAGTAGCCTCTCTCCTGAATAGAACTGCTCATTGAAATCTCTGTATATTCTTTCCATCTCTTCTCGCATCCTGCGGAGTTCATCAAAGATATCTGCTGCCATAGTATCACCTCTTCTATTTATCTTACTTTCACATATAAATATTTTTTTGTGGTTGCTCGTCAAGGTGGGTTTTATATTGGTGATCTCTTCAGAAATGTGTGGTGAAAACATTCTTGCGATAACCCAGCCCATCGAAACGAACAACCTATTTCTGACTATTATGTAAATACAGTATGATCTTGAAATTTACCAAAGTGTTAACAGTCATCGAATTCTTATTAGTACATTTTTAACATGTTTGAATAGTAAACTTTATAAGCATTAAAATAAACTTTTAATGTAAGGAGGAAAAACTATGGCAAAATCGAAAATCCTCTCTGGCAATGAAAAATCATACATTGTGGAGAAAGTGATATTCATTTCGAGAGGAATTCGAAACGAAGTTTCTTTCAGACTAATAGGGGAGCTCTTTGATTTTACAGTGGTTATCGAAAATGCTTTCTTGTGTAGGGACCCAAATTCCTATGAAAAAGAAACAGACAACTTTATGTCAGCATATTCTATGAATTTTCTCTCTAAGAAATACGGTGAGGTGTATTGATGAATCAATCAAACGGAGCAATCGATCCAGACGTGCAAAAAATGTTGCTCAGAATTCTTGACAAACCGTACAAACGAGCAAAACTGTGTATTTATAACCAACTGTCCAGAAGCAAGCGATACAACCCCTCCCAGATTGTGCAGCTCACTAGCGTGCTTGATCATATAGCAAAAGCTTTGATAGAATACTCAGAAGAGAAGGAAAACCAGCTCAAAAGCCTTGAAATTGCAGAAGATTACTTGAAAATAGTTTCAACTGAAAGTGTTGAATCTGAGATTACTGAAATTCTCTCTGATGCACAAAAATGTCTTGAAAGGCCACGAATTTACTATCGACTCACATTTCTTTCATTACCAGACAGGAATAAAATGGAAACAGATATCAAGAATGTTGAATTCCATTTGCAGAGGGGTCGCCAGTTGAAAGAGGTGAAAGGCGGCTGGGAACTCTGTCTGATGGAGCTTAATGAAGCTTCAGACAAAGCTGTAATTCTGAAAAATCAGCTTCCAGACGATGATGAAGCTCGGTACAGGTTTTCTATGCTCTTAATTCCACTTATCACCGCGGTGGTAAGCGTAATAATAACTATCATAATTCAATTTCTTTGGTTTTCCTAATAGTTTTGAACCGATTGAAAAAAGATAAGAATTGTTTCGAACCCACACCATGACCAAAAGAAAGGTTTATTAGCTGGATCATCTCAAGGTTCATGGTGATCACATGGACATTCACCTCATGGAGTTTCCCCGGGAAGTACTCCTGGGGAGGAGCATACTGTCCCGGGTAGGTGAGACCAGCCACCGCTTCGGGTTTCACACCCCTCTAATCCTCTCAGGACCCCATACCTACAAGATTGCAGCCTCCAAAGTAGAAAAAGAAGTTGATGCGCAGGTTTCTATCGTTGAAGAAATCTCTGTAACCAAGATAGAGGAAATTGAAGCCGTGATCAGAAAAGAAAAAGTAGACGTGGTCATCGGCATAGGAGGAGGAAAGATCATGGACACCTCCAAGTTATCCGCCTCCTGGACCGGCGTCCCCTGGATAAGTGTCCCCACCTCATCGTCCAATGACAGTCTGAGCAGCCAGGCCATCTCTTTCATGCTGAGTAGAGAGGCAGAGGAACGAGGGAAGTCAAAAAACGCCCATGCCCCCCTGTCTATTATCATTGACATGGACATTGTGGAAAAGGCTCCTCAAAGGATGTTAGTGGCAGGGTGCGGCGATCTGATCTCAAATTACACGGCAGTGAGGGATTGGGAATTGGCCCACAGGCTCAAGGGAGAGTACTACAGTGAGTATGCTGCTGCTCTATCTCTGATGAGTGCCAAACTCATCGTAGAGAATGCGCGTACTGTGAGAGACACTCCTCAGGAAGGGGCCAGGCTGGTAGTGAAGGGGCTGGTGTCTTCAGGAGTTGCCATGAGCATTGCGGGAAGTTCCAGGCCTGCATCAGGGTCAGAACATCTATTCTCGCATGCTTTAGACTTTCTGGGTAGTAAAGCGTACCATGGGGAGCAGTGTGGGGTAGGAACGATCATGATGATGTATCTACACAATGCTGACTGGAAGTCTATGAGAGATGTTCTCAAGTACATAGGGGCACCTACCACAGCACAGGAACTGGGGGTGGATCGAGATACCGTTGTGGAAGCTTTAACCATGTGTCACACGTTAAGGGACAGGTACACCATTTTAGGGGAGAAGGGGATAACCAGGGAGGCGGCAGCAGCTCTGGCCGAAAAGACAGGGGTTGTGTAATGATCACCCTGGTCTCCTCAGCTATAGCGAAAAAAGGGTACACATTCATCCATGAGGGAGAGACCCCCAGGGAGTGCAAGGCCTGTCGGTTGAAATCCACGTGTATTGATAACCTGGAGAGGGGAAGGAGGTACACTATTGTGGGGACGAGGAGTATACGGCATCCCTGCGTACTGGGAGGGACCGTGACCGTGGTGGAGGTTTCTGAACCTGAGATCGTCTTATTTGTAGACTCGAAGCTGGCTTTTGAGGGGATGAGTGTAGTGTACAAGCCGGAGTGTAGAGGATGTGAGATCGCAGAGGCGTGTATGCCTTCAGGGTTGAAAGAAGGAGATAAGATCCAGATTGGAGAAATTTTAGGAGATACACCCTGTAAGAAGAAGAAAATGAAGAAAGTGGCAGTGAAACGAATGTCTGAGTAAATTTCATCATCAATTAACTCTTCTTATCTTTTTTATCTTCTTTTCGAAGAAAATCCTGCGTACACGTAGAAAATTGCGGCAAACCCTGCAGTGAATCCCGTTCCTAACCTCAGGAGGTTGGTGCTCTCCCTGAAGAATAACTGGGTTCCCCCATCCAAAACCATGGGGATTAAAGCTGCAATCAAGAAAAGCGGCGGTGGGGATTCTGTGCGCGCAAAAAAACTGCCCAGAAAAGCTCCGAAATAAATTCCTGTGCACCTGGCACAGACGGGAAGTTGATGACCAAGAACGAAAAAGGACCTCTCGGGGAATTGATGACAGATGGGAGAAAAAAATAAATAGAGAAAACCTCCCACTCCAGGGGCTCTCTCCACCAGTAAAGGAGTCAAAATGACGAGCAGACACCACACACCGACTGCTGCCACGAATTTACTTCGTGAGCTCATTGGATATGATTCCTCCCAGTGCACCAAAGAGGGTGAACAAGACTACGATGATGATAGCCACGAACACCATGACCACACCAGCAATATCTCCGGCAGCTAATCCGGCATCTCTGAGTGCTTGCTGAGTCTCAGGGTTTCTCATTGCTTCCTCTATTGCAGTATTTATGTCTTTGCCGAAAAGCAAGGCAGCGGACATGATGAGACTAGCCACAAAGCCTGCAAAACCACCTGTTAAGGCAGCCTTTCCAAAGCTGATCTTGCCGGGTATGTTGTAATAGCGCTTCATGATGTAAACTGCCAGTCCACCTCCCAGAACAATCCATAGGCAGAAAACACAGTTCAAAGCTGAGAGCATGGGAGCAATAGACAATATGCCTGCCAAAGCACCACAACCAAGTGCAGGGAGCACTATTTTCCCAATGTCTACGTGGACTTCATGTATGCCGAGACAGTTCTTGCAGTAGTTCTGACCTTCTTTTATGACAGTGCATTCAGTGCACAGGGTCTTCCCACACACAACACATTGAGCCACAGAAGGCCTGTCAGGATGGTAGTAGCAATACATGGTATGAGTATGACAGACAGCTATAAATCTCTTTCGCTCCCTTCACATTTTCTTTCAAACGTTGCGTACTTTCATGTGCTCTTGTAACTAAAATTACAGAAGGGCTAGTTCTCCGGTGATCTTATCGAGTATCTCTTCTTCTGCAGGCCCGATGCCAACCGTGGTCTTGGTTCCCGGAGGGATCTGAGTGAGACCAGCGTCGCAGATCAGAACAGAAGGGAGTCCTGCTCTTTTGGCTTTTTCATAGATTTTGAGGAGATTCTCCTCATTTTCTACCTTAAGCACCACCTTTTTCTGATTTTCATCAAGCCACTTTTTTCTGTCTTTTTCTGGAGTCTTCAGGAATGATTCCACAGAAGCGTGAGCCACCTGAGCAGCCAGCTTCCCTTTTCCCAGATGCAGATCAGTTCTCACCACGACTACCTGCTTGAACACAGTGTACCAGTAAGGTGGGGCCACTTAAATATTCAATAGGTTGAGAGTGAGGTGCCTTTCAGGTACGATCACGTTGATCAGGATTCTCTCACAAACTCAAGCAGGAAAGGTCTGCCAGAACTGAGAGAATCAAATGAATCTTTGAAAAGATTTCGCATAGAGATTGATTCTTTACAGGAAAATGAAAGAAAAAAAGAAGAAAAAGACAGAAGAAGCGAATACGTATGGGAGAACCTAACTATGATTCACATCTGTGTTGTCTTTGGAAAAAGAAATACAAGGTAGATATATAGAAGTATGGAAGTACAGATTACATAGAAATAGCAGAGGGACATGATGTCCCTCCGGTAAAGGGAGATGAAAGATGTTGAGGTGTTTAGATATAAGCATCTCCATAAATAATTGCTCCTATATAAACAATATTATGCCATAAATTTATAACCTTGGAAGAAAAGGAAAAATATTTATTTAATTTTGACAAACGGAATCTGTCACTCGTTCTAAAAAAAAGAAAAAAAGGGAGGTGAAGATGTGATTATGATCGAGACACTTTTCAGCATCTTCTCCACTTCTCTCTAGTAAGAGAGACAATATAAACAATGTCTCACAAGATTTTTAAAACCTTGGAAGAAAAGGAAAAATATTTATTTAATTT
>JADDYB010000094.1_pt1 | contig 26832 bp, 22 predicted proteins | sample 8641941 | NCBI WGS metagenome assembly JADDYB01 (sample SAMN16275377, study PRJNA637457) | freshwater sediment metagenome | isolation source: Lake Kineret sediment | place: Israel: Lake Kineret | collected 2013
TTTTCTAGAGAAGTTGTCCCATAATCCAAAATTTTTGGGAATTTTGGCCTTTTTCTATCTCAAATATCCGAGTGTTCATAGCTTTGTGAGATAAAAAGTCAATGAGTTATAGCAAAAATCAATTCTGGGACAACCTCTAGATATCGTAATTGTATCAGATGACACAGTGAAAGCTTGGAAGACTCGTTAATAAACGTGTCGGCGATTTACTTTGCTATGAGCCACACTAGTTTATTCTTGGGTCTATTCGAGGTTCTTAAGAATTGTCATAATGGAATTTTTGATTTCTTTTAATATCGATATCGTGATAAGAATTAAAAAATAAGAGAATAAATATGAAATAAGCAGCAAAATCAACACAGTAAAAGCCACCCATACCTTTAAGTTCAGAACCTGAAAAAAGAATACGGTATCCCCATGGAAAAAAAGTTCATCGAATCAGTTAACTTCCCCTTCAACGAAATCAGTGCAGCCTCAGCCCTTGAAAAAGGGCCAGGAAGGCCCCCTCACTGGGAAATGGTCTTCTGGTGGACAAGAAAACCCTTAATATCCACACGCGCAGTCATAGCTAGTTGTTTACTACCAGAAAACACCGATCCCACCCTTTTTTTACAATCAATTGGCATCCAAAAACCCAAACCCAAAAAATCCACAAAATCCCCCCACACTGTTAACCCCCTCTACACCTTTCACAAAACCCTACTCGACCCCTTCTCCGGGTTCGGTTCCATCCCCCTCGAAGCCTCACGACTCGGATTACAACCCACAGCCATCGAACTTTTACCCACAGCTTACCTTTTCCTCAAATCAATTTTAGAATACCCACAACACAGTCCAGAACTGATAAAAGATATTGAAAAATGGAGTACCTCCCTCATTGACAACCTCAATCAGGATGAAAAAATAAAAACCCTCTACAACAACACATCCACCTCCATCGGCACCTGGGAAGTCAGATGTCCAACCTGTAAAAGGTGGACCCCTTTAGTTGGAAACTGGTGGCTCGCCCGCGTTAAAGGAAAAAAAGGGTACAAAAGACTCGCATGGATGGAACCCGAAATAACGAATGACAAAGTAAGCATAAAGGTCGTAGACCTCAATAAACTCCTCGGCAATGAACCATTAACCCGTGCACACGTCGACGGGCTAACAATACACATAGACAACACCACTTACAGAGTCCCTGAAAAAACTGTCCACGCCAGACGAGAGACAGCCACCTGTCTCCTCTGCAACCAACCCATCAGGTACATCGATACTGAAACAAAAACCCATCACCCAGACAAAAAGAACCTACCAAAAGGCGTCAAAACCCTGAAATGGTACGTTAAATACGCTTTAGAACACTACAATGCTTCATTCTTTTCTCCAGAAGCCCTGGCACGACCAGTTCTCCTCGTCAAAGTAAAGAACGAGAATAACATTTGGTTCGAACCCTGCACAGACCACGACCAGTATTCCCTAACCTTCGCTGGAAAAGAAATCGAAACCCTCCTCAAAGATGAAGACCCCGACATCCCTCGTGAACCCATATCACCCTACAGCGTCAGATACCTATTCCCCCTCCTCTACGGCATGACCCACTGGCACACCCTCTTCAACCCGCGACAGCTCCTCATTCTCATAACGCTCGTCAACCTCATCAGAACTGTGGGCACAGAAATTGAAAAAGAAAAGATAACCCAGGGATTCACTCCCAACCAAGCATTTACCTACGCCAAGATAATAGCAACCTATCTCTCCATGGCACTCTGCAAATACGCAGACTACAACTCTTTAACCACCTACTGGAATCCCTCCCTCATCAGAGCACCCACCATGGCAGTGAGAGGAATCGCCATGAACTGGAACTTCACTGACACCCACCCCACGGCCCGCATCACCGGTTCCTTCGCCCAGAACATCAGAAATGCCATCCGCGGTCTCACCTACCTCACCTCCCACCCTACCAGCTCGTGCACTGTTCTCCTCGATGATGCCACTATGCTAACTTTTGACAGAACCTTCGACCTCATCGTCACAGACCCACCCTACTACGACGATGTCCCCTACACAGAATTGAGTGATTTCTACTACGTCTGGCTCAAAAGAGCACTAAGTGATGTAGAAAACCACAGACTAATCCCCAAATTTTCACCAGAAGCGTTCTTCGAAAAAATCGGTTCTGAGAACGTGGAAATCTCAACACAATGGGAAAAATACGCCTTACATGAAGTTAGCTTAAACCCACCACGACTTACCACCACGTCACGAGAAGAAGGCAAAACCCACTTTCAATCCCTTTTGAACAGGGCCTTCATCACCATGGGCACTCGATTGAAAGAAAAGGGATTACTCGTCACCTACTACGCGCACACTGACTCCAACGCATGGAAAGCCCTCTTACAGGCAGGCTGGGAAGAAGCTGGCTTTAGAATTACCAATGCCTTCCCTTTGACGACCGAACCTGCCCAGAGCGTCATAAAAAGAGGAAAACTCTCCATGGACACCAGCATCGTCGTCGTGTGGAGGAAGGGTTCAGCAGGCTCAATAGAAGCCTCAGCACTCTACAAGAACATGGTAGAAACTGTCACGACGAAAGCTCAGTCCCTCATAGACCGGGGGATAACAGGAAGGGATCTCGTCATCAGTTCGCTGGCAGCCTGTCTGTCTGAAGCTACCACCTACAAAGAAGTCTCAGCTGTGTGGAAAATCGATACCAAAGAGTTAATTGATACCTACGTCTACCCTGCGGCACTCCTGGGACTCGCACAGGCTTTATCCCGTAAAGCGCAGATTAAAGAAGGAATAAAGAGCCCTGACGCACTGTTCTACCTTCTCATCAAATGTGTCCTTTCCGGATCAAAGAAAAAAGCTATAGAAAGCACTGATGCGCGAATATTCTCCATAGGGACCTCTTTCGATTTAAAAACTGCTCAGACTTTAAAAATTGTGGCCAAAACAAAGGGTGAACGCCCCCTCGCCTTGATCCTTTTGGAACCCGCCTCCTTAGAACGACCACACCTCGCCGAATTTCTAACCACGAGAGGAATTGCTGAACCAAAAATGCGGTGTGTTGTGGACGTTCTCCACGTCATGGAGTACTATGCCCTCATTTCATCACGGGAGGAGTTCAGAAAAAAGGTGGGCGAACTGAGGGCTCACTACCCCGGTTTAACTGAGGAAGCTTTATCAATGGCTGAAATCATGGCACGAGTGTTACCTGAAAGGGAGGTTGAAAGAACTCTGTGCGAGAGAATGACAGAACTGATTTGAAGAGGTGAAAAAAAATGGGAATAAGAAGCCTCACACGACAAAAAGTCATTGAACTGTGGGACGATGTCTACGATGACACGCGGGACGATGCAGCAGCTCCAAACGTGAGTGATGCCCTTGCTACAGATTTTAATGCTGAAGAATTCCTTTCTCGCACCTACTACACAAAATCCATGGAAAACTTGCTCACAGAAGTGAATGAGACTCTAAAAAGCGATCACGGACGAGTATTTATCTTGACCTCTCTCTTTGGGGGTGGGAAAACCCATGCATTAATGACGCTCTACCACCACGTTTACCGAAGAGTGCACTCCAGAGAGGCCATCTGTACCATTGTCATGGATGCGAGCAGGGCAACCCTGGTCCCCCATCCTGATGAACCGTATAAAGAGGGGGATTTTACCATAAAGACTATCTGGGGCATGATAGCTTACCAGTTGGGGGCATACGAACGGGTGAAGCACCTGGACACTGAAGAAGCTCCATCACCAGACATTGACCTCATTAAGGTTGTTCTTTCTAAAAAAAAGGGACCTCTCTTAATTATAATGGATGAAATAGTGCACTACGTCTTTAACATGGAAAAGTCACACCTCAAAGACTACGGGGAGAAGGTGCTCTTGTTCCTGGATTTTTTGGCTCGCGCTGTTGAGGATACGCCCCACGTTGCCTTGATCGTATCAGTCCAGGCCGAATACCAGACGATAGAGGGAAAAAGATACCTTATGGAAGAGGATATATTCGGTGGATGCTGTCAAAGAGTCCTGAGCGTTCTGAATAGGGGGTCTGCCCGCTCGATTACACCTTTGGCACCTGAAGACCTCACGAACGTATTGAAGAGGAGAATCTTCAAAAAAATCCCGGGTGAAGAGGGGTCAAAAGCGACGGAAACGATCTGCAAGACCTACAAGGAGTACCCCGAACTTTTTGGTGTTGAACCTGACTGGTTTCCAGGAATGAGAACTGACACGTACCCCTTTCATCCACACTACATAAACGTGCTGCAGAACGTGGTCACACGGAATAAAGACCTCCAGAAAACACGAGATGCCATAAAAATAACGAGAAAGGTCATGAGGAGGATTCTCAGAGGTGGGGAGGACGCAGAATTCATCATGCCGTGGCACATCGATCTACGGGATGCTGACGTGAGAACCAGGGTATTGACAGACAGTTACCGGGAGTTCAGAGATGTTGCTGCCACTGACATAACAACAGAGGAGAACCTTGGTGCTGTGGCCAGATGTTCAGCACCTTTTTTGGCTTTAAGGATCTCTACAGCCATCTTCCTCTCTGTCTACACGTACGAGACCTTTAGAGAGCCTTTAACTGCTTTCCCAGACATGAAGACAGTGGCACTCATGGTGTATGAGCCTGAAACCTTTGCTGCAGAGAACCTGCACCCTCCCGATATTGTGACTGCAGTAACTGAGATGGTGGGGAGGCTCCCTCATTTTAACGTAGTCGATGGCCGCACCTGGTTTACCCCTTATCCTTCTGTTGTCGAGTATGTGGAGAAAAGAGCGAAAGAGCTGTCTTCTCGGGTGGACCTCTTTAAAATGCTGAAAACGTGTGCTGGAACCCTGCTCGCTGGGAGCGAAAGTGGTAAAGAGCGAGTTTTTACTGAAAAAAATAGTGTAGTCATAGGTTATGGAGAAGCAGAAGAGGTCTTTGTAAAAGATAACCCTCAATTGAGTCTGGTTGTCCTCGTAAAGGAAGCGGCAAAGGAGGATATCAGAAAAGCAATTCTCATGGAGAAAGGAGGGAGGCGAACCTTCAGAAACACGGTCTGTGTGGTCTCTCTGTCTGCGGGGTCCTTTGAGGCACTCTTAGAGTGTGCTGCGAAAATGAAGGCAGCACAGGAAATGAAAGATGTACTGGGCGAGTACTACACAGATGAAGAGATCAGGAGCCTGCAGGAAAGAAAACTGACCACATACACACAGGAATATGAAACCGTGCTCCAGAAGAAGCTTGCTGCAGCCCTCACCCAGGTGGCCTACCCTGTGAAAGGTGAAAAAGGTGATGAGGTTGCATTCGTGAGCGTGCCTCCCCACTCCTCCATAGTGTCCCAGGTTGAAGCTGGTCTTACAGACCCGGGTACGGGCCCAAAACTGAGAACACACATCACGTTTGCGAACCTTGCAGCTTTTCTGAAAAGAACCCAGAACTGGGACCTCATCCATGGTGAAAGACAAAAGTTCAAAGATATTGTTTACGCATTTTACACATCAACGAAAGCTCCCTTTACCACGAGGGAGGCACTCGAAAAAGCAGTTCTGGAAGGAGTTAAAACGCTCGATATAGGGGTCAAAATGGATAATGTACTGTTCTGGAACGGGACAGACGGCATAATTACACCAGAGACAGTGAGTGATGCAGCCGAAATACTCCCCTACAAGGCTGCGGCAGCTCTTTTGAAGGATGCCCTCCTCAGAGAAGAGGGTGAGCACACCGTGGAGGGAAAAATGCACCATGTCTGGTATGAAGTGGAATGTGAAAAAAAGAGAGTGAAATTAGGAGACCTCTTGGTAAAAGAGGGGTGGGAGGACATTCTGAAACTGGGAAAGGTAATCAAACAAGAAAAAATCATTGAAAAAGGGGTTTACCTCAAGGTGGTACCTTCCTCCCTAGAAGTGATGCCAGGGGAGCCTGTCAAGGTCCACGTAGCAGTTCGCGCCGTCGCACAGGACGAGAATGTACAACTGACTGTAGATCAGGGGGAAGTGACCCCTCAAGAAGGAAAGGCACCCTTTGAAGTCGATTGGCACTTCACCGCCCGAGATGAACCGGGCGAGTACACCTGTGGTATTGAAGCCAATTCTGGTAGTATGACGGTACGGGCTGATCTCTCCGTTCATGTCAAGAGTCAGGAAGAGATCTTGGTGAGCAGCCTTCAAGAATACGAAGGAGCCACCCTGGTCAAAATTTCTACCAGTGATCCAGTCAGCGTTAAGATGATGCTCGACATTGTCTCAAAGCTTAATATAAAGGCATTTACCACTATTAATGTGAATTTTGACGAAAATGTTACCTTCTCAGGAAAGGAAATGGACGTAAAAGTTGCTGCGCTGTTTATCCAGAAATTCACTGACATATTGAGATCTCTACCCTCTCTGAAAGCTCACAGCACCATGACTGGCATTCTCAACCTGACAGAGCCTGTAGTTCTGGATCAACCGAGAATAACTGCATTCTCGATTTTAAAGGCGCAGTTCACCTTGAAAGCAAAAGTTAGATAACCATTTGTACTGAGTGCCAATGTACTCAGTAATAAATCGGGGATCAGCCCTGCATGACTGTGGGGAAAAGGGTGACACCAAGGTGAAAGGTGAGGCATCATAAAGCTGCACCGTGTATCCATGTACCTTGTTCTTATAACAGATATCCACATACACAGCATACGCCTTTTTCGGGTCAACCTTCACCTGTGCTCTCCACTTTCCCTCTGAAAACGTCATGGGAATTGTTTTCCACTGTTCATCCCCGTTGTTCCACGCTGTGTCTGAAGAAACGCCGTACACCATCGTAACCTCCGTACTCGAACCCTCCACCTCAGCAGCCACCTTCAAATACCCCTTTTCCACGACAATCACAGTATCTGTAACCTGTGGCCACTCCTCAATAATTTCCGGGTAGCAGAGGACGGTAACCAACGCCCTTAACACCGATTCTGACCTGTCCTCCCCGGGGTTATCGCGCATGTACCTGAATTTTTTACCCTTTTCCTTGAGAGCTTCCAAAAAAGCGTTTTCACCTAGGAGTGGGAAATACTTCCCATCATGTGTTTCGGCAGTGTTGACATTGCCGTAGACTAAGAGAAATGTGGGTTTTAGCTCGTCAATTCTGTGCGAAATACCAAGAAATATCCTGTCTTCTAATCCCTTACTCTTCGCGTACTCTATTAAGGCTAGAAAGTCCCTGGGGTGCAAAAAGCCCTCAACACGAACCCAAGCTGGGTTGGGGTTATCACATCCCCACTCTTTGACTCCCTCCTCCACAGCTGCCTCGACGTCTTCATACCGAAAACGTCCAGGTGCTGCAGCAAAGACACGTGAATCCTCCACAGACACAGACCAGGTTGCCAACCCCTCCTTGGACCCGCCCATGATGCCTATGCGCCCAACCTGCACATTTCGGTTCTCGGCCACTGCAATCCCCAAATCGATAGCCTTTTCCATAGTGTGTTTCAACCAGGAGGCAAAATCACCGCGGACGCCACCACTGTCCTCCCGCATTACCAGAAATAGTCCGCCCATGAGCAGGTGATTTCGACCCGTAAATCCTAAGGTCTCCCAGTCTGAGCTCTTCTCCCCGTACACCACGATAATAGTTCTCATGTCCTGAGCGATCTGCGCATACTCTTTGTCACTTACTCTCATCACCGCATCTTCTGTGTGTGCCGAGTATACAACCATGTTCGCAGCCTCAGTGTGAGGCAAGAAGACTTCAGCTGTACAGTGAGAGATCAAATCATAAGGTACGTACTCACCAGCACCCTTTTTCATGTACGCCTCGAAAACACCGGGGGTCCACTCTATAGTCAGAATAGTAACCTCACCCAGGTTCTTCTCTTTAGAGATACTCCACCAGGTACTGCTGTCAGTTTCTGCAGTATCTTTTTCTCTCTTCTGTGACACACATCCAGCAGTGACAAGGATCGAAATGACTAAAAGCACTGCAACCTTTCTTTTCATTTCATCACCATCCCTCTTCTGTAAAAGGTATATAAATAGGTGCTTGAGCTTTACCGTCACACATGAGACAAACAGCTAGTGTCATGATTATGTATCAAAAGACTCAGAAAGGTTGAATTACGTTTTGACGAGAACATCATCTTACCACTTTCTGAAGGAAGCATCTACCACCATGTCCAGGGCATTGGAACCGGTGTGTCATGTCACATGTACACTGCCTGAAAAGAGGGTGAGCACGCACTGAAACTGACATCAGAATCGTACCGCATCTCAACGTTAACTGAGAATAAAATAACATAGTTAATGGACTATTCAAAATGAGCTCTTGAATTGTTTAAAATGCATGCAATGTTCTTTGTTCCATCTTTTGAAGGGTTTACCCTATAACCTACACTAATGTATATATAGGGTTTGGTCTCTGCGAGGTTGCACATCAAAACCACGTGATTGATCACACGATCATCCTCCCTCATAAAAAAAAGGTGATAAAATGATGTTGACCACACAAAGCTTATTCAGTTCCAGATCAGGCTCAACCCAGCTAGAGTCCCTCATCAAAGAATTGAGTCCTAGGAAATTGACAGGATTCCTCAAGATTACCTTCGATGCTTGTGACGGGATTATAATCCTTGATGAAGGAACAGTCGTTGATGGGTATGAAATATTCAACGACGAACTCCTGGTAAAGGACAGAAAGGGGCGCCACATAGTGGAGAGGTTCAAAGCAGAACCGCAGCACATAGATATTTGTGAGGTACAGCGAGAAACACTGCACACCTTTGTGCAAACAATACAGGAGAAACCGCCACAGAGCTTCAGAACCTTGATCAATTCGTTGTGCAGGAAAAAAAGGGAATTTGCTGGAATGCCTAAAGCGTCTTAATTATTTTGAGCTTCAGACTGTCTAAGATTAAGATTGTAAACAGTATTTCCAGCCCTGTAATTTCTTGTTTTTTTCTATTTTTATTTTTATTTTTTTAGCCAAAGATAGTGGGACTGTACTGAATATGTAATTCCATTGTTATCTGATGAGATCCATTGTTAACCACAAGTTCTTGTGCTTCAACGTCATCATTCAAGGCCACCATTTTGAGAGCATACAAAGACATTGCCACTGCCACACACAAACCCTTTTAACAGTACGCTAAATGCTCAGTCATGCACGAGTTGTCCATGGCCATGTCTGTCTTAGACATTGTTCTGGAAAAAGCTAAAGAACAGAATGCTACCAAAATAACGGAGATTACCCTTGAAATTGGCGAGTTATTGTTTTTGAACCCTGAACAATTCCATTTCTGTATGGAATTGGTGACAGAGCACACCATGGCTGAGGGGACACAGATTAACATCACGGTAAAACCATCCAAGGTGAAATGCAAGAAATGTGGAAAAGAATTGAGATGGGACCAGTCACCTGACGATCACTTTGTCTTTCCGGTATTGGAATGTGAGTGCGGCTGCAAGGATTTGGAGATTACAGAAGGGAGGGAATTAAATATTGTGAGCATCAAGATTGAGAGACCTTAACCATTGAAGAATCAAGTTACCCTCAGAGAATAGCAGACAACTCCTTCCTCTGAATACTGTTCTTTATAATTGGCGGAAGATAATCTCCTCCTTGAATTATCGTTTTGGCTTCAACTGTAATATCTTCTCCGCTTCTTCATCTCTTTCAAGATACTTAAGAATATTAGCAGCACCATCGAGCAGCCACTCCTGGGTATGATGTTCAGGGCTCCCGAATAGTTCTGTAACAGCAGCCACTGGATCATTGATTTTCCTCCATCTCATATTGTCGTACCTTAAATGGTCTTTCTCTAAAATAACTGCACTACCATCGAACATAAAGAAGAGGTTCGCTATACACTCGTGAGGGTACAACCGTTCACTCGCTTCCCATTTCACATGGAGATACCCATCATCTTCAATTTTGACTCCACAAAAGACAGGTTCAGTACCATAAATGTTCATGTGGTACAACCCCTCATACGTTGTCCACTCTTTCTTGTGCACTCCACCCGTATCAGGTGGTCTCCCCTTGTAATCCAGGTGGAGTATCCCTAAATTTTCAGAATACATTTTCAGAGAGGTGGGGACTCCTCCCTCCAGCTGGAAGAGTACCCCTTTTGGGGACTCAGCACTGAAAGCTGTTTCACTGTGTGGAGTTAACTCAATTTCTCTCTCAGGGTAGTCCAGGTATAGTCTCCCATCCCTGACAGTGACCGACACTCTGTGAAAGAGCCCGCTGTACACACCGGTGAGCCGTTTCAGTAGGGCAGCATCTATCTGTGCAGGAGCATGAAAGGGAAACTCAGTGGTAGTACAAACGCCCTTTTCTTCCAAGACACGCTTTACTACTTTTTTTGCCAGTACTTCACCATAATCAGCATATTCCTGATTCGTAAAGACAGCAACCCCTATATCATGTTCAGGCAGCCAGTACATTTCAGAACGTATCCCAAAGCCGCCGCCTGGATGATGCGGTATAGCTACACCGTACTGCCTGTTCACATTAGTTCCTAGACCGTACCATCCTTCCTTGTCCACAGAACGCATTGCATCAACATATTCGGGCTTCAACACACATTCGCCGTCAACTTGTCCCTGATTGAGCAGAAATCTTACAAGAACAACCTGATCTGTAATAGAGAGGTGAGCTGCACCACATCCAAGTCCAACAGGGTCTATTAGTGCTGCTTTAACGTCACCTAGATAACCCTTTGCTGAATTTGGGTTTGTATACAACGCTTTTGTGTCATAGTAGAATGTGATTCCCAAAGGATCACCTAAGACCCTCTGCACATACTCAGGATATACTTCACCTGTAATACGCTCCAATACATACGCAACTAAGTCCATCCCTGCATTGGAATAGAAAACCCCTTCCCCTACAGGAAATTTCAACCATGAACCAGAGATACCTGTAATGTGTTCTTCCCAGGTACAGGACACATAATTGAAGACGCCACCCACCGTTGATTCTCTGGCAAGACCAGAGGTATGTGACAGCAAGTGTTTGAAGGTAATCTTTTTGTACTGGGATTCACCGAAGGTGCTGTTGACTTTAAATTCAGGATAGTAGTCTATGACAGGATCATCAAGGGTGACTAATCCCTTCTGGACTGCGAGCAAAAAAGCGATTGTCGTCACTGTCTTCGTTGTCGATTGAAGGGAAAACAAGGTATCTGCATCAACTGTTTTTTGGGTTGACATATCGGTGTACCCAAAACATTCACACCATATGGTTCCTTTCTTGGAGACTAAAGCTACTGCTAACCCTGGAATGTTCTGTTCTTTCATCTTTTCAGGGATTTCATTCCGCAAATCCTCAACAATAGTCTCATATTTTTTTTCTGTTTTATTCTTCATTGTTATCCCTCCTTTTGGTCGACGAAGTCAGCTCTAATTCCGAAATGCCCAATTCCAAATCGAAATGGCCAATTCCAAATCCTCTTTCAACCAGTTCACTAACGAACTGAGCAGCTTTTTCAGGAATCCTCGTTTTGACCTCGACTACATTTCCCGTCACATTGTTCACCCTCTATCATCCTTCAATTTCTATGATGCCTTCTTCTATCATCCTTCAATCTCTATGATACGTTCTTCTAATAATTTTTCAACAAATTTGTGAATATCATTTTCTATCCTCTCAGGTTCACCAGCGTATTCCCTTTTCATATTCTCTACGATTTTTTCTATTTCAGTGCCATTCTTTATCTGAGAAAGGATTTTAAATCCAATACTGTCCACCTGTTGAATTCCTCCTCTCTTGATGAGAACAACTCCTCCGAATTCATCCTCTCTCAACCTAATACCTTTACACAACTTTGCTTTCATATAAATCTCCTCGAAACTATCATAATTCTCCTCCGCATTACTGGTTACTCCCTTCTCCCTCAGGGTTAAGAAGTCCCATCTTCCTTAAAAAGATTGTTGCACTCGACAACGTGCTCACAGCATTTTCCCTATCACCTTCAGTCTCACACAGATAGGTGATCAAACTCTCTCTACTGACTCCCAACAGGAATGCTTCTAAAATTGCTGCCATTGTTAAATCCAGGGAAAAGAATTTCGATTCTTCTGTGATGACAACAACAGCATTTTCACCAAGAGAGAGTATTCTGACATTATCACGTACCTGTGGGAGTGGCTCACCTTTTCCCCTTTCACCACGGTAGAAGAGAGGCATTGAATTACCTATCGGGAAGACTGCTGTCTCATCTTTATACTCAGGAAAATGGTGCAGCCAATCTGCTACCGTGACCAGTTTTGAAACATGAGGATACTTTTTTTTCATTTCACAGAATTCTGTATCTGTTACGGGTGGATACAAACAATGAGAACATTTTTCGAGCAAGCAGTCATGACATCCTCGCTCTGTTTCCTTTTGGTACAGTAATTTTCGCGCATTCTCCCGCAATGTTTTTTTACTATCACCAACCCTTCCTATGGGCTCCCCGTAGTAACAGGGCAGCACATCATCACCATTGACCACGAGAATGTTACCTGAGAGTGCAGGGCACAACTCCTCCCTCCACCTGCAGGTTCCCGCAAGCCATTGCGGCACCTTTCTCACGGGGACAGAGACAATGCCCTCTTTTGTATAATCATTGGCAAACTGAGAAAGAGCTTCTACATCTTCTTTCTGTTCTACAGTCATCAATGCATTCAACCCCTCTTCGTACTGGCGGTACTGATGAAAAGGTGTTTCTGATACAGGAGTACGTAGATCCACATTGGTGGACAAGTTCACAAGGTGAGGTTCATCCTCCAGAACAATGTAGTAGTGCCCGACAGGAACTTCACCCTGAAGGAGTGACTCGTAGTGATGAACCTTCTCCTCTTTCGTGCCCTTGGTAAAGTCCACCACTGTTAAAGGGAGCACACACAATGTCTGCAGCCACTGGGAGAACCCTTCATCTTCTGGCATTTTCTTTATTATAAGATATTCGTAAGCGTCCAGATCTTTATCAATCTCATAGGAGAGGAGATTACAGTAGGTTCTCCTCCTTGATTCTAACCCTTTCGTTAAGTTTGCATGGGGCAGGGGAGCTATCTTGACTGTATCATAAGCATATTGAGTCACATAGGGAAGAAAAGCGGGAGAATGGTACGCATCCAAGCCGTATTCTTTCCGGGTTGAAAAGAGCTCCGTTCCAGGACATAAAATGAGAATATTGTGAACGTAATGATCTACCTGCAGCTCCTCAACAAAGCGTAAGGTTTCTTCTGCTTCTTCAGGACCTTCTTCAGGCAGTCCCATTATGATACTCACACCAGGGGACATTCCAGCTTCTTTTGCCCATTGAACGCACTTTCTTATTTGGGCTAGAAACTGTTTCTCTTTGTGGTTAGGTGCTTTCTTTATAGCTCTCAACACTTTGCGTGATGCACTTTCTAACCCAAAGCTGATTTCCTGAACGCCTGCCTCCTTCATCAACTCCAGCAACTCTTTGTCACAGCTGTCTGCTCTGGTGGCCAGATAAAAAGAGAGGTCAATCTCTTCATCAATAATTCTCTGGCACAACTTCTTGGTTCGTTTCACATCTAAAGAGAAAATATCATCATAAATCGTAACCCTATCCAAGGTGACAGGGTCCCAATGGTCAGCTATCAGGGTCAATTCTTCAATGACACGATCTATGGAATGGTAACGGATCGTGTGGTTGAACATGGTAGTGAAGTTGCAGTAAGTACAGCGATACACACAGCCTCGGGAAGTCAACACACCTGTCTTCCCATCGGGAGGAATAGTCCCTGTTAAAAAGGGGGATGGCAGCACGTCCAATTCAGCCCCCTTTACTCCTCCAGAAATGAGAGGACGATTTTGAGTAGATACCACAGTGCTGCCAGAACGGTAGGTAATTCCCTCAATACTCTCTAAATCTTCAAGCCCTTTCTGGATCAATTCTAAGGTGGTTTTTTCACCTTCTCCCCGCACACACACATCAATCTCGGGGGTGTGGGCCATGATCTCTTTATCAGAGAACGTGGCTGAAGGTCCTCCTGTAATCACGCGGAGATCAGGGTCACGTCTCTTGAGGATTTTGGCTAACATTCTCACATAAGCGTAATTTGAATCATAACAGGTGAATCCAACAATTTCTGGTTTGTACTGAAGAATTCGAGCCGAAATATCAGGGATGGTCATTTTTTCATGGGTAATGAGCTGGTGAGTTTTAACACCGTGTTGCTGTATGAAGCTCGCAATGTATCCTGCTCCCAGGTGGTAGTCAAAGTTATCTTCGTGGGATGCAGGGGGAAATACAAAGACTATGTCTTTCACAGAATCACCACAAATTTTTCCGTTCCACTCTCTTTCTGAGACAGCCTTACTCATTTTATTCCTCCACTATGAAAAAAAGAAAAAAGGAATCTTCAGTTCTGTATTGCCGCCTCACTCAGGGTACTTCGCTTACTGGCAATATGAATGACGATTTGCGGCCTTTCCTTCGAGCTGGATGATGAATGCGTTCCAGCTTGAACATTTTGGGTGCGTTCCATGTTTCCATTTCTTATCACCTCAATATCTCTTTATTATCTATTTCTTGGGGATTATCTTGAAGGAGTCCTATGGAGCTATACGAAGATATATACTTTTTGGGTGCAGAATTGAGAACTTTGTGGAATTGTCAATTTTTTTTCAGGTTAAAATGCTCGACCTGGCACTTTCTAGGATAATGTGTTCACCAGTATGAAAGTCTAAAAGTATGTACACCGATAAGATGTGAGTGTTTTTATGAAAGCTCCTGATTTAGGTACCCTCTTCATCATTGACCGTATTCAAATTAGCCATACCGGTACTGTATGTTGCACGAACCTTCTCGTGAGACCATGCACGGGCCCACAGGATTGAGCGGGGTGCACACTTTCTTAAATAAAGGGCATTCGTCCGGGTATACTAGCCCCCGTAAGACTTCACCACATTTACAGCCCTTGGGTTCAGCAGCAGTGTACGTGAAATCTTTCAGTATGTCTTCAAACTTCTTTCTCGCGTTCTGTCCTTCATATTTTTGTGAGATCTCGTATCCAGATTGAGGTATCCTGGGCAAAGCTCTCCAATCTGCATCTATAGTCTCAAAAACCTCTCCCATCACCTTCTGAGCCAGGACGTTCCCTTTTTCCTTTACCACTCTCGTGTACTCATTCTCTACCTCATGTCTTTTTTCTCTCAACTGGGTTAGCAGCATGAAAACAGCCATCAAAATGTCTTCAGCCTCAAACCCTGCCACCACCTGCGGCACCTTGTACTGTTCTGATATGACGTTGTACGGCTTCGTCCCTATGATGGCAGAGACGTGCCCTGGTTCAATGAACCCCTGGATATCAATCTCACCCAACCCTAGCAAAAACAACAAAGCAGGAGGTATCAACCGGTGGCAGCACAACACGGAGAAGTTTTCAGGTGCATCTTTCACTGCCAGAGCTGTCGTGGGGGCGGTGGTCTCAAATCCGATACCGAAGTGGACCACCTCTTTGTGCGGATTTTTTCGAGCAATCTCTAGAGCGTTCGTAATACTGTAGACGATGCGGATGTCTGCACCCTTAGATTTCGCATCTGATAACGAAACTGTGGACGGAACTCTGTACATATCCCCGAAGGTCGTGATTGTTACATTGTGGTTGGCCAGGAAAACAGCTGTATCAATGTCGTATGCGGGCGTGATGCACACAGGACACCCTGGCCCTGCTATAATCTCTACCGTCTCAGGGAGTAGACTCCTCAGCCCATACTGGACAATACTCTGTTCGTGGGTGCCGCACACGTGCATGATCTTCACATGACCAAAAGAAGCTAATTCTTCAATTGATTTTACTGTTTTTTGTACCATTTCTTCTCTCATAAAATCACATGTATTCAGATAACTCTTTCCACAATTTTAAAGTCTCTAAAGCATCTTCTTCTTCCAGTTTTTCAATAGCAAACCCAGTGTGGACAATGACGTAGTCACCAACCTTTAAATCTGAGATCAAGTCAATGCGTACCTTTTGGATGACGCCGCCGAAGTCGACCGTACCTTCCTTCCCCTCAATTGCCATGACTTTCCCGGGAATTGCAAGACACATGGAGTGGTTACAGGTTCTCTCTTTTTAAAGGTTAAGATTCGAGGGTTATAAGTACATCAGGATGAGCACTTATCTGCTGCTCTCTTGAACTCTTCTGGCGCAGGATTGCCTTTCATCTTCTGAGATACTGTCTGCAACACCCTCATCGCACTCTTTGACAACTCTATGCATTTCCATTTTCTCTATACCAACAACTTCTAGTGTTGGGAGATTGAGAGAGGAAAGAGAGCTGAGGGGAGAGCTGACAGCAGTGATGTCGATTTTCGAATAATCTGTTTGGATTAACATTATTTATTTGATACATTCGAAAAGTTTCTTATTTTTAGCAAAATATTTATAAAGTTAGAGATAATGGCATAAATGATGATAAGATGAAAAGATTTAGTGATTTCATCATGAGGCGTGAGATCAGAGATCCCATCTACAACTACATTCATATCACAACCTCACCGGTTCATTGCCATCAAGTCATTTAAGGTTACTTTTTCAAAAGTGAAAACCTTAGGAAAGTGTAGAAAAATGTACTATAATACTAAAAGATTGTACTTTCGGAGGTACTGCTGAGAGACTTCACCCATCACCACGGTGAGGATTTTGCAGAGGAGCTTGCCAATAATTGATTATCAATATTGCTAATCAACCAAAGGGAGATGGAAACCCTCACAACTTGGGTTCTTCTTGTGGGGTAAATGTCTTCACGTAGTCTCTATCTTTGTAAAGGACGTGGAACCCCACACCCTCATACAACCTGTTAGAGGCTCGGTTACCTCCTTCTGCCACAACAAGAGCTGTGTGAGCACCGTACCATTTCAGCCGTCGAAGGCCTTCCAGAACGACTGCTTTCCCTACCCCCTTTTTCTGAAAACGGGGGCGTGTCCCCACAGGTTCAAATTCTCCCACCTTATTCACGAGGTCGAGCCAGCATATGCAGAATGCTGCCACAGTGCCGTCAGGAGCCGCAGCCACCACGTCCAGGTCTGCACTATAACCAGGAGCCCTCCTCAACTGGAGGTATGTCTCCACGGTAAATCGGGAAGGGTAAAAAGCTTCGCGATGCGCATTTACCCGCTCATCAATGTCCTCTTCTTTCACGTGCCGCACACAAAATCCTTCAGGCACGAATGGAGGAATATCCATATCTATACCCTCTAAAGACATAGAAAAATGTGAGAAATGATGCTCTCTCGGCACAAATCCATGATCTTCAAGAAAGGCAATCCGTTCCCTATCGTCTTCGGGAGCACCAGTAATGAGAGCGTTTTTCTCGTCATGGACACACTCTTCCCACCGTTTTTCAGCCCAGGTGAGCATTTCACCCTCTAATTCACCTTTAATGTCCGGGTGAACCTGCATATCAAACCCACCTGGTGGATAAAACCAGGCAAATCCACACAGGGTGCCACGGACATCTTCCCACAACTGGATATTCTGGTGAGGGTCAAAGGGAGCATGGTACAGTCGCCAGACAGCATCTCCTGGGTGAAGGTAGTTACACTGATCAGAAAGGGTTCTCACTTTCGTGAGGAAATCCATTATTTTTATGAGGTCTTTCTCATCTTCATATCTGCGTGTCTTCATTGTGTTCCTCTGTTCCAGTTGAAGAGATTGGAATTTACTCAATCTACTCAGACCTTTCGAACCCTCCTCACTTCCTGCTCCTGACAGCACTGCACTGGACCTGGCAGAACCTCATGGGTTTTTTACTTTTCTTTGGAGAGATTATCACCCCAATAAAGAATCAGCGTACTTTTTTTATCTTGTCTGCAAATTCTTTAACTTTTTCAGTGTAATCTCCTTCACGGACTTCCATCGTTCTCAAGCTGAACACGCTGACTGGCTTTTTTCCGCACAGCTCCTCCATGACAGAGAATACTTTCTCAATGCGTGTTCCTCCGCACGTGCAGAAGAAAGCTACTTTCTTGAACTGCTCTCTGTACTGATGAATAAAAGTTCTCAAGGGAGTAGACACCGTGGAGGCCCATATGGGGGTACCAATGACGAGAATATCATATGAGGATATATCTTTCTTGATATCTCTGATTACGGTCAATTTCCCCATCATAGCTTGATATCCTGAACGTAAAAACCCAAGAGGGCCAGATCTCTTCTGTGTATCAATAATCTCTTCACTGTCACAGGCAAGGGCACGCGTAATGGCCTCAGCAGCCTTTTTTGTGTGCCCTGTCCTTGAGTAGTAGACGACGAGCGCTTTCATGTGATCACCCTTTTTTTCGAGAAGTTAAAGCTTTTATATGTTGTGGTTCATTGATGGCTTGAACCGTTCTTGAATCTTTCCACTTGTTAACTCCCTCAAAGCATCACTTCCTATCCACTGTGCACTCTTGGAGTCCATTTTTTGGATTTCTTTTGCTTTTTCCACAGTGATTCTATTAAGGTAGAAAGATCTCTTACCAATTTGTCTTAGTGCCCAGTTAACTGCCTTCTTAGTGTATAATCTTTCATCAGTAGCTTCTTTTATGATGAGAGGAAAAAACTTCTCAAACACTGCATCATCTGCTTTCTTATCATGCACAGCCAGACAAGCTATTAATACGAATGCAGCCCTCTTCACGAATTCTTCTTCTCGTGAACTCCACTCAGAAACCTTTTTGTAAGCATATTTTGTCTTTCTAAACAGGTTTATGCAGCACTGGTCACAAACCTCCCAGTTGTCAAATCCTTTCACCCACTCCTCCATCTGGGATTCATCCACTATCTCGGGATCATCTAGCATGCTGGCAAAAATGCGGGTCTCACGAGTATTTGATGACCACAAGGTAAGGGCAATCTCATGGTTTTGACCTATTTCCCTGGCAAGAGTCTTCAAATGAGGAATAGATACGCCATATACTTTCATGGTCTTAATTCCGTATCTTTCCATGCCTTTTACAGCATCAGGATTTGACAAAGATTCGATCCTTTCAATAATTTTCTCGTATTCCATAATGTAACCTTTGTTTGTAACTGATTCATATTATGTAATACTCTATTGATCCTGTATGCTTGTATGCACGACATTTTTCATTTGGCGCTATTTCAGAAAACTCTTGCTATTTCGAATTGATACTCTTTTTTCGGCAGATTACTGAACTTATACGTTAAGACACGTGTACAGTTACATGTCGTACATACCTCACATCGTGGAGCAGTGTATTTCAGTATGATCTTCCCGTTGACCATCTCATAGTCTCCGCCCTCAATTTTCTCGGCGCAGTTTACACTGACATACACCGTGACTACCAACGTTACCTCATCAACCCACAAGACCTCTTTCACGCCCAGGTTTGAAGGGTCATAAGGGTCGATTTTCTCGTCACAGGAGGTAGCAGAGAATTCTAATCCTGGAGGCTGTTGGATGCAACCACTTATCATTATAACGACAAAAGAGAGCCATTTGTACTTCATATCCATAGATACGCTGCCTCTTATTTAAACTTGTCGACATCTGCAAATCATCTCTTCGCTCTACTCTGTTCTGTTCTATGAAAAGGTTTAAGTATCTCCTGTCCCCCCTCCACCCATGTTTGAGATCAGGGCAAAAGACGGACTGGGAAGAATAGGTCGCCTGGAAGTCAATAAAAAAGTAGTAGAAACTCCCGCCTTGATGCCCGTGATAAATCCAAAAAAGAATGTGATTTCCCCTAGAGAACTGCAGGAAAACTTTAAAGTACAGATGATCATTACCAATGCCTTCATCATCCACGAATCTACTCTCAAAGAAAAGGCGCTCGAAAAAGGTATCCACGGCCTCTTGGAGTTTGATGGCATTATAGAGACTGATTCAGGGAGCTTCCAGTTAATGACCTACGGAAATATCAACGTCACCAACAGAGAGATCATCACCTTCCAGAACGATATTGGCTCTGATGTTTCCACCTTTTTGGACATACCCACCCTACCAGAAGCCCCCTATGAGGAAGCTGAGAAAGACCTCATAAAAACGTTAAAGAGAGCAGAAGAAGCTCAAACCATTAAAAAAGGTGCTATGAACGGTACAGTTCAGGGAGGAAATTTCCTTCCCTTGAGGAAAAAAGCATGCAAAGCTTTGGGAACCCTCGACTTTGAGATCCACCCCATAGGTGCTGTGGTCCCCTTTCTCTTGAAGTACCAGTTCACCCCCCTCGTCGATATTATCCTCACCTGCAAAAAATTCTTGCCTGTGGAAAGGCCTGTCCACTTATTTGGGGCAGGACACCCTCTACTGCTGGCATTTGCCGTTTTACTGGGCTGCGATCTCTTTGACTCGGCTGCCTACGTTCTTTATGCCCAGGGGAATAGGTATTTAACTCCTTTTGGGACGAAGAACCTGGAAGATCTCATCATGTTTCCCTGTGAGTGCCCGGTCTGTACTGGCAGTGACCCTGAGAGCGTGTCTCACCTTCCACCCGAGGAAAAGGTGCAGTTCCTCACGAACCACAATTTATACGTGACTTTTGGAGAGTTGCGGAAGATAAAACAGGCCATCCATGAAGGTTCATTGTGGGAGCTCGTCGAGTCTCGAATACGAAACCACCCAAACTTGCTTGAATCGTACAAGATCATCAAAAAATATTCACCCTTCTTGGAGAAATTTGAGCCTTTCACCAAGAGAACAGGCTTCTTCTACACAGGGGCGGAGAGTAGGTACCGTCCCCTGTGTAAGCGCGTTCGTACGCGGATGGCTTCTGTGAGGGGGGAGCGGTTTCACCATCCTGTGTTTGGGGAGGTGCCTGTCTCTCTGAGCCAGACCTACCCGTTTCACACAGACGAGGTCTTCTCCGTTACGGAGGCAGATATCATAAAGGGTGTTGCAGTCTACCAGTTTGGTCCACGGGCTGAGTGCCTGTTTGAGAAGGTGGAAATAACGTATGGGAAGACAGGAAAGATCAGGCACGTACACGAAAATGGGGTTTTGCTGGCGACATTACGACCTATGGATGGATTGTTTGTTCTAACAATGGAGGGAGCACAGAAATTACATGCACTGTTACCTTTCTGTGACAGGAGGGTCATCACAGACGAGGAAGCTGTTCCCTTTGTGAAGGAGGGGAAGGATCTCTTCGCCAAGTTTGTCGTAGACCTGGATGTAACCCTCCGACCTAATGAAGAAGTGCTCTTAATAGACAGAAACGATGTACTACTGGGTGTTGGAAAGCTCTTACTTTCGCCTGAAGAAGCGAAGTCCTTCAAAAAGGGTGTTGCAGTCCAGTGCAGGAGAGGTGCCCATGCCGTATCTGATCCTTGATTCACAGACCAGGAGAGAGGGACTCAAAAAAATCGGCCGTTCCCTGTATTACTGTCCTGCTGAAAAGTTGAAGGAGTACAGTGAGGCCATGTGGTTCCAGAAGGGGAAGATCAGAAAATACCGATTGCAGCAGAGGAAAAAACGTATTGGATACATACTGGTGTGGTACCAGATTGAGAAAGATGCTGAGAGGAACCGTAAGGTGATGCACCGCATGATTTCAAAGTCTCTAGGATTCCCCGTGGCCCGCTCTCTCTACGCGTTTCCCTACGTGTACTACGCGGTGGATATGCCTTTTCTGACTCCCCAAAGAATTGTCTCCCGGGCACGACAGCTGGGTATTTCCATTTCCAAGGTTGCCGTGTTAACGCCTCTGGGGAAGACGAGGGAGCGCATAAGAGAGAAAGCGGAACACTACATGAGGAGTAAGTATGAGTATCTGATCCGCAGGGTTTTGAAAGCTCCCTACGACCGGAAAACCAGAAGTGAGATACGTCAGGATTACAAAAAACTGAAGGAAAAGGGGAAAACATTATCTTTGATTCTAGGGATAGACGTGGGTAAGCTGGAGAGAAAGACATATCATCTAATCTGGAAATGGGAAAAAATGGGACAGACACAAAAAGGTCTCAAGCAAATTTGAAGGGTAGTCTGTAGTGTTCTATGCTACTAGACGATAATCCAAGATGTATTTTTGGTGAAATTCCTTGTTTGTATTGTTAATGGTATTCGATCTTGATTCTTGAGATGTTAATAGTATCTTTTGGGAGATGGAAAAGATTTTATAAAAGACCACATGATGAAGGCGAGAGGTGGTTCAAGTGATATTGGAATGTCCTATTTGCGACGCTACAATAACGATCAAGGACCCGAAAGAAGGTGACATCGTCGTCTGTGAGGAATGCGAGACCGAATTTGAGCTTGTGCAATTTGACGATGAATGGGATCTTCTAGAAGTTGGTGAGGAAGACTGGGAAGAAGAGGAGGAAGAATTCTAATCTCGTCTTCCTTGTTTTTTTATTTTACAATTTCGTTCTTGGCTTTAAAACTGGCCATGATTTTTGAGAGTCACCTTTACAAGCGTGGGTTTAAGGGTTAAATGTGATGAAGACACTTTCTGTCAACCTATTCAGCCCGTAATCCTTTGAGCACTTTCACGCGATCTATCGCACTGCTCACCCCACCTGCCAGAGCTCCTGCCAACACCACAGCAATCACCAATCCCCCATACACAAACCAGTATGGATGCTCACTTCCTGCAAAATGAGTGAGCACCCTCTGCACCAATTCACCAGTCTCTTTCAACTTTCTCTCGTCGACAAATCGATCCTCATCAGAATGAATGTGCGGGTACACTCTGTTTACAGACCGCGTTAATCCAACAGCTTCAACTCCTTTTTTGCTAAATGGCACGTAGTCACTGTAGAGAGGACCAATAGAAGGTACTGCACTCCCAGATAATCCATAGACCACCTGTGAAAGAAAAAAAGAGTTAAAACGGTCCTCTCTAAAAGAAGAAACATGAAAGTCATCCCCCACACCCACTGTATCCACACAGATAACCCCTACTACCTTTCTATCAAATTTCTCTGCAAAATATCTCGATTCCACCAGCTGGGCTTCCTCTCCAGTAAAAAACACCACAACAATTGTGTACTCCGGGTCTTCAGGAATGTCTAACTCCAGTAAAACGGAAACACCAGAAGCATTGTCATCTGCGCCTGGAGAACCCACAAAAGTGTCGTAATGCGCACAGAAAATTACTGAATCCTTCCTTTTTCCTTCCACAATTATGAGAACGTTCTCGTCCACGGCAGGCACAAATCCTTTCTCTTCGAGAACCTTTCTTATGTATTCTCGAGCTCTTCTCTCATTTTCACTCAAATACAGTCTTTCTCCAATGTCTTTAGAAAGGAAATCCACGTGGGCAAGGAGGTCTCCATCAAGGTGGGATTCGTACTCAGGTGCTAACAGCTCGTTGACGGGGGAAATCAATAAGAAGAAAAAAAGGACAGACAGGGTGAGAACTTCCAGCCTTTTCGAGTATTTTTTTATGACAACGGTGAAGAGAAACCAGAGAAAGACTAACCCCAGGAGGATTTCGTGAAACAGGTATACGTAATAGAGAGGAGGGTAGCCCACGATGGAGGAGATGATTACTCCCCAAAAGAATGAAAGCAGCAGCACTGTTCTCATTACCTCATCATGAAAGGGAGAGTTAAAAAAGGTTCACTTTTCCACTCATGTCAGATACAGGAGCAGCGCGGTCAATGAGAAAACGCTCAGTAATGTCGACGTCAGCACCGTACTGGAGACAAATCCAGGTTCTGCATCAAACTCCACAGCAACCAAAGCTGAGTTCACCGCCGTCGGCATAGAACTCTCTATGATCAGTACACTCTGCAGTAACCCTCCCACCCCCATGTAATGCGTGATGGCTATTCCCACCACTGGTGAAATGCCTAGTTTGAGAATATTCGATAACACTATGGGTTTATACGCATTATGGATACCTGTCCTCGAAAGCTGAATCCCCAGAAGGAGCATAGTCACTGGGATGGCAGCAGATCCCAGTAATTTGAAGGGTGTAACGATAAAAGAAGGTACTTCAAAAGAGAAATAACTGAACACAGATGCTATGACCACCACATATATTAAGGGTACCTTGAAAATGTTTGCAAAAGATTCTTTCATACTAGAGTTCCCTCTGGAAGCAAAATACACCGCTACAGTATAGATGATGATGGAACTGTACATCATGTACACCAATGCATTGACCATGCCCTCCTCCCCAAAGGCAAAGGCACAGAAGGGCACGCCGTAGTTCCCGGAGTTGGTGAATAGAACAGATAGGAGGAAGGCGCTCTCCAGTTTTCTGTCAAATTTTGAGAGTTTGCAGACCACAACAGACACTATGTACATGACACTGGTAAATACAACAACATACACGCCCGTAATGGCAAGGCTGCTCAAGACATCTTTATCCAGGAACGAGGTAAACACCAGGGCGGGCAAAAGAATGTAGATACTCACCTGCGCAATGGAGCGGGGTTCCGGGCTCTTTTTCCTTCCCAGGATGAACCCCACTGAAAAGATCATGAAGATGGGGAGCAGTACGTCTGTGAGAACGTGCGTGAGATTCATGGTGTGACCTTGTTCATAGTTTTATAAGGGTTGGGTTTCAAAAGCTGTTGGAACCTTTGTATCTTCTCTCTCCTTTCTCTCTGCAGGTGATACTGCACACATTTGTCCTTGATTCTGTCTTCAGATATTAATCTGATAATGAAAGAGATTACCATTTCCTCTCATAGGAGAGCTGATAACGTTCTTGTGGGAGACTGCAACTTCAGGTAATGTTGTGCAGTGTGTCCTGTCTGACTAAAATCAGCATTTTTTCCTCTTTTTTCAATATTATTTCTTTTTTTGACAATTTTAAAAAAAGTGTGATTACATCCAGGGAAAAAGAGGAGTGTATGAGATAAGAGGGTAATCTCCTCTCTGCGAAGAATTTGAGAAATTCGCAACTGGCAAAAGGTTTATATATGATGATATGACTTGTTATAGTAGGGTGGAAGGCGTTGGTTGGAAGGGTAAATCCCCCCGAGGCTCAACAAACCATTGCCCCCATAACCTTCTTCTCAAACACTGAGGCCTCTCAGCGGAGAGCCCATATTCCAGCTGCCTTCCAATTCTGATTCTTGGTTCAATTCCTCACACAACTATATATATCATCCGGGTTCTCCCAATGCTGAGCTTATCTTGTTCTGGAAGAGGATGGAGGACTGATAAAAATGGAGACTCATATAGACTGGAAAAGGGAGCGAAAAAATATTAGGACTCAACACCCTCAGAATCTAATAGTAAGATTTATATATGTATACTACTAGAATAGTATGGTGATTAAATTGAAAAAAGCATTGGTTAGTTTGGTCTTTGTTGGGATAGTTGTCTGCGGGTTTGAAATTGACTCTATGAACTTAAGAGCACAAGAAGAGCCGCTGATTCCTGAAGGCATGAAGGCCTTGATCATCAACGCTAAATGGAACGATATACCGAGTGCCTACTATCCCACTGTTGAGATGGCATTGGTACGGCTTCAAGTTCAATACGATATAAGAGATCCTGACCAAATAACACTAGAAGTCATGAGAAATTATGATTTTGTGTTTCTACCTTCACTTGGCAACGTTCAAGGAGATTGGCAAGATTTTGATGTAGAGAATTTCAAAAATATCCTTGAGACGTACGTTATAGAAGGAGGGAACTTGCTTTATGCCCCTTTTGGCGGTATCTATTCCAAGACGTCTCCATGGATTTTTGGTATCGAATATGTTGAGCGTTGTCCGGAAATGGTATACCTGGAAGTAGCAAGTAAAGATCATCCAATATGTGAAGGATTTGCTTTTGGAGAAAGGATCTATGCCCATAAAGGATGCATCTACAATTATCCAGAAGATGCAGAAGTAATCTGTACTTACAGGGGTGCTGTCTCTAATAATGATTATGGAATAGGTTTGGCAGTTCTCAAGAGAGGGCAGGGGAGAGTCATTTCCACAGGTACCTTCATTGGGTGGACCTGTTCGAGTTGCTGTGCTATTCCTTCCGGATTACCTTGTGAGACATGGGTGGCTCTGACAAAGAATATCATAAGATGGGCGCTGCAACCAGATCAGGATGAAGAAGTGGAAATTTTCGAAGATGACTTTGAGGGATACACTGTTGGCAGTTTTCCTTCTTCTGGAGGGTGGATTCTGAGATACAACGGAAAGGGGACTTCTTATCAGAAAATAGTAGACGCTTGCAGTGTTTCAGGTAGTAAATCCTTACAGCTATGGGGTAAGCCAGGTTGGGCGGCTGCTGCGATAAGGAGTTTTTCATATGACTCAGCCGTCATTGGATATGAAGTCTGGGTGAGGACAGATGCACTTACAGGTAGCAATTGCATTGCCTATGTAGGATTCTACAACAAGGACATTGGGCCATGGGGAACACCCCTAGCAACAGTTAATTTTTACGGGAATGGGACTATCGGAGTTGAAGATGGCTCAATAGTCCAGACATATAAACCATATACATGGCACAAAGTCAAAGCTGTAGTTGACATAAGTGCTCAATCATATTCTGTGTGGATTGACGATGTATTGAAAGCGCAGAACATTCCTGAACCTGATGCAGCCATAACTCAGTCCCTCCTTTTGGATTCAGCACATGCTGGGCAAAAAGCGTACTTTGATGATGCAAGGGTCTTTGAATATCAACTTGATGATGATAACGATGGTGTTCCCGATGAAGCGGATAACTGCCCTCTAGTGTCAAATCCAGGTCAGGAAGACACAGATAGTGATGGAAAGGGCGATGTGTGCGATCCTGATGATGACAACGATGGTGTTCCCGATGAAGCGGATAACTGCCCTCTAGTGTCAAATCCAGGTCAGGAAGACACAGATAGTGATGGAATAGGAGATGTGTGCGATCCTGATGATGACAACGATGGTGTTCCCGATGAAGCGGATAACTGCCCTCTAGTGTCAAATCCAGGTCAGGAAGACACAGATAGTGATGGAATAGGAGATGTGTGCGATCCTGATG